>OBEQ013055416.1_pt1 | contig 18752 bp, 20 predicted proteins | sample 1670901 | NCBI WGS metagenome assembly OBEQ01 (sample SAMEA104232315, study PRJEB22302) | groundwater metagenome | biome: forest; feature: aquifer; material: groundwater | place: USA | collected 2011-08-07 | depth 5.4 m
CAATTCTCGATGATAATCCATACCCCATCGAGGCTCCAACCACTAAAACTTTTTTAGGTCCATTCTTAATGGCTCCGTGTTTTTTGACATAATCAATTTGCTCCTGGATATGCTGAGCGCACCCCACCGGATGCGCCGTCGTGCAGATAAATCCTCTCACTTTGGGTTGAATAATCATCTCTGTCCTTTAACTTTGACGGACTTCTGTTTTTTTAGCGACCATCACAATCCCCGAGGTCGTTAAGACAAAACGTTTTTGGTCTAGTTTCAAATCGTAGCCAATCTGGGTATGAGGCGGGATGTAAACTTCTTTGTCAATGATCGCATTCCGGATTTTGGAATGTTCTCCCACAATCACGCTCTCCATCAAAATGGAATTCTTAACCTCGGCCTGATTTTGAAGATAAACATTGGATGAAAGAACCGATTTCTCAACGGTCGCGGCCTCAATCACACATCCGCCAGCGATCAAGGAATCAACGATCGATCCATTGCGTCCGTTTTTGGAAACAAGTTTGATCGGCGGGTACTGCTCATGATAAGTTCTCACCGGCCAGGATTTATCGTACAAATTAAATTTGCAATCCTCGCCCAAGAGATCCATGTTCGCCTGATAATACGCGTCCCGCGTTCCGATATCCCGCCAATATTTCGGGCGATTCTTCTCATCGACAAAATCAAAAACATAAAGTTTTCGTTTATTTTTCAGCATCTGCAAAATCACATTTTTTCCAAAATCGTGCTGTGACGTATGATCTTTGGCATCAATTTCCAATTCATCAATTAAAACATTTCGATTAAAAAGATAAATTCCCATGGAAGCGAAAATCTGATTCGGGTCGTTGGGAATCGTTTTTGGATTTTCCGGTTTCTCTTGAAAACCACGGATGTGATGATTACCGTCCACTTCAATCACACCAAAATCTTTCGCCGTTTCTTTAGGCATCGGGACACACGCCACCGTCATGTCCGCGCCATTTTTTTGATGATAGGCAATCATCTCCCGATAATCCATCTTATAAATATGGTCGCCGGCTAGAATGAGCAATAATTCCGGATTTTGATCGTACACAGAATAAAGATTTTGGTAAATCGCATCAGCTGTTCCCTTATACCAATCTTCGCCAATTCTTTGCTGAGCGGGAATAACATCAATAAATTCACCTAATTCATTGGAAACGACGTCCCATCCCGACAATAAATGTTTTTGGAGAGAAAACGATTTGTATTGGGTCAGGACAAAGATCCGACGGAGGCCGGAGTTAATGCAGTTACTCAAGGTATAATCAATGATGCGGTATAATCCACCGAAAGGCACGGCGGGTTTAGCCCGATCCCGTGTTAAGGGATGAAGCCGCTCGCCTTTCCCTCCAGCTAAAATAAATGTGAGAACCTCACGCATATTCGCATACTCCTTCAAAGTTTTAGAAGAAGGTATTATACGTTTACTTTTTTCTTTTTTCAATTATTCCCTCTTTTCTCATTTCTGATGGCATTCATAGTCATTTGGATTTTTTGTCTGACCGCATTGTCTTGACCTTGATTGTTTAATAACAATTCATAAACTTCTTTCGCTTCTTGATAAGCTTTTTGATTATAGAAAACATCTCCAATTTGCATTAAATCGCCTCGGGCGCGGGAATCTTTTTGATAAGCCTCTTTTGTTATTTTTATTGAGGATTCGTAATCGCCGGATAAAGCATAAACGTAAGCTAAGAAATAATACCCTTTCGGATCGTCGGGCCAGAGGTTAACAATGTCCTCGTACTGCTTAATCGCGTCTGGATAATCTTTAATGTCACGATAAGCCAATGCAAAATTATACCGAACCTCCGGATCCAAAGGAGATTGAATCGCGGCAATTCGAAAATGTTTAAAGGCCTGACGATATTCTTGACGTTGGCCATAAATTTTTCCCATCAACTCATGAACATCCCCATACCACGGAACAACTTTAAGAGCCTCTCGAGCTTCTGCCAGCGCTTGATCTTTAAGCCCAAGGGATTCTAGCGTATACGCCCGATAATAATTTTGATACGGCAAAGGTCCGATAGGTCCAATCTTTTTGATATCTATTTTTAGAGGCTGCCAATTCTTGAAATCAATAGCAAATTTTTGAATGATTGGTTCATTCTCTGGGGTGTGACGCAAAAAGACCACCGCGTCGTAATCACAATAGACCGCCGCCCAATCAGGATTTCCGTAAAAATATTTCAAGAATTTTTTGGGGACATGCTGCCGCACCGAACTTAAAAAAGCTCCTGTTAAATGATATTTCTGCACATTCTCTTCAAACAGCTTCCCATCCCCATCATGCCATATCTGGTAATATTTTTTAAAAAATTGACCGCCGTAAGCTTCAGTCCTCCCGTCGATAAAAACTTTAATGTTAGGATATGTTCTCCCCAGCAAATAAGCCCCAGAGTTAAAATCATTAAAAAAATTCCCCTGGATATTATTTTGAACCAAGAAATCAACAGCCTGAGTCGGAAAACTTCTTAACGCCAAACCCCCAAATTCACTTTTCTTCTCGTATTTCTGAAAATCATAATACCCGATCTGCGAGAACCCTTGCGCGAATAAAAGAATCCAGATAAAAAATAAAAATTTGGCAACCATTGAAGTCAGATATTGAAATCTCTCATTAATAAATCGTAACGGCACGACATCTTTCCAGGAGAGATAACTGCTATTCGTCACATAAACCAAATACGCCGCAAAGGCAAAAAAGACAAGGTTCCGCATCGCCTGCAATGAAAAAACCAAAAAAACAACCCACAACAACAAAGCGCTGATATCAATTCTGCGCCGATTAAAAATTAACGACACAAAAGAAATCAAGATAAGAAGCTTGTAGTGCGGCTGCTGCATCCGATCGAATATCGTCGACCAAAGAATAGGTTTCTGCAATTCCTCAATGTGGTGAAAGAAAATTTTATTTTCACCCGAAAAAGAAAAGAAAACTTTTAAAGGATACCACGCACCTTGAAACGTGTAAGGATTCACCAAACACGCGAGCACAACCGCCATGAAAAGGTATTGAAGGCGCTTGTATTCCTCGTCGGTTAGGCGTCCGACGTCATTCCATTCAAAGGGGAGCCTCACGCGGCGTTTTAGAAATTCAGAGATAAAACCCATCAAGACAAACAATGGACCAAAGAAAAAGAATCCGTGCATATTTGTCCAAAGGACTTGAACAAAAAATAAAACAGGAATCGTCCATTTCTTATCAAGATGAAGTGAAAGAATATAAATGTAAACAGTAAAAAAAAGGAGACTAAAAATTTCGGGGCGGATGGTAAAACGCTGCTGAAAGACAAGGTAAACGATAAACAGAACAAATGTCGTCCCCAGCTGCTGGTCTTTGTTGTAGCCTAACAATAAAAGCAACAGCATTGAAGAGGCAGCCACGACCATCTGCATTTTAAGAAGCCCGTCGGGACCCCAGTGAGAAAAGATACCGTAACTTAAAACTTGAAAAAGCCATTCGTGGTTGATCCACGGCTGTCCGGCAATCGTGCAAGAGAGGATATCGTGATCGGGAATAGAAAAATGCTGCAAAATATACTTGCCCATGGCCAGATGAAGCCATAAATCAAGATCTTTAATCTCAATCGTGGCTCCCCACGCGATCAAGCCGAACAAGGCTCCGATGGGAAGCAATCCGACGATATAATTAATTTTTTTTAAAAGCTGCGTGCTCAAAAACATCCTCCATCCGGCCCGCAGGTTATCCCCGTGCCGTCATTACCGATGTATCCGACGGTTCCGCCTCCGTCTCCAATCACACTTCCCGTCACAGAATGACCAAGTCTTCCTCCTCCACCGCCGCCCGAACCCATGCCGCTCGCCATGGCCGCTCCTAAATTATAAATCGCCGGTCCTCCCTCAAAACCACCATTCCCATTGGGGTCCAACCAATACCGTCCAGGGACAACATAACCATAAAGACTTTGCAAAAAATAAACCTCTTGAGGATGTAACTCTCGTCCATTAATAAAAACATTGGTCGTTCCCGATGGCACTGACGCGTCGGCTCTTAAAGGCCCTCCCAATTGAAGACCGGGATAAATTTGTCCGGCACTGGGGCCTCCCTCGAGTCCCCACAACCCGGAGACAGGATCATACCAATATCGTCCTTCCGGAAACATCCCTTGCAAATTATTCATTTCCTCTGGACTTAAAGGCACATCATTAAAAACAATCTGACCCTGAACTTGTTGTCCGCTCGACGGATTCCACCATTGGGCGTGAGCCTTAACCGACAAGACCAAAAATAAACCCACCATGAAAAGAAAAACTAAATTTTTAATATGTTTCATTGGAGAACTTCCCTTTTATTTTCATCTCTTCATTATCGGGCTCAATCTTTAAAGCGATCGCGTAAAGTTGTTGAGCATGCACATATTGTCCTCTTTCAGCAAAAACATCCCCAAGATCAACAAAATCATCCGCCCCGCGCCACTGTTGTTTAACAAGTTGATTGACGATATCCATTGCCTCGTCATACCTTCCTTGTTTAACATAAATTTTGGCCAAAAGAAATAGGCCGCTAATATTTTTAGGATTGTAAGCCAATACCCGTTGGCATTCTTGATACGCCTTTTTAAGATCGTTTAACTGATAAAAAGCCACGCCCAGATGATAACGAATTTCTTTATTATTAAGATTTAAAAATCTCGCCTTGCGCAAATCCTCTAAAGCCTTTTCATAATGTTTCTCTTCAATATCAATCTTCCCTAATATTTTATAGACGGCCGCGTCATCAGGGGTGACTTTTAAAGCCTCTTGGGATTCTTGACGGGCTTGATCATAAAATTTCAAATCAAATAACGCGTAAGCTCGATTGACCTGCTGATAAGGCGTGATATTCCGAATGCCTAATTTCAATAAATCAATTTTCTTCGTTTGCCATTTCGAAAGATCAATCCTATATTTTTCAATCCATTTGTGATTGGCTGGGATGTCTTTCAAAAATATAGTCGCGTCATAATCAAAGTACACCAAAACCCAATCTTTATGCCCGTACAAATATCGCGCCGTCTTGTAAGGCGCGGGGACACGAACATGCCCTAAAAATACTCCCGTTAACTGATAATCTTTCACCGCTTGTTCAAATAACTCTTTATCTCCTTCCCAAATTTTACGATACTTTTGAAAAAACTCTGGCCCATAGACTTCAGTCCGCCCGTCGATAAAAACTTTGATATTCGGATACGTCCTCCCGAGCAAATACGCTCCCGAATTAAAATCATTAAAAAAATTCCCTTGAATGCCGTTCTCGACTAGAAAATTAGCGGCCTTGTAAGGGTAATCCCGCAACGAGACTCCTCCCCACTGACTTTTACGCTCAAATTTATCAAAGTCAAAATATCCGGAGAGTGACAACTGGCCCATACAATTGATCATCCAGACGATCATCACGATCTTCGCGACGAGGGATGTCACATGGGAAACTTCTCTTCGATCACAATGAAGGGAAAAAATTCTTTTTAAAGAAAGATGGGGGTAATTATTTAAGAAAACAAGGTAAGCCACGACGGAAAAAAAGACAATATTACGGGCCGCCCGAAGCGACAAGATGAGAAAAATAATCCAGAAAACAGCATCTTTAATATTGATCTTACGATAATTGAACACAAAGCTTAATAACGAAATCAACATTAAAGCCTTAAGATAAGGAAACGGCGTCAGCGTAAAAAATTGAGAAAGATGGATCGGGCTTTGAAGTTCCCCAATCTGCGTGAAAAAAATTTTCGATGCGCCGCCAAGCGAAAAAAATACTTTAAAAGGATAAAGGAACCCTTCAAAACCATTAGGATTGATAAAGCAGGCCAAAAGTGTTACTACAAATGCTTTTTGCAATTGGCTATATTTTTGATCATCGCAACGATCGACCTGATTCCATTCAAAAGGAAGTTTAAAATGCCTTTTCGCCCATTCCCCCGCTAAATTTATCGTCCAGAAGAATAATCCCAGAATAAAAAAACCATGAAAATTCGTCCACAAGATCTGAATAAAAAAGATCAACGGCAGAAACCATTTCTTATTCAAATATCTTCGCGACAGATACCAATAAAATGTAAAAAACAAAAGGCTGATCATGTCAGGACGGATGTCGAGCCGATGCGTGTAGACGAGAAGAATCAGCAACAAAAGAAAAAGCGGCGCGAAAAGTCTTTCTTTATCGTAACCCAAAAGTAAAAGGATTAAAAACGTCAAACTAACGATGACAACTTGAAGCGTGATGATGCCACTGGGCCCCCATAACGCGTAAAGAAAATAGATGAGGACTTGATAAAGCCACTCATGATTAATCCAAGTAGTCCCAGAGATCGTGCAAGATAAAATATCAACATGGGGAACAGTCAAATGTTGAACAATATATTTCCCCATCGCCAAATGAAGCCAGAGATCTAACCCTTGAACTTCCAGGTTCGATTCAAAAAAAATCAGTCCAAATAAAAAAAAGATCGTTAAAAAACCTGCGATAACGTTTAATCTTTTCCAAAACCACTCAGACAAGAACAAAATGCCCTCCTCCTTGATCAACCAAACGGGCGTTGGGATCGATTTTAATCTCTTCTCTTTCGATCGATTTGTAATCAAAGGCCGCCGCCAACAATTCTTTTGTATAAGGATGCCTCGGGTTTTCAAAAATATCTTGTGTCGAGGCCATCTCAACAATTTTGCCTTGGTACATGACGGCAATCCGCTCACTCATGCGTTTAACAACTTTTAAATTATGCGAAATGAATAAATACGTCAGATCAAATTGTTTTTGCAGCTGAAAAAGAAGTTTTAAAATTTGTTCTTGAATAAGAACATCCAAAGACGAGACCGCCTCATCGAGAATGAGGAGTTGAGGATTCACAATCAACGCGCGCGCGATCGCGATCCGCTGGCGTTCTCCCCCGCTAAATTCGTGAGGATAACGATTGAGCATATTTTCTTGAAGACCCACGGCCTGTAAAATTTCCAGCATTCTTTGTTCTCTTTTTGCCGCTGTTGAATACCTCTCTGGATCCAGAATCATCGCTTCTTCAAGAACACGACGAATACTGTAGCGCGGATCAAGGCTGCTGTAAGGATCCTGGAAAACCATTTGGATCTCTTTACGATATTGCCGCAATTTATTTTTTCTAAATTTTGTGATGTCTTCCCCTTTGAACATGAGAGATCCTGAATCAAATGGAAAAAATTTAAGAAGCAATTTTGCTAACGTCGATTTTCCTGAACCCGATTCTCCCACCAGCCCCACATTTTCTCCCTTATAAATCGTTAACGTCACATGATCGACGGCAGGAACAAAACCAGAGGATTTGCTTAAAAAACCTCTCTTAATAGGAAAATATTTTTTAAGATCTTTAAGCTCAAATAAAATGTCGTTCATATTAACGCTAACAATCTTTGTGTGTATTCATGTTTGGGATTTTCCAGAATCTGTTTCGTCAGGCCTTGTTCAACAACTTTTCCCTCACTCATCACCACAATATGATCCGCCAAATGGCTGATCATGCCCAAATCGTGACTGATCAAAAGGATTGAAAGTTTTAATTCCTCTTTTAACCGGCGGAATAATTCCATAATCTTGGCCTGTAATGTCACATCCAGATTGCTGGTCGGTTCATCGGCGATGATCAGTTGTGGATTAGCGGCGATCGCCTGCGCGATCATGACCCTTTGACGCATCCCGCCGCTTAAACGATGAGGGTAATCTTCAATCACGCGCTGAGGCTCCGTCAATCCAACTAAATTAAGAAGCTCTAAAACTCTCTCCCGTCGTTGATGGGAATTTAGAATCGTGTGAAACTGCAACACCTCATTAACTTGACAGCCAATATTTAACACCGGATTCAAGGCCTCTAACGGTTCTTGAAAAACCATGCCGATGTCTTTGCCTCGAATCTGACGGAGCTTATCTTCTGAAGCTTGCAATAAATTTTCCCCATTAAAATGGATCTCACCCTTTTCGAGTTTTAAACCTAAAGGTAATAACCGTAAAATAGATAAACCCGTTGTCGTTTTTCCGCTTCCCGAGCCGCCCACCAATCCCACAATACTTAAATGAGGAATGTCAAAACTCACGTGATCAAGCAAAGCCTTCCTTCCTTGATCTTGGTGGACAGTAACGGTCAAATCGCGGATTGTTAAAAGAGATTCCATTTATTTCTTAAGCCCTTCGGATTTTAGCATCGGATCAAGACAGTCTCGTAAGGCATCACCGACGACGTTAAAACAAATCACTACAAGAAAGATAAAAAACCCTGGCCAGAGAACCCATGGGGCAAATTTAATACGAACAATACTCATCGCGTCGGAAAGCATATTCCCCCAACTCGCGAAAGGGTCTTGAATCCCAAGTCCAATCAAACTTAACGCGGATTCTCCCAGAATATATCCGGGGATCGACAACATAATCGCGGCAATCGAGTAAGATAACGTGTGAGGTAAAATATGCCTCACGATAATTTGAAAGTCCGATAACCCAAAACCTTTCGCGGCCAAGACATAGTCTCGTTCTTTTAAAGAAAGACACATCCCTCGAATGATCCTCGCCAGTGACGCCCAACCAATAAAGGAAAGGATAATGATGATGGCACAGTAAACCTGAACGGAATTAAATGTGTCGGGAACAGCGGCCCGCAAGGCTAATAGAAGATAAAACCCCGGGATCATCATCACCATCTCGCAGAGACGCATTAAAATATTATCCACTCGTCCGCCGTAAAATCCTGAAATCCCGCCGACAATAAAACCAATGACAAAAGAAATCAAAACACCGATAAGACCAATCGACAATGAAATTCGTCCGCCATAAAGTAACCGCGAAAAAAGATCTCGTCCCCGGGAATCAGCACCCAAAAGATAAATCCGGCCGGGATCTTCTACGCCAAAAAGATGAACCGTTGTTGGAATCAGTCCTAGCAACTTGTGTTCATCGCCTTTTATTAAAAATTTTAAAAGATATTTTTGTGATGCGTCAATTTGGTAAACACGTTTGTGATATTGATCAAAGGTTAATGCCAGGCCGTTGACATACGGCCATGTCAATTTACCTTGGTCGAAAATATGAATCGACGACGGCGGACAATAAGAAAAATTACGATTCTCATTTTTGTAAGAATAGGGGCTTAAGAATCCCGCAAAAATGGCACTGCCGTATAAAAGCAAAAGGATAGAAACACACGCAACAGCCAGTTTGTTCCGTCGGAAATTTAAAAGCGCGATTTGAAATTCACTCAAAGATTTTTCAATCATAACGAATTCTCGGATCAGATTTTGCCAACGCGATGTCAGCCAATAAATTCCCGATGATAAAAAGAATCCCTCCCATCATCATACTCGCCATTACCAAATAAATGTCTTTAGAGCGAACAGCCGTTAACATTAAAGACCCTAATCCCGGCCAACTGCAAATGATCTCAATCAATGCCGCTCCGCTTAGTAGGCTCGAAAATTCGTACCCCAGCAATGTAATCAAAGGATTAATGGCATTCTGTAACGCGTGACGATAAATGACACGATTTTCGGGAAGTCCTTTCGCTCGCGCGGTTAAAATATATTTTTGCCCTAACACTTCCAGCATATTGCCACGCATGATCCGTTGAAGAGCGGCAATCGAGCCCACGGATAAAGCCAACGTTGGAATTACCAAATGCTGAGCTAAATCAAGACACCGCTGCCACCATGAGAGATCGTCGACATTAGGGCTATGCATCCCTCCTAACGGCAAAAATCCCGTCTGACTCGCCCAGTACAGAAGAATCATGGCCAGGAAAAAACTCGGTGAGGACAAACTAAAATAAGAAAAGAATTGAATCAAACGATCGGTAAATTTATTTCGGCGTAACGCCGCCCAGATTCCTAGCGGAATCGCGATGAGCCACGTGATGAGAAAACTCGCGAACGATAAAATAAAGGTATTCAATAACCGCCCGCCGATGATTTTCACAACGGGAACATTGTAATGAAAAGAAAAGCCAAATTCCAAACGAAAAAGATTCTTAATCCAAAGAATAAATTGGTACCACACCGGGTCATCAAAGCGGTACAATTTTTGGTAATAATCAATGGTCTTTTGCGAGAATTGCGGATCGAGGCGAATGGTATCCAGATAATTGCCGGGGGTAAAGCGCATTAAGACAAACGTCATGAGGGCTATGCCCAACAGCATGGGGACGGCGATCAAAAGTCTTTTTATAACGTAAGTCCACATTTATTTAAATCCGGGTTTGATATAAATCTCCTCTAAATTATGAAAGACTCCACCATAATTCGTCGGATCAAGATTTTCAAATTTATTTCTGACCGCGACAATATTGGCGCCTAAGACAGTATAAATTAACGGAAGCTGTTTTGAAACAATCACTTGAAATTCGTCATACAACTCTTTGCGCTTCTCTTCATCAAGCTCTTGCACACCCTGACTAAAAATCTCATCGATCCTTTTTTCCCACTCGGTGGCCGGCGTTTTTTGCCGAGGATACCACATGTGCAGTTCCCCATCGGAATTCCAGACATTCTTTCCAAAATGCGGTTCAATCCCTCCTGTTAAACCTAAAACAATGGCGTCCCACTCGAATGTCGATGTCAATTTGCTGACTAACGTATTAAATTCCAAAGCGCGAAAATTTACCTTAATACCCAATTTTTCAAGATCATGATTGATGATAGCGGCGATATCAAGCCGTTCGCTGTTGCCAGAATTGGTATACACGCTGAATTCCAGACGATGACCTTGAGGGTCTTCCAGCCAGCCATCCTTGTCACGATCAATAAAATCAATCGAGGTCAGAATTTCCTGAGCCTTCTTTAAATCATAATCATAGATTTCAACATTGGGATTATAAAAAAACCCTTCTCCCTGACCCATGGAAGAGTCTTGAGGATACCCTAAACCATTCTTAATAATTTCAATCATCTTTTGTTTATCAATGGCGTGAGCGATGGCTTGTCGAAATTGAAGATTCTCAAACCAGGCCAGTTTGTAAGGCTCCACAAAAGACTTGCCTGTATTGGGATTTACTCCCGGATTCTGGTTAAAAAAAAGAAACTGGCTGCCCATGTCGGGACCTAAATTATAAATCGTAAAATTTTTCTTTTTATCCAATGGTTTTAATAAAGGATAATCCATCCCCGGGAGAGCATAATAGTCGGTGGTTCCTTCTAAAAATTTCAAAAGCTGAACATCATTACTCTGGACAATTAATAAAATCACTTTGTCGAGATACGGCAGTCTCTCGCCTTCACTCGAGCGTTTCCAATAATACGGATTCTTCTTAAAAACAAGGCTCTCTCCGGGATGATATTCCGCTAACTCGTAGGCGCCTGTTCCCACAATATCTTTGGGATCCGTGTCAATGCCCCAGGTGAAGTTAAACTCGCCGGCTTCCACGACTTTTTGAAGTTTATGCCGAGGCAAAATTTCTTGATTGAGCGCCTGTAAAAAAGGAGCAAACTTGACCGGCAGTGTAAACTGAACCGTGTGAGAATCAATTTTTTCAACTTTGAATATTTTTCCGTCGATAGTGAACGTATTCCGGGAAGAACTTGGAATTTTATCGTTATAAACCAGGTCATTAAAAGTAAACACCACATCATCCGCGGTAAAAGCCACACCATCATTCCAAAAGACATCATCGCGAAGATAAAATGTCCACTGAAGACCATCGCTCGTGACCTCCCACGACTTGGCCAAATTCGGTTCAGGCTTTGTCGTGTGAGCGTTAGTTTTGGTGAGTCCTTCAAAAAGATATCCTGTGACCGCGGTCGTTGACGTCTCTTTGGCCAGGATAGGATTAAACGATTTTGGATCAGAACTTGTGGCCAAAACAAGCCCTCCACCATATTTGCTGGCGTGTTCAGAAGAATAAGCGGAATAAAAGTTAAAAATGGAAACAAAAAAAACGGGAAGAAAAAAGTAAAAAAATCCTTTTAAGATGGAAAGTGGCCTTGGCAAGGCGAAGTTATTTTGCTCCCGTTGGTCCTGCTTCAGGGATCGCTTTTTCCGTCGGAGCCGGCGGAATCGGATTCTGTTGAGGTTGCGCTTCGTTAACGTTTTGATTGTCCTGAGGTTTCTCAATCTCTTGTTTACCTTCTTCAGATTGCGGGACCTCTTTAACGGCGTTAAGTTTTTCAGGGCGTTCTTTCTTTGGCAAGACTTTTCCCGACATCATTTGACCAGACATCAAGGACTGATCCTTTTTAGAGGAAAGAAAAGCTAAACTCAAGCTGACTCCCAAAAAAAGCACGGCCAGAACGGTCGTGGCCTTGACTAAAAAACCACTCGTCTGAGCCCCAAAAATGGATTCCGCCGAAGCAAACGCTTCTGTCAACCCTCCGCCCCGGCCGGATTGAACAAGAATAACAATCGTAAGAAAAATACAGGCCACCGCTTGCAAAAAAGTTAAGAATCCGATCATCGAATCACCCCCGGTTTGCTGACCGATTCACGGGCATCAAACCGTGAATTTTTAATAATTTGTATAAAAGATTCACTTTTTAAACTCGCTCCACCGACGAGCGCGCCATCAATATCAGATTGAGACATGAGCTCCGCGATATTGTCAGGCTTGACGCTCCCGCCATATTGGATGCGAATTTCTTGAGCCGTCATTTCATTTGCGATCTTGGTAAGTAACCCCCTAATAAATTTGTGAACCTCTTGAGCTTGCTCAGAAGTCGCGGTCTTTCCCGTTCCAATCGCCCAAACAGGTTCATAGGCAATCATCATTTTTTTTAATTCTTCCGCAGTAAAACCTTTTAATGATTCCCCCATTTGACGTTCAATGATTTTAAAAGTCTGGTTGGCCTCTCTCTCTTTAAGAGTTTCACCAACACACACAATCGGCGTGAGTCCATGTTTTAACGCCGCATGGATTTTCTTATTGACCGTCTCATTGATTTCCGCGAAAAACTGTCTTCGCTCGGAATGGCCAATGATGACATATGTGACGCCTTCAGCTTTTAAAAGGGACGCGGACACCTCTCCCGTGAAAGCCCCTTCGTCTTCCCAATATAAATCCTGAGCGCCTAACCCAATAGCCGAACCTTCTAAAGCTTTATGGACAGCTGAAAGAGCGGTAAAAACAGGACACACCGCCATCTCAACGTCGCTGATTTTATCTAACTCGACTCTCAAGGCTTTGACTAACTCAACAGCCTCTCGAGAAGTTTTATTCAATTTCCAATTTCCGACAATAATAGGCTTACGCATTAAGCAACCGCAACTTTCTTAGTTTTAGCAGACTGTTGTTTATCGGTCAAAGCGGCAATCCCGGGAAGTTCTTTCCCTTCTAAAAATTCCAATGAGGCGCCACCTCCGGTTGAAATGTGCGTAAACTTGTCTTCCACCCCAAATTTACTGACGGCGGCGGCCGAATCTCCTCCTCCGACAATCGTGGTCACATTCTTCAAACTGGCCAAATATTTGGCAATCTCTTTTGTTCCTTGCGAATAGGCATCAATTTCAAAAACACCGACCGGTCCGTTCCAAATAACCGTTTTTGCCGTCGATAAGATCTCTTTAAAACGCTTTTGAGTTTCGGGGCCGATATCTAGACTTTCCCAGCCGTCAGGAATCTCTTTCACAATTTTTCTCGTTTCAGGGGCGTTAAAATTTTTAACAATTAAAAAATCACTCGTGAGTTCAATCTTAACATTGGCCTTTTTGGCCTGCTCTAAAAGTTTTTTGGCAATTTCGACTTTATCCGGTTCCAATTTAGAATTTCCAACGTTCTTGCCTAACGCTTTAAGAAACGTGTAGGCCATCCCTCCTCCAATTAAAATCGCGTCGGCTTTCTTTAAAAGATTTTCAACGAGAAGAATTTTGTCAGAGACTTTAGCGCCCCCTAAAATGACGACCAACGGCCGTTTGGGATTTTGAATCGCTTGTCCTAAATACTGAATTTCTTTCTCTAAAAGAAGCCCGGCGACAGAAGGCAAATATTTGGTAATTCCTTCGGTCGAGGCATGAGCGCGATGAGCTGTTCCAAAGGCGTCGTTAACATAAATATCAGCCAAAGAGGCTAACTGCTTGGCAAATTGAGGATCATTGTCAGTCTCTTCATTGTGGAATCTTAAATTCTCCAGCATAATCACGCGTTCAGAGCTCTTTTCGATGGCTCTTTTCACCTCTTCCCCAATACAATCATTAAGTTTAAGAACCTTTTCTCCCAATAGTTCTTGCAATCGGTTAGCAACGGGGGTTAGCCTCATCTCTTCAACCATTTTCCCATCAGGACGTCCCAAATGGCTCATGAGGATCACTTTTTTAGGCTTCTGCTTAAGAATCGCTTGAATGCTAGGAATCGCGGCTTGAATGCGGATATCGTCGGTAATCTTTAACTCTTTGTCTAGAGGGACGTTAAAATCAACGCGGACAATGACTTTTTTATCTTTAAGATCGACATCTCTGATCGTTAATTTATTCATACTCATCTCCGAATAGAAAATAAAATCTTTTGGATGATACACGAACCTTTCATGTTTGTCAACAATTCGATTTGTTCCCTGTTCCCACAGGTTCCCATAGGGAACAGGGAACAGGGAACAGGGCGAGAGAGAAAATAGTGCGGCTTTACGCGTTTTGATTTAATTTAGACTTTAGGGATTTTTGTTCCTGAATCAGCTTTTTATACTGTCCAAGGAGCTGTGTCATTTTTGATGTTCTTTTGCCAGAGTGGCTGACATATTCTTTTCCAATAAGATAACATAAATGTTCTAGCCTTAGGCCGGTGGTTGTGGCATCCACATGAAGTTTCCCTCGCGAAGAAAGCTTCATGATATCTTCTTCACTTTTTTTGGCCCATTCGACGGCCTCTTTGCTGAACTTTTTCCATTGCTGTCTGGCTTTTTCTAGATCAAATTGATTATTCATTTTTAACCTCCCTTGTGTTTAAAGTCTTTAATAAGAAATTTTACTTATCTTGACTTTTCTCTTATAATGGGACATATGAAAAATTGGCATATTGTCATGTTAATCATTTTAGGATTGATTGTCGCTTTCGCGCTCTTTTCAGGCTTTTTCGTCGCCATCCCCAAAATGTTTCGTTCTTCCTCGGAACAAACTGAAAAATTTGACTCTTCTCAAACATGGAAACAGCAACGGCAACACATGCGAGACATCAAAGATCAGCAACGCCAAATGATGGAACAGCAAGAACAACGCATGCGTGACATGCAGCGAAAGTAACTTTAAGGATGTTCCCTCGCCTCTAAAATCCGACGCGTCATTTCTTCTTCGTACAAAGCGTTTATCTTTTTTAATTCACTCTTACCTAAAAAATGGTTAATCGCCTTCTCAATAGCTGACAAACGCGTCCTTAAATACTGATAATTGGGCTCAAGGATTTTCTGTGAAGCATTAAAAAATTTCTTTGGGTAAACATTCTTTTCTTTGTCCTGGATGTATTTCTTAAAATTTTTGACGAGATTGTAATAGGCTTCCGTTGCACCTTTCACTTTTTTCAATTCATCTAAAACAAAACGGTCGACGTGAAGCTGGGTGAAATAGCGGTCAACGCGGTCTAAAGACTCTTTGGTCGTTTTATAACACCAGATCAGATACCGCCTCAATAAATCTTTTTCTTTTTGAGTCATAAGAACGGTTAATCTAAGTTAAGACTATTCGCCATCGAGATAAAACCGTTAACGGAAGAATCCAAGGATTGATCAAGAGATCGAGAGAAGAAGCCTCCCGGGGATAAAAAGACGAGCAAGACAACAATGACAACCACAAATAATAAAAGATATTCCAACATGTTTTGACCTTTTTGATTCATCTTTCTCTCCATTAACCTTCGGTTAAAGGATATCATACCCATTTTTACTTGTACACTAAATAGACCTTGTCGCCTTCCTTCGCTTTCCGAATCACTTTTAAACCCACCAACTGGCCTTTTTGAGCCGTCTTCACATCGACACTTTCAATCTGTAACGATTGGACCGTCTGGACAAAATTTGTTTTCGCGCCCTTAACGTGGATTCGATTTCCCACCTGTATCGAGCCGGCTGTCATCTTAATAACGACCACCTGAATCTTTGAAAAGAAATGGGTGATCTCGCCGACCAAATTTTCTTTAACCGGGCTTGCCTTCTTCTTGGCTAAGGGTTGTTTTTTAACAAGCTGTTTAGAAGATCGCCGAGAAACATTCTTTTTCACTCTTTTTGACGGTTTGGACTTCCTGACAATTCTTTTTTTCTTAACAGAACGGACTTTGCGACGCCTTTTACTTTTGGAGGCTTTCTTGATTTTTAAAAATTTCTTTAACGGCTTTAAAAAACGATTCCATAAAGACATAGGCATCTTTTTTATAGAGTTATTTTTTCAGCAATCTCGGCGACGAAAGGAAGTTTCGCGTACTGGCCTTGAAGAACGGCTAGGATGCCCATAAAGGAAAGAATTCCAAAAAGAAAGATTCCGAGTTTTAAAAACCACGCGCCTAAAATGATATGAATAATAAAAATCGCGACTTCTCCGACGAAAATAACCAATCCCTGTCGGCCATGATGAAGAGCAAAAGCATTGTCTCGTTTATAAACAAGAGGAAGGATACACAGAATCGAAAGATAAGAAAGGATCGCTAAAGGTTTTCCCTCAAGAACTTCCGGGGTCTCATTGGAGGGCGGATTGTTCATCAAGGTTCACCTCGATTAAAGAATTGATATCACCAAAAGAATTGCGTTCTTTCCGAGGATTTGCAGGATCAGGTCTCCAGACGCCATCGACGATAAATTGATATTTATAAAGGCCGGGTTTTAAAGGAACGCGGACTTGCCATTGCCCCTCCTCATTGATTTCGCTTAAACGGCAGGTGTCATCCAAAGACCAATCATTGAAACTTCCTGTCACATACACCGACTTAGCACTAGGCGCTTGAAGCGAAAAAGGCACCGACAAAAGTTCTGAAACTTCCTCCCGCACTAACTTTTGCATCCGGTCTGAAAAGGGTACGGAAAGAGTGGTGGGAACTTCTAAAGGCTTATGAAGAAAAATCAATTCTTTCGCCAATCGAGAATAATCTTTTGATCCGCGGCAATATTTATCATAAGACGAAACAGGTTTGCCCATGACCGCGGATTCCTTGAGCTTCACATTGATATGGACAATCGTTTCAAATAATAACCCTTGGAATTTTTCTTTGAATTTATCAAGCATGGAAAAAGAATGGCGCAGGCGAGAATCAAACATCGTGACAAGAACATAAGGCTTAACTTCATGCTTGAGGCGGTCTTTGATTAAATTCACAATGTCCATCAAATGATCAACCCCTTGCATGGCAAAACGGCTTGTCTCGACAGGCATGATGATCTCTTGACTGGCGCGAAGGGCATTGACGGTCAAAATCCCCAAGCTTGGCGGGCAATCGATCAAAAGATAATCGTATCGATTTTCCAAGGGTTTTATGACTTCAAGAAGTTTTAATTCGCGGCCAATTTCATCGGCTAATTCTTGTTCAAGAGTTCCGACTAAAACATTGGAAGGAATCAGGTCAAATCCTTCTTGAATGGGTCGAATGATATTCTCAATTTTAAGTTTACGAGGGGTGAGACGTGATATCGTGTTGTAAATACTCTCCTGACTTTCAATATCCAAACCTAACGAAGCGTGAGCCTGCGGATCCAAATCTAATAAAAGCACTTTTTTGCCATTCAAACTCAAAGCCGAGGCCAGATTGATAGCTGTTGTTGTTTTGCCACAACCTCCCTTTTGGTTCGCGATGGAAATAATTTTCATTCACTCTCCTCCTTGTTTAGCTGGAGAAACAGATTTCATCAATCAAGATCAGGCCTTGAGGTTTATTGACATTCCACGATTCAAGAACAAAAGAAATATCTTTAAGGTTGGTCCAGTCCGTGATGTATTGAAATTTTTCCAGAGGGATATCGATCTCTTGCCAATTCAATGTAATTCCCTCGACATAATAAAACGCAATTTCCTCTTTGCGATTTCTTAAAACGATTTTTACGATTCCCGGAGAGCCTTCTTCTTTGGCTCTCACCGTAAAGTGCAGATAATGATATTTCGAAGGATCCAGCGGCGGGACCGAAAGGCTTAATTCTTTAACAGGAGTAAACGATTCTTTAAAATTGTAGGCCAATGTCACCGGTCCATTGTGAAGAGAAAAAATAATGTTCTTCTTCAAGAAAGAACTCTTCTGAGTTAAGAAAGCGGTCAGGCCGTAAAAAGCGCTGGTAAAGATAATGAGTGTAATAAAAATATTAATCAAAAGCCAAGCACTCAGTTCTTTTTTCTTTTTTTCTTCAACCTTGCTGCGCTTGCCTAAATAAACCTGAGCCAGGTGATCGTAAATTTCGTCTCGATGCATCTTATGAAATCCAAATGGGTTACAAAATAATTTTTAAAAGAATATTTTTTATAATAACAAAGAAATTGATAAATCAAAATGTTATTTCACTTTTTTAACGCGCGCAATTTCTTACCGCTCGTCGATAAAAAAACCCTCCGCCACATAACATGACGGAGGGTTTTTAAAAACTGATTTAAACTTCAATTAGAAGTTCAAACCAACGCTGACAATTGCTTGAGTTGCTGTGGAATCATTCCTTGCTGCAAACGCATCTCCTGGATTGAACCAGCCTAAGCTGGCTCCGATTGAGACATCTTCGGTATAAGCATAAGTTAAATCAACATCATACTCACTACCGACGCCTGTATCCCTAGTATTTAAAAGACTCACAGTTGTTCCATCAGGTTGTCGATAAGTGTTGCTTGTACCATTAAGGTC
>OBEQ011437899.1_pt1 | contig 18750 bp, 12 predicted proteins | sample 1670901 | NCBI WGS metagenome assembly OBEQ01 (sample SAMEA104232315, study PRJEB22302) | groundwater metagenome | biome: forest; feature: aquifer; material: groundwater | place: USA | collected 2011-08-07 | depth 5.4 m
AATAGAAGATAAAGAAAAAATCAAAAGATTAAAATATTTGAATGGATTAAAAGGCGTGCTGGGTTCTATTGATGAAGATCAGGAGAAAGAAATCACCGGTCTAATCTCTTGGTATGATGCAAAAATTTTTGAAATACTGGATAAAGAGGCAAACACCCCTCCTTCTCCAACAGAAGTCGAATCACCAGTTGAAGCTTTTACCGAAAAAGATGTTTTAAAATGGAAAGAAGGGACAGAAAAATTTAAAGAATTTTATAAAACTTTAAATATAAAAGAAAAATCAGCAAAAAAAGTTGATTCATCCTTGACCAATCCATTAGAAATAAATATGTTTAAAACTTTATTTTTAGGAGAAAAACCAGTTCTCTTGCTCGACCATGATGACATTGACTTAAATAATCCTGATTACAGCGCGACAGCTAGTTTATTGGAAACTTTCGGCATAGGGAAAATTGGTCCTTATGTGTATGACAAAAAACAAGTAAAAAATGTTATAGAGAAAAATAAAGATATATTTGAATCCTATAATTCCAAGGATCCTGATGAACTTATGAAACTTATTGTTCATGAAAATGAAGGAGGTGCAGTGAAAAATGATCTAGCTGTTGGGGTTTTGCTTGGTTTCCCAATTGAGTCAGCAAAAATATTTGCTTCTTACAAAGAAGAAAGAAACAAAGGAATAAAACCTCCAGAAAACCAACGAGGTGTAAATGTTTACGGTAATGCATGGGTAGATTTTGGCGACTCTCTAGAAAGCAAAATTAGACAAGCTAGATTAAAAGCCGCCTTTGAACTTTCGGGGATATTAAAAATATAGAAACTAATTTATTTTCTTTGGTTTATAACTTTCTGGTGCTTTAGATAAATATTCTTCCAGTTTTTCTCTCGTCAAGAGTCCTTTTTGGGCTCCGATTTCTTGTACTACGAACATTGAATTTATTGGTCCCCAAGTAAATGCTTCAAGCGGAGTTTTGCCCAATGCTAAGGCCGCGGTAAAGGTTGAAGAAAAGGCATCTCCGGCGCCGGTGCGTTCGAGGGGTGGAGCTATGTCCGGATATATAGGAAGATACCAAAGTTCGTTATTGTCATAAAGATAAGCGCCTTCTGGTCCGTCGGATAAAACAACAATTTTGGGACCTAAAGCTTTAATTCCTTTTGATAATTCCAAAATAGCTTCTCCTCTATTTTTATTATTACTTATATCTTTTACTAAAATTCTTTCCGCTTCTTCTACATTACAAAAAAAGATTTCTGTTCTCTTATATATGTCTTTTAAATTTCTTGTGCCAAATTTTATTTGAAAAGTTCCTGGTTGGAATGCGAGTTTTGTATTCGGGTGATTTTTCAAATATTCTGATATTTCTTCGTGGTAGGGTAGTGAATTTTCAGCCAGTGAGCTTAAATAAATCCAAGACACTTCTTCTATTAAAGGAAATTTATAATCAAATTCTGTATGTTTGATTAAAATTGTGCGATCAGCATCATACCAAAGAACGTAATGATAATTTGTGCGTTTATTTTTTTGGGTTGTTACATATTTGGTAATAACTTTGTCATTTTCTAGACTATTTAAACAATCTTTGCCGTGTTTATCATCTCCAATATTGGAGACAAGAGCAGAATTGAGTCCGAGGCGTGCTGTGGCGACGGCAGCATTTGGACTATTCCCAACGGCTGGTAACACGACGACTAAGTCATAAGGAACCTTGTCTCCAAAGCGCAGGCATAGTTCGCAGGCGTCTGTGTCTATCCTACAATGCACATGGGCGTCTTTTAATTGAATAACTGCATCTATTACAACATCTCCAATTGCTAAAAAATCTATTTTATTCTTATTTTCATCCATGTTATTATGATAACATATTATAAAACATTTAAAAACTTTCTGTGCCCAAAAAAATTATTTTAGTTTTAATTGCAATATGTTTCTTATCCCCGTTTAATTTAGCGCGAGCGGACGTGGGGATAAATGAAATAATGTATGATCCGCTCGGCTCTGATACTAACGTAGAATATATAAAAGTACAAAATACTGGTGTTTCACAAATTGATTTGTCCACTTGGTACGTGGCAGATTATGATATTTCTTGGCATTTTCATAAAATTATTGGAGAGAAGGAAACAGTTCTTGGTGTGGGTGCGTATGCTCTAATTGTGAATACATCGCAGGTAAATTTTGCTGATTTCAAAACAAAAACGCCAAACTATAGCGGACTATTATTTCGTGCCAGTTTTACTTTAGGTAATGACAAGGGAAGATTGGGGATGAGTCCAGATAAAAAAAATATTTTGAGCGATACAACATATATCGCACCCATACCCCCAACTCCTATTCCCGTAGTTCCAACTAAAATTGTGGCGCAAAGCACAGCGCCAGCAAAAATTTCCACAACAATAAAACCATTGGAAGTAAAACCTGTTCCAGACGAGCAAATTCCGACAGAAGATTTACCAGCCACGTCAGCAGGCAGGCAGGTCTCAGCCTCATCTTCATCTTCATCAATATTTATCCTTCTTTCATCTATTATGTTTATAGGAGTCAGTGCGAGTGCAGTATATTTTATTCGTCGGAAAAAAGTTACCCCACAAGCTGGAAGTGATTTTGAAATTTTAGATGAATAGGGTAGATATATATTTTAGATATGCACAATAATAAACAAAAACTTATTCGTCGGTTGAAAATAATAGAAAAAATAAATTATAGGTCGAAATTTGGTCGCTTTAATATAAATAATGAAGTATAATAATTATATGATGGGATATGGATATGGGTCTAGCGGCATGATGGGGGGAGGATGGGGACTTATCATTATGATAATAGTGATAATTGACCTTGTTCTCTTAGGCATCTGGCTTTACAAACAAATAAATAAATAATTTAAATGAAATTGCATAATATAAAATTATTTTTTGGTTTTTTGATTTTGTTTACTTCTCTAAATATAGGCTCATTTGGCTTGCTTTAATATGAATACAAACATGACTAAAAAAACCATAATAACTTTTATACTAGTAATCATTGTAGTTGGGGGTTTTATGTTTTTGAGTAAAACATGGAACCAGAGTATTAAAAATTCCCAAGTAAAAAAACTTGAAACTTCTAGCGATCTAATTTCCACAGAAGGCATTCACTGGCACCCCGAACTTACGATTACGATCAAGGGTGAGAAACAAGTAATACCAGCAAATATTGGCATAGGCATGCAGTACGCTGGTTATCCGCAATACGATCCAATGATGATGATGACCAACATGCATACGCATGACAATTCTGGAACCCTCCACTGGGAAGTTATGAAGGGACCGGTTAAAAAAGATGATATTCGTTTAAGTCAATTCTTCGCTATCTGGGGTAAGAAATTCACGAGCTCGTGTATCTTTGATACTTGCAATAGTTCTGAAGGTCAGGTAAAATTCAAAGTTAACGGGCAAGATAATCAGGATTTTGAGAACTATCTCGTGAAAGATAAAGACAAAATCGAAATCATCTTCCAGTAAAAAACTATGAATGAAATCAATCAAGAAAATGTAGACTTAAAAGAGACAACTGAAACAACGGTGGACGCGGAGTTCAATACCCGACTTTTTTACGGGCTTATTGGTATTGCGGCCTCGCTCGCATTCTTCATTTTCTTGGATTGGGGATTGTCGCAGAACTCGAACATCACTATGCTCATTCAAAACACGGTAGATAAACCGCTCTATCTTTGGTCTTACATGATTATGACAGTTGTGGCAATAATTCTCTTTGGCATTAACGTGTCATTACTAGTTTATCGATGGAGAAAGTTTGGTGCACCGAAGCTTAAAAGTCAGGGAGGTACAGGACTCGGCTCTTTTGTCGGCTTTGCAGCTTCAGCTTGTCCAGTGTGCGGGTCTACTTTTCTTGCTGCGCTTGGAATTGCAGGAGGTTTGACGGCATTTCCCTTAGGCGGTTTGGAACTCAAGGCTTTATCGGTTGCATTACTTGTGCTCCCTATTTGGCTTACCAGACGTGATCTTAAAAAATTGTCCTGTGGGGATGAGACATGCCCAGCTCCGCGCGATGCTTCTTTTCAGAAGGAAAAGGATCGACCGTGGTTTTTGTTGACAGTGGCATTGGTCACCTTATTTAGTGTTGTCGGTTGGAACATGGTCAAAGCTGAACCGATTCTAGCCAAGCTCTTAACTGTAAAGAGTTCTGCAATAAATAATACCTCGAATACTGGGTATGGCGTGTATGACGAGGTGGTCGCTAAAGTTCTGCCCGCAAAAGGATTTCAAAGTAAAATTGTTCTCGGAAATGCTATCGTGAAGCTCGTAGAAAACGGAGTGATTGATAAAGATAAATTTGAAGCTATTTATAAAGATCGTGGAGGCCTCTCAGGTGAATTCAAAAATGTTCTCACCAAACCATCTGACAATCCAATTCTTATTACGGCACAAAATTCAAGCTTCTACGTCAACTTGCTTTGGCCTGTTGGACTCTCTAACTTCATGGAAAGCAACAAGCAAAGTCCAGTTAATGGGAAAGATCTCTTCGGCTTCGCCTCTACTGGAGGCTGGAATTTAGGGAAAGAAGAAAATGGCGGATCTTACTTCAATAAGCTAAAAATCGTAGAACTCACACCGGCACAAGAAGCACTGGCTACCAAAATCGCTCAAAACACCTATCGACCTTGTTGTAACAATTCTTCATTCTTTCAGGATTGCAATCATGGTTCAGCTCTTTTGGGACTTTTAGAGATTGGGGCAAGTCAAGGATTAAATGAAGATGAACTTTGGCGTGAAGCTCTTGCCTTCAATTCATTCTGGTTTCCTTCAACCTATATCGAAGCCGGTTTGTATTTTAAGGCGATAAAGAATATTGACTGGGAGAACGTAGATCCTAAGGTCGTGCTAGGAAAGGATTTTTCGAGCGGTAGTGGAAGTGCCAACATCCAAGCAGAAGTCGCAAAAATTCCTAACCTCATACCCACTCAAGGTCACGGAGGAGGTGGAGGTTGCGGAGCATAAAATATTATTAAAAATTAATTAGCGCCACGCTTTAATGGACGATTGCGCGGCATGATTTCGTTAAATCAAATTATATGAAAACAGATCAAAAAGTAATTATAGGAGTTGTTGTGCTAACACTTGTTATTATAATTGGTGGTGCATGGTTATCGAGCAGAGAGGGAGAAAAAAATAAAGAAAGACTAAGTAAACCATTGATGGGAGAAAAAATTGCTGACTTGGGTGGCCAGCATGTTGCTCGAAATAAATCGCATCCAGCATACAATTCAAATCCTCCGACTTCTGGTTGGCATTGGGGCGATGGAGTAGCAGGACCCGGGATAAAAGATGAGCCTGTTCCTGATGAGCTTGTGCTTCACAGCATGGAACATGGCGCAGCAGTTCTTTGGTACAGAGACGATTTGTCCCAGAGTGACATAGGTAAAATTAAAGAAGCGTACAATAGCGCTGACGGGAAAAAAATAATGTTACCACGCAAAGGTCTTGACGTGCCAGTAGCGTTGACGTCATGGGGTTATCTTCTCAAACTTGATAAAATTGACGGGGCAAAAATAAAGGAATTTATTGAAACCAACAACAATAGAGCGCCAGAAGATGCGCCAATCTAATAGAGCTTATAAATAAAGCAGTTATCCACACATACAGTATTATCTATGTGGGGAAATTGTTACAATAAAAGGGCGAATGGTAATTTTTAATTAAAAAATTTCACCCCTATTTTTATTATATGAAATTTATAAAAAAATATTTTCTTATTGCTCTCCTGGTTTTTTCGGTATTTAACTTTTTTGTTTCTAGAGCAGAAGCAGCGATTGCTCAGGTTCAGAAAACTAACGGTAAAACTGCGGGTGCCGCTACTACAGTTAGTGCTTCGTGGGGGTCGGCCACTACCACAGGAAATTTATTGGTGGCGATAATCGGTCTTAAAAATAGTTCAACCATCACTCCGCCAACGGTTAGTGGCAATGCTTGGACATTGGTAGAGAGAGCCACTAGTGCTGCTGATGCGAATGGTAAAGTTGCTTCCAATGCAATTTATTATATAAAAAATGCCAACTCCCAATCCGGATCTTCTTCTTGGACAATTTCAAGCTCTCAAGCCACTCTTCATCTGGTTGAATACAGCGGTATCAACACCGTAAGTCCGCTTGATGTACATAAGAGCAACCCGGGAACAAGTTCTCCTACAAGTTCCGGCACTACCGGCACCACCGCTCAAGCAAATGAAGTTGCAGTCTCTGGTGTTAATGACTCTAAAGGCGCCTCCTCTGCCGGCAATGCTTTTACTATTACATCATCAGGCTGGACTGAGGAAGCTGAAGTAGGAGCCACGACAGGAACGCAAAACAATCGTACCGACGGAGCTTTTGATCAAAAAATTCTTTCAGCCACTGGTACCCAGCAAGCCACTAACACATACAGTGCCGCGACTTCTCTTAACTATGCGGCTACGATTGCGACTTTTAAAGAAGCCCCAGCTGCGCCTGGCATTCCAGACATGACCGCTGCTACTGACACGGGAAGCTCTTCAACTGACAACATCACTTCCAATACTACACCCTCATTTACAATCTCTTGCACTACCGGAACCACAGTTACTCTATTTGACAATGTCACTTCTGTCGGAACGGGAACTTGCGTTGTTTCAACTGTCACAATTACTTCCTCCGCTCTTTCTGGGGGAACGCACGCCACCATGAATGCTAAACAGGATGGTTCCGTCGCGTCAGCCAACCTTTCCATAACTATCGACACCACCGCCGACGCCGCTCCAGGCACACCGGACATGACAGCCGCGACCGATACGGGATCATCATCCACAGACAATATCACTTCCAATACCACTCCTTCCTTTACCATTTCTTGCGTTTCAGGATCTACAGTCACTTTGTTTGACAACGTGACTTCAGTCGGCACAGGTGCTTGCGTATCTTCTACTGTTACCATCACCTCATCAGCTCTCTCTGAAGCTACTCATGCCACCATGAACGCCAAGCAAACTGATGCAGCTGGAAATATCTCAGTTGCTTCTGGAAATCTTTCGATAGTCATTGATGCGACCGCGCCGACCCTTTCTCCCGTCCACATTCAATCAAACAATGCTAACACTGCTTTTGCCAAAACAGGGGATGTAGTTACCTTGACTTTCACTTCCTCTGAATCAGTTAGTACTCCAACTGTCACCATTGCCGGAGCTTCTTCCGCTGTGACTGGTGGTCCAACTGCTTGGCCAGCGACTCATACCATGCTCATAACTGATACCGAAGGAACCGTTCCTTTCACTATCAACTTCACTGACTTGGCCGGCAATCCGGGTACGCAAGTTACCTCTACCACTGATTCTTCTTCTGTTACTTTTGATCGAACAAATCCAACTTCAACCATTACTTCGCCCGCGAACAATTCAACATCAACTTCAACAACAGTTGCACCAACCGGAACTTCTTCTGACACTAATCTTTCTTCAACCACTATTTCTGTTGATAATGGATTGTTTGTTGCAACAGGAGGCACAGTAGCATCTTGGACATATTCCGCTACTTCACTTTCACAAGGCGCACACACTTTCCAAACTAAAGCGACTGATTCGGCAGGGAACACTGGAGTCTCATCTATTGTGAATGTGACGGTGCAAACAGCTACAAAATTTGTTATTTTGCCTCCATCAAGTGGAACAACTGACGCGCTTGTCACGGTAACGGTGCAGGCTCAAAATGCAGACAATTCAATTGCTACCAGTTATCAAACGGATGTGACGCTAAACATAACCGGTTCGGCTACCGGTGCGGGACTTGTCAATATTGTTAATGGCGTGGGAACGAAAGATATTTCAGATGCTGTAGCTGAGACGGTCACTCTTTCGCTCACTGATTCACAAAGCACCGGTCTAGACGTTTCTTCCACACAGCAACTTACTTTTGCTCCCGGGGCTCTTGATCATTTCACTTTTGATACCATTTCCACTCAAACTGGGGGTACTCCTTTCAATGTTACAATTACTGCTAAAGATGCGAACAACAATACTGTCACTGCTTTCACGGGCACCGTTGATTTCACCACTAATGTCACTTCTATTGCACCCACTCAATCAAGCGCATTTGTTAATGGAGTTCGTACTGAATCAGTTACCTTGACAGGTTTTGGCGCGTCAAAAACCATTACTGCCACCGACCACGCAGGAACTGGCAAGACCGGCACCTCCAATTCTTTTACAGTTAATCAGGCTAATAATCCTGTTCCGACGACCACAAGTATTTTTCCTAATACAATAAATTCAGGTGGGTCCGATTTTGCTTTGACGGTAAATGGTGCAAACTTTGTTACAAATTCAGTCGTAAAGTGGAATGGAGCAGCCCGAGCTACCACTTTTGTTTCAAGTATTAAATTAACAGCTACAATTCTTACAGCAGAGATTTCATCTCCTGGTACAGCGAATGTTACGGTTACCAATCCGACTCCTGGCGGTGGTGATTCCAATACTCAAGTTTTTACTATTACCGCACCGGCTACAAAATTCGTAATTATTAATCCAACGGATGATATAGTTGGAAATTTAGTTACGGTAACTATTCAAGCCCAAGATGCAAGTAATAGTATTGTTACTAATTATAATAATGATGTAACTCTAGCAACCTCAGGAAATGCAACAGGAGCCGGTCTTGTAAATATTACAAACGGTGTTGGCACCATAAATATAAGTGATGAGACAGCGGAAACAGTTAATCTTTCGCTCTCAGATACGCAATCAACAGGCCTCAATGTCTCTTCTACACAAAATGTAATTTTCGCTGCCGGTCCGCTCTTCCAGTTTGCCATTAATCATCCCGGGGACACTACTGCCGGCACAAGGCTTGCGTATACCGTAACGCGCAAAGATCAATTTGGCAATTTAATTACCTCCGGTTCAAATACTGTCTATTTATATACTAGTTCCACGAGCGGCTTGGGTGCTTTCTATAATGCCTCGACCGCAGGCAATGTTATAACCTCGGTTACTATTCCGGACGCTTCTTCTTCGGCTAATTTCTGGTATCAAGAGGGAAGAGTTGGTTCTTTTTCTGTAACTGTTTCTGATAATAGTAGCGCGCCTGATGGCACGGCCGGTGTTGATGACGCTAGCGACTCTTTTAGTGTTTCGTCTGGTGCTACCAGCGTATTCTTATTAAATGATCCGGGAGGCATGACCGTCGGCGGACGTTTGGGTTATACCGTCACACGCAAAGACGCTTTTGATAATCTAGCGACAAATGGCAACGATACAGTTTATTTATACAGTAATTCAACCGGCACAGGAAAAGCATTTTATGATGCAGGCATAGCAGGAAATATTATAACTTCAATTAACATTATGAACGGTGTTTCTTCTGCAAATTTTTGGTATTTTGATGACACAGCGGGGACATGGACGATAACTGCCTCGGATAATTCTTCGGCTCCAGATGGAGCTGCGGGAATAGTCGATGCGACAGATGATGTTACGGTAAATGCTACTCCGGTAGTTCCGACTAAAATTATAATTCTTGACCCAAATAACAGCATAGCAGGCACGGCAACTGCAGTAACAGTTAAAGCTGTAGATAATACTGGTGCGATGGATACAACATTCAACAATACTGTTACTCTCAATACTTCCGGCTCGGCGTTGGGTGGCGGTGTCGTCACTATTACAAGCGGAATTGGAACCGTAAACATAAATGATAATGTAGCTGAGACAGTTAATTTGTCTTTGACCGATACTGGGGGCACAGGCTTAAATGTTTCTTCTATTCAAGATGTTATTTTTACTTCTGGTCCGCCAGCGCAATTTGCAATCACTGATCCTGGCAATGGGATAGCGGGCAATAGGTTTAATTATACAGTTACCCGCAAAGACCAATTTGGAAATCTAGTTACTTCTGGCATCACCACGGTCTATCTTTACACAAATTCTCTCGGGGCCTTTGGTAAGTTTTATGATGCGTCAGTCGGGGGGAATGTTATTATTTCCGCCAACATAGTTAATGGCCAATCAGGTGTTTCATTCTGGTATGAAGAGGGTACTGCTGGTTCTTGGACTGTGACTGCATCCGACAATAATACTGCTCCAGACGGGGTAGCTGGCATTGCGGATATAAATGATTCAATTTCTATCACCCCAAGTACTATTAGTGCTATTTTCTTAACGGATCCCGGTAATATGTCAGTTAATACACGACTGGGTTATACTGTCACACGCAAAGATGCTTTTGGAAATTTAATTACAAGTGGTCCTCAAAATATTTCTTTGTCTAGTTCTTCCACTAGTTTACTCAAATCCTTCTATGGTCAAGCAGTTGGTGGAGGTGTAATTACTTCTGTGACGATTCCCGATGGAAATAGTTCTGCAGCCTTTTGGTATTTTGATGACACAGCAGGAACATATAATATTGTTGCTTCTGTTGGCATAATTGAGGCTATTGACAGCGTGACTGTGAGCGCAGTGCCGATAGTGGCGACTGAGCTCATCATTAGTTCAGTCTCAAACGCTCTTACTGGTCAAATAGTTATAGTAACTATTAATGCTGTTGATGACGATAATAATATAGACACAACATTTACTGATGATGTGACTTTGGTTGCTACTGGTTCGGTCACGGGCGAAGGGTTAGTACATATTGTAAATGGCGTAGGTACTAAAAATATTTCTGACACAGTACCCGAGACTGCTACTCTTTCTTTAGATGACACGGCAGGCACGGGTCTCGATGTTGGTTCAACCAAAGATATTATCTTTAGTACTGTTATAGTGCCGCAATCTGGAGGCGGAGGAGGACCCATACCGTCAATTTTTGCGATAAATTTCTCCGGAAAGGCTTTTCCCGGATCGCTTATTAATATTCTGGGAATCCCCGCAAGCGGCAATTTAGCGCAAGCAGTTAGCCTTAACCAGCAAATTGCAAAAAAGAACGGGTCTTTTCAAATAGGTTTGAATGATCCGGACACTAGGTCTGCTTTGTATATAGTTTCTTTGACTGACAAAAATCATATTCCCGGTCAAGTTAAATTCTTCCCAAATCTTTCTGATGTTACGAATTTAAATAACATTGTTTTTGCTCCGACCATAAGCCTGCTCCGTTCCGATGTTAGAAAAAGCGATTTTCTGAGTGTTTCCGGTTTTGCCAATCCAAATAGTGTGGTGGAAGCGCAGTTTGATGGAACGACCATGACAAAAGAAACAACTACTGCAGGCGCTGACGGTTCATATAAACTTCTTATTTCGACGTTTAGCCTTGAACTTGGAAAGCATTCAGTCCGCGTTCGATCTATGGCAAATGGCAAAGCAACTGATTTTTCCCTGACCACTTCATTTACAGTTTCAAATCTTTTCCGTCCACAGGTTGATCTAAATCATGATGGAATTGTTGATGTGCGAGATTTAAATATATTCAATTATGATTGGAGCTCTACTGACCCCGATATCAGAATCATAGTTGATTTTAACGGTGATGGGAAAGTTGATTTGCAGGATCTTAGTATTTTTACCCAAGCGCTTAAACATTAAAAGATTTTATAGTATAATACATAATACATGAGAAAATTTTTGTACATTCTCCCAATAATTTTTCTTTCTCTCTTTTTTACTAGGCAGGCTAATGCTGCGACTCTTAATTTAGTAGCTGATAAAGATACATATAAAGTTGGCGACACTTTTGATGTCAATGTAAAAATTGATTCAGAAGGGCAAAGCATAAATGGTGTGCAAGCGACTATTAAATTTGACGGTACGCTCCTTGAAGCAGCTAAAGTTAATAAGACCGGCTCCATTTTTGATTTCTGGCTGACTGATCCGACTATCTCCAAAGGTCAGATTAGTTTTATAGCGGCATCAACCGCAGGTTATGACGGCAAATCTTTGCAAGCCCTAAGAATAACCTTTAAGTCAAAGGGTGCTGGAACGGGAAATTTTGTTTTAGGCGACGCGGCAATCACCACGGCCGACGGGAGCGGTTCCAACGTGCTAACGCAGAGCAATAATCTCACTGTAACTTTGGCCTCTTCGGTCGGGAAAACAATACCTACACAAATAACTCGCGCACCAACATTTGCCGTCGGTTCTCCCATACAGCCTGCTATCTCAGTATCGCTTTATCCTGATCCCACAAAATGGAATAATATTTCCGCCAATTTTTTTGCCAGTTTAAAATTGCCCGATGATGTTTCGGATGTAGCCATGGTGTTGGATAAACAGAGAAGCACGATACCGACGCAGTCCGAAGGATTGTTTGAATCAAAACAATTCGAAACACTGTCAGATGGTATTTATTTCATTCATACGCGATATAAAAACAATATCGGCTGGGGACCTGTACAGCATTACAAGATAGCAATTGACACGACCCCACCGTCTAGTTTTTCTATTGTTTTTCCAAATGGTCAGCCGACGGATAGCCCGACACCTACTATTACCTTTAACTCAACTGATGCACTCTCCGGCATAGCCCGTGATGAAATTAACATTGATAATAACGCTTCAATTGTCGTTTCCGAGTCTTCTTATATTCTTCCACCCCAAATTCCAGGGAAACATACATTGAAAATCGGTGCCTTTGATAATGCTGGCAATGCTGCGGAGAACAGTATTAATTACGAAATTCTTTCCATAGAAATGCCAGTTATTACCCTTGTTAATAAAAATGTTTTTACCGGTGAAGGCGGATTCTTTATTTCCGGTACGGCTAATCCAAAATATAAAGTAAGAGTTGTGTTAAAAGACAAATCAGGCAATGCCGTATACACTGACATAAAGACACCCGATACAAAAGGCAACTGGAACGCGAGTATTGATACTCCGCTTAAAAAACAAACCTATCAGTTTGAAATAGCTACTATAGATGATAGGGGGGCTGTCAGTACTGTCGTAAAGTCAGACCTGCTCACTGTGCGTGATAGACCTCTACTGGTTCTCGGCAGTATTGAAATTACCTCGACCTGGTTTTTTGTGTTATTTGTATTAATAGTTCTCGGCGCTTTTGGTTTGGGCTCGGCATCTATTAGATTTGCTGAAAATGAGAGAAGCTTGGATTCTATTATGGCAGGTCGCGATATTGAGAACGTATTTAATATGTTTGAAAAAGATATTAACGCAATTCTTTCCAAATATACCGATAATGGGTTGGAACCGATCGGCGCCATGGAGACCAAGGTTTTATTAGAAAAATTATTATCTCAGCTTGAAAAAACGAAGGACTATGTGAAAGGGGATGTAGGAGACATAAATAACAAAAAACATTTTTTCCACTTTCTATTTCAGAAAACAAAAGATCTATTTGAAAAAACGAAGGGCTATATGAAGGATTATATGAAAAAAAGTGTGGAATATATAAATGATAAAAGACCCCTTTTTCATTCACTGTTTCAGAAAATAAAAAATATATTGCATATTAAATAAATTATGATATAATTATTTCTAATGAAAACAGCAAAAATATTAATAGTTGAAGATGAAAAAGTGTTATCGTCCGCCCTTTCAGTGAAATTCGAGCATGAGGGTTTTGAAACAAAGGTTATAGAGAGCGGTGACTTAGTTTTATCCACTGTGCAGGGCTGGAAACCCGGTATTGTATTGCTTGATTTGCTCTTGCCCAAAAAGGATGGAAAAGAGGTTCTTAAAGAACTTAAGGCTGATCCCGAGCTTAAGTATATTCCGGTGGTAATACTATCTAATTTAGATAGCGATGATGATATCAAGTTTTGTCTTTCATTTGGGGCTATGGATTATTTTGTCAAAGCCAGCCATCCAATTAAGGAGATTGTGGAAAAAGTGAAAAACATCGCTTTGAAACCTAGGTAATTGGAACTATGAGTAAAATCAAGTTTAATACACTAGAGAACTTGACTGATGAGTGCCATACACTTGTTAAAGCCAAAGCCAAAGATGAAGCGATTTTAGCAAGCATCGGTGATGGGCTTGTTGCAACAGGAAAAGACGGAAACATTATGTTGGTTAATCGTGCCTTTGAGAGCATTCTTGGATGGAAGGAATCGGAAGTACAGGGCAAGTTTCTTTCTCAGATTGTACCAATAGTTAATGAGAGAGGAGAAATAATGCACGAGACAGAACTGCCAATTATAAAAGCTTTGCGTCAAAATAATAATGGTACTACTACTTCTAGCAGTAAATTGTGGTACAAGCGAAAAGATGGTTCAGCATTTCCTGTGGCAATCACAGTCTCACCAATTATCCTGAAAGGAAAAATTGTAGGCGTAGTGGAAGTGTTTCGTGACATTACCAAAGAAAAACAAATTGACAAGGCAAAAAGCGAATTCGTTTCTCTCGCTTCACATCAGCTCCGCACTCCATTGACCGCTATTAATTGGTATGTAGAAATGTTACAGTCGGGGGATGTAGGGAAGCTTAATCTAGACCAGAAAAAATATTTGGAAGAGATTTATAAAGGTAGCGTGCGAATGGTAGAACTGGTCAATGATTTATTGAATATATCTCGCATAGAGACCGGACGGCTGAAAATTGAGCCAAAAATAGTTGATCTAGCTAAATTTATTGAGGATATTGTCCACAAAATAGAGCCGTGGAGCAGAACTCTCCACCGTGAAATTATTTTCAAAAAAGGGAAAAGTCCACTGCCCCAGATTGCCATTGATGCAACTCTCACGCGTCAAGTAATTCATAATATAATTACCAATGCCGTTCGGTATTCACCGGAAACTTTAAAGATCAATATAACTCTAGAAAAAAAAGCTGATAAGTATCTTATAAGTGTTTCTGATGAGGGTATCGGTATTCCCGTCGAGGCGCAAGCGAGAATTTTTGAGAAGTTTTTTCGAGCGGATAATGCTCGCATGGTGGAGGGCGAGGGTTCAGGTATCGGTTTATATATTTCCAAATTAATAGCGGATGTGTCTGGCGGAAAACTATGGTGCAAATCACCGACATTATTTAAGAAAGTTAAAGGGAAAGAGGTGGGCTATGGTACAAATTTTTATTTTTCTATACCAGTGTCCGGCATGAAAAAGCATGAAGGGGAAAAGGGGCTAACATAGCCTTTATATGCTATAATTAAAAAGTTCAGAAATAATTCAATGCCTAAAAAAATATTTATAAATAAAAAAGTGTCTGATTCGTATAAAATCTTACGAGTTATCTGTGGCCCGATGCGATTTAAAATAATCGTTCTATTGAGGCAAAATAAAAAAGGTCTGAATGTGACAGCTTTGGGAGAGGCCTTAGGCGCTTCTCTTTCCAGAATTTCGCACCAGCTTAGCATTCTTAAGAAACATAAATTGATTTCAGGTTCTGGTTCAAACAGGGAAACCGTTTACCGATTGTCTGACCACAGACTGCGTAAGTATTTAAATATCATTCTAAAATAAATAAGTTATCCACAAAAAACCGCCTAAAGCGGTTTTTTTGATCGGAGGTGGTGCTATAATAGATTCATATTGATTGAAATAAATTTCAATCATATTTTTGTGATAAATAAATTTATAACTTGGGTTTCAAATAAATTAGCAACTCAAAAAAAGAGGCATTTTGGCACTCATCTTCTGCTTATGTTTTTCTTTATTTTGCCTATTATTTTTATTGTCGCCTTCAGTATCGTTAATAGTTATAAGGCGTTGACCAATTTTACTTTAGAACGAAGGGAGACCATTGTTTCTTTGGCGGGATCAACCATGATTGAAAAATTAGATAGAATTATTGATGTCGGCATTGCGCTCTCGTCGAGAGTGCAGTTTCAAAAATTGATTGAAGCCGGAAAATGGGACGAGGCAGTTAAAATAATGGAAAGGGTGCCAAAAGATTTTCCATACATAGATAGGGTATCTGTTTTTGATAAGCAGGGAATCTTGCGAGCTTCAACAAACCCGACTCCGGAGCTTGTAGGCGTATACGGAAAAGATTTTTCTTACCGCGATTATTATCAAGGCATTAGCAAAAAGTGGGAGCCGTATGTCGCTGAAGTGATTAAGCCAGCTGTTCCGTTTGGTTACAATCTTGTTCCGGTTGCAGTACCGATAAAATCTGAATCTGGTCAAGTTTTAGGCTTTCTGCTTTTATTAATAAAACTTGACACTGTTGTGGTTTGGGTCAAGGGTATAGATGCGGGTCCGGGAGGGTTTTTATACATTGTTGACCAAAAAGGGCATCTTGTAGCGCACCCTACTCTACTGCCCTCGGAAGATGTCGTTGATTTTTCTTCGGTGCCGACCGTGCAGAAAGTTCTCAAGGGGGAACGGGGCGTGGAAATTATTTTTAATCCGATTGAAAAAGAGGAAAGGGTGACTGCTTACGAGCCGTTATCCAAGTATGGCTGGGGTGTAGTTTTAGCTCAACCGACGGCATCGGCTTTTGCCGAGCGTGATCGTGAAATCATGAAGCTTTCTGTTCTTTATACTATTATGCTTCTTTTCGGTCTTTCTCTGGGTTTCCTATTCCTGAAGCTAATACATGTTATAAATGATCATCGGCAGAAAGAAAGAATTTTGCTTGATAGCATCGGGGACGGAGTGGTAGCTATTGATCGATTTTGGAACATTACTCTTTGGAACAGGTCGTCTGAAAAAATCACTGGCTGGAGCAAGGAGGAAGTTATAGGAAAACCGCTCAGGAACTTCTTGAAACTTATTCGTGAGAATGATCGCAGAGAAAATATTGCTTTTATCGAGGAAGCCATAATTTACGGACGCGTCGGTTTTCTTGAAAATCATACCGTCTTGATTGATAAAGATGGCAAAGAAATTCCAGTTGGTGACTCGGCTGCACCCATTTTTGACTCGAGTGGAATAGTTATCGGAGCCATTATTGTTTTTAGGGATATATCTATGGAAAAAGAATCAAGTTCGTTGAAATCGGATTTCACCTATGCTTCGCATCAGCTCAATACCCCGGTCACCAAAGCTCTTTGGAGTCTGGAAAGCGCGCTCGATGAGACGGATATCCCAAAAATAAAAGAAAAATTGGGCATAGCGTATCAGTCGACTAAAAGCATTCAAAAATTAAATTCACAGCTTTCTATCATTTCTGAAATTGATCAAAAAGCAATCATTCCAAAATACGAAAATGTTAGGCTGGTGGATTTGGTCGGAGAAGTAGTGAAGGATTTTCAAAATATATGCAAGGAGTGCCAAATAACTTTTAACGTCGAGCCGGTTTCGCCGGTGCTGGGTCTTAAAACTGATTCCAAGATGCTGAAAAGAATACTGATTGAAATAGCTGAAAATGCCATGTATTATAACAAGCCTGGTGGCAACATTAATCTTAAAACAAATATACAAGACAATAACATTATATTTGAACTTTCGGACAACGGCATCGGTATCGTCGAAGATCAGAAGGCCTTAATTTTCACCAAATTTTTTAGAGGCAACAATTTTGATACTACCAATATCATCGGCGCGGGCCTGGGGCTTTTTATTGCTCAAAATTACGTTAAACAGCTGAGCGGTAAAATCTGGTTTAATTCCGAAAAGGAAAAGGGTACGATTTTTTTCATTTCTTTGCCCTTAAGTTAGAGAAGTTTCAAAATGGATTTTAAGAATTAAGTAAAGAATTAAACGTCAAATGGTTATCCACAGAGTGGGGGGGGTTTCTTTGTTTTTACTGTCTTTTTACTTTATAATATATAGGTGGTGAGGAGTGCATCTACTTATCATAAAATGAAATTTAATATAAAAAAAATATTCCAATATTTCTTTTCTAAAAAAAGGCTTGTTTATACATTAGTCATACTTTTTTCTGTTTTATTTACTGGCACTGTTTTGGCTTTTCCTCCAGCTACTCGTTATACTCCTGGTGAGACGCTTGCTCCAAACTGTGCGCCGGGTGATCCAAATTGTTCGGTGACTACGCCAGCTTCTTCTAAACTTATCGTCCAAGGTACAACTGATGCTGGACTATCGGCTGCTCAATTCTTGGGAGCATTAGGTACGGGTGTATTAAAGAACACAACAACAACTGGAGTATTAAGTATTGCTACCGGCGCTGACCTTCCTGTTATGACAGCCACTATCGGAGGTGCTGTACCAACTCCACCAAACAATACGACAACATTCCTACGAGGTGATGGAACATTCGCCATACCGACAGGTGGAGGGGATATGGTTCTTGCCAGTGTGCAAACAATAACCGGAGCAAAGACATTCGGAACCCCAGGAGGAGCTGTTGGCAAACTCATCATTGCTGGAGCAACTTCCGGTTCTACAATACTTGATGCTTCAGCTGTTGCTTCAGGAACCGTTACTCTTCCAACCTCTGGAACATTAGTAAATTCTGTTACAACGGGTAATGGAGTTTCAGCAGTAAATACTGCGGGAGCTTTAGCATTTACTTTGGGCGCAATTACTCCAACCACCGTCAACGGTCTTGCCATCACTGCCAACGGAACAAATACTTTAAATATTGCTGCCGGTAAAACCCTGACTGTTTCAAATACCTTAACTCTAGATGGCTCTCTTGGCGCAACTCTTAACATCGGAGCAGGTGGAACTCTAGGTTCCAACGCTTTCACCAGTATTGCGCCTATCGCAAACGGCGGGACAGGGCAGACAACTGCGAACGCTGCTTTCAATGCTCTTTCTCCAATGACGACTGGAGGAGACTTAATTTATGGAGGTGCAAGTGGAGCAGGCACACGTCTTGCCAATGGAACAGCCGGACAAGTACTCCAAAGTAATGGAACAACGCTGGCGCCTTCTTGGGTAGCAGCAGCAATTGGTGACATGACATTAGCTGGAATACAAACAGTCACCGGAGCAAAGACATTTGGTTCTGCTGGA
>OBEQ012189908.1_pt1 | contig 18747 bp, 21 predicted proteins | sample 1670901 | NCBI WGS metagenome assembly OBEQ01 (sample SAMEA104232315, study PRJEB22302) | groundwater metagenome | biome: forest; feature: aquifer; material: groundwater | place: USA | collected 2011-08-07 | depth 5.4 m
ACGCTGCCGGAGGGAGGCGACCGAATCAGTGACGGGAGCGTGCCAATCATGGATCGAAATGAAAGCAAGTCAACCTCTTGGATGGTTCTTCGAACCTCGGCAAAATAAGTTGCGTGGAAAAACTAAAAAACTAAATGATCAGAACCCCTCGCGTGCGGGTGGTGGTTTTTCCGTAACGGTCTGAGACCGCCGCCGTTGCAACAACTCTTACCGAATGGCCGTGATAGGTGCGATCATCCGCTTCAAAGACGATCAATCCGGAATTTTCGATTTGGGCGACACGCTGTCCGAGGCTCGGCTGGCCCTGAATGCCGATGTTTGGGAAGACGCCGAAGAGCAGGGAGATCATCAAGTCGATTTCTTCGGCGGCGGGTCGCTGAATTTCCGCGGCGGTCTGTTCGATCAGCCAGCCAAAGTTTCCGGCCTGTTCGCTGGGGCAAGTCAACGAAACGGTGCCGTGGAAACCGCACATTTCGCGGGCCCAGGCGAGAAAGTGCTGCTCTTCGAGAGAGTTCCGCGCCAGCTGGAGGACATTTCGCGCCACGACCATCTGGTAAGATCCCGGAGTGAAAATCGTCGAAGATTCTTGCAAGGCCTGTTGAAGAGTCCCTTCATAGATTCGGAGCGTTCCGCCCCCTTCGATTCCTTTAGTATTTTCCAGCAAATACCAGAGCATATGTGGGCTCCACTCGACGACATCGACATCGAATCCCTGCTGCAGGAGAGGAATCACCTCCGGCCCTGTGCCTCCCCGGACGACCAAGACACGGGAGTTTTTCGGCAAGGCCCCCGCCGGTCGCAGGACGGTCGCCGATTGTTCTTGCCAATAAGGGACCGAACGATTCAGTTCGTTGTACAGACGGGCGGCCACTCCCCAAAAAGTCCGGGGATCCTTTTGTTGCAAGCCCCGAAGGTCTTCGGCGATTTGTCTTCTCCAATTTCTGTGGCCATCCACCAGTTTGCGAAGGCTTTGAAGGGTTTTTTCCGTGGCGCTCCAATCAACTCGGGAGAGGCCCAACCAATCCGGAGAGGTCCCGGCGGTGTAAGGGTCAAGCAATCTCCGGCCGACTTGCAAAAACTGGTCGGGGCATTGGCGGGAAATCGCGGAAAGGACTTCGACGGCGCCTCCTTTGGTTTCAAAGGCCCGCGATCCTTTTAAAGGAAGGCCGCCTTCCCGAAAGACTGCCTGTCGTTGAGAATCGGGCATCCCCAACAAAGAGGAGGAAAGGGCCGACAGCTGGTGAAATCCGATAAGAAATTGAGGTTTCATTTTATTGGGGGCCCCGTCCGGCCCTGAAGGATGCTATTCGCGTTTTCATATTTTTAGCAGGGCCTCCGATGGCCCCCAAACCCCCGCGCCGAAGACCGGCGGAGCCGGATCTTCGGCTTCATATTTTGGAAGCCCTGCATCGGGGGAAGATTAAAAGAGCTGCTTCTAATCTTTCCATGGTCTCAACCCGGACTCGTAGATGGCATAGATTTGGATTTTGGGTCTACAATTTTTTAGAGGCCTTGATAGTCAGTTTCTGACCCAGTTGCCAAACTTTTTGATGGGAAAGGGCCTTACGAGGATTAAAGGGCTTCGCCCTCTTCTGCGCCTTTTTTGACCAGTAGGTGTCTTCTTCCACTTCCATAGCTTCTTGAATTAGATCGTGGGCCTTCAAGGAAAGAGAGATACCGTCTCTTTGTGCCAGTCGAGAGAGAGAAGCAAAGAGTGTTTTTTCCAGGACAACCATGATTCGTGGATGGCTTATTGGCATAGGTCCTCTTTATTTTAGGTGTACCCTTATCGATGAGCGGATCACGGCACGACCGACTTTCGGTCGTAACGGAAATGTTCCAAAAATTGCAGCAGCGCCGGGAGGAAGACGAGGGTGGAGATGAGGCAGGTGGCGACGCCGATCACGGCAAGCAGGCCGATCGAGTAGAGGCCTTTGTGGACGCAGAAGAGGAGGCCGAAGAAGCCGGAGGCGTTGGTCAGCGACGCCATCGTTGCGTCGACCCCGGTCGTGGAAAGGACCTTCGCGAGCGAGCCTCTTCCGAGTTCTTGATAGCGGTGAAAGATATGGATCGCGTTGTCGATGCTCATCCCCATGACCGCGGGGATGATGATCATGTTGAAAAAGTTGAATTTAATCCGAAAGAGAAACATGATTCCGAGGAGCCAAAAGACCCCCAAGACGATCGAGGTGAGGACGATCCCGGTCTTTTTCCAACTTCGGAAATCGAGAAAGACGAAGAAACCGACCGACAGGAGCGAGATCAACAGGACCTTTTTGGCGTCTCGGAGCATGGTGTCCAGGACGATCCCGTAGACAACCCCGTCGCTCGAGGGGTGGTAGGTTCCCAGTTTGGTTTCGATCGCCCCGACATCCTCGGCGAAGTGCATGGCGTTTTTACCGTTGTCCAGCTCCAGATCGGGGAGGGCGTTGATATAAAGGAGCTCTCCGGGGATTTCCGGCCTTCCTTTGAATATCTCAATGACCTCTTTCGGGACATCGCTCTCTCGGACCGGTCGGGTCTTGGCCAATTCCCGGTCGAAGCGGTCCAGATTTTTTCTCTGATCCCCTTTGAGCAGACGCAGGATCTTGCCCTTGAGAAGCCCTCGGATTTCACCGATCACCTTGATCTTTTCCGCCTGATCGGCGGGGACCAGATCGTAGTAGGAGCGCGCCGTGTCGATCGTCGAAGAGAGTTTGTCTGTCTTGATTTTTTTCTCGATCACCTCTTTGAGGGCCCCCGCCTCTTCCCGGGAGTGGACGATGACCACCGCCGGATTATTCACTCGGCGTGTCGTTGATCGCTGTTTTTCCTTCGCGATCCGTGCCTCGGGGATGTCGGCGCGGGTTTTTTTGGAGTCGAATTCAAAACCGAGAAACGGAGTGACGACGAAAGAGAAGATCGAAAAGAGGAGAAAGAGGGCGAGCGATCCTTTGAGCCAACTCGGTTTGACCTTCAACGGAGGTTCGGAACGTGGCGCTCGAAATCGAAGGAGGCGGACTTTTTCCAGAAAGATCAAGAGAGAGGGAAGAAAGAGAAAGTAGACGCCGAAGATGATCCAGAGGCCGAGGCCCGAAATGAGTCCGAATTCCGAAAACCCGCGGAAGTCGGTCATCATCAACAGAAGAAAGGTCACGGCGATCGAGGCCACCGACGTGAGGATCGCGCGGCCCGTGTGATCGAAGATGTCGAGGATCGCCCGCGCCTTTCCTTCCGCCCGGACCTCGGCGTAGCGGGAGAAGATATGGATCCCGTTTTCGATGCCGAGGCCGCCTAAGATCGCAAAGAGAAAAGAGGTCGAAACGGTGAGCTTCGAGACGAAGAAGGACGCCGCGGCGAACGAAATCGGCATCGCGAGGGCGAGCGGGAGAAAGAGGATGCCGATATGGAACGGATTTCGAAAACGAAGGAGGAGCGGAATAAACAGGAGGATTCCGGAAATGATTCCGATCTTTTTCAAGTCGCGCATCAGCGCCCGGTATTCGAGGACCTTGGTCGCCCCCGAGAAGTAAACCTTCATGGTGGGATCGTAGTCGCTCGGCCGGAGGGTCTTGACAAACTCCTCCATCGCATCCTGAAATCGGCTCGCCTCGGCAAGGCTGGCATTGCCGATCTTCGATTCGACGAAGATCGAATAGGTCTTCCCGTCCGGGCTGACGTTGTATCGGCTGACCGCTTTTTCGCCGTATTGACCTTTATACTTTTTCTCCAAGTCCTTGAAGGAGAGGTTGTTTTCGTCTTCGAGACTGACATAGAGGCCGTGCAATTTTTCCTGCTGAATCTTCCGATCAATTCTATTTCGGATGGTTTCCAGATCTTCGAGGTCGAGAAAGAGAAATTTATACGTGTTGAAAAAGTCATATCCGACCTTGCGATCGATGACCCGATCGACGAGGGGATGCCTGCGAAGGCGTTCGGCCGTATCATCGAGAAACCGAAGGGTCGCCTTCGGGTCTTCCGACTCAAAGACAAACGATGTCCGCACCCCTCTTTCCAGTTTTGAACGAATCTTCAACAACTCGCGGACGTTCGGATGATCTTGAGGAAGGAGATCGGCCGGGTCGGTGCTGATGTTTTTAAAGAGCCGGATCGTTCGCGGAACGGAAAGCACGCTCAAAAAGACGATCCCGATAAGAAAGAGCGGCCAGAATTTGAGGGTCAGGGGGGCGAGGATCCCCGCGATCTTTTTCCGCATAGAGGGGGTTCCTTGTAAAGAATCTTTTAACCATTGACAACACTCTATTTTGACCCGCATGGTTCGACAGGCTCACCATGTTCTCAATGACCTCTTCGCAACAATTTCGAAAGATGGCGAAGCCCGGTTTGAGGGTCCCAATTGTTGCCGAGATCGCAAACAGTCTTCAAACACCGGTCGCGCTTTATCGGCATTTTGTCGACGAGCCTTACAGCTTTCTCCTCGAAAGTGCCGAGAGAGGGGAGAAGTGGGGGCGGTTCAGCTTTATCGGGATTCAACCCTCGGTGGTCTTCAAAAGTTTCGGCAACACGATTGAAATCATCGACGGGGGAATTTCGCGAAAATCGACGACGAAAGATCCCCTGACTCAACTGCGCAAGATCCTCCATCGATACCGATCGATTCCAAAGGCGGGCGCAGTCCCCTTTTGGGGAGGGGCGGTGGGGCTCATTTCCTATGACATGGTGCGGTTTTTTGAAAAACTTCCCTCACGGACGAAGACGAATTCTGAGGGCTCGGATCTTTTTTTCATCCTTCCGGAGATTTTGTTGATCGTCGACAACCATCATCAAACCCTCAAGGTGGTCTATGATGCCCGTATCGATTCCAAGAAAGAGATCGAAGCGGTTTATGATAGGGGATGCCGGGAGATCGAAAAAGTGCTCCGACGACTTCAACAACCGTTTGGAAAAAAGAAGAAAAAATCGGTTCCACTCGAATGGAAAACGAGTCTCTCACAACCGGCCTTTGAGGAAAAAGTGAGGAAGATTCGGGACTATATCGCGGCGGGAGATGTGACCCAGACTGTCCTTTCGATCCGAAGGGAATCGCCCTCATCCGTCGATCCGCTCGACCTTTATGAGTCTTTGCGGGCGATCAATCCGTCTCCTTATATGTTTCTTCTCAAGTATGGAGCGACGAGTCTCGTCGGCGCCTCGCCGGAGACGATGGTGCGCCTCGAAGAGGGAGAGATGTGCGTGCGGCCGATCGCCGGGACCCGTCCGCGGGGCAAGGATGAAGCCGAGGATCGGCGACTGGCGGAGGAGCTCTTGGCCGACGACAAAGAGCGGGCGGAACATATCATGCTCGTCGATTTAGGCCGCAACGACCTGGGACGCGTCGCGGAAAAAGGAACGGTCCAGGTCGATGAGTTGATGGCGGTGGAACGTTATTCCCACGTGATGCATATCGTTTCAAATGTGCGGGCCCGGTTGGCGGCGGGCAAGGACGCCTTCGATCTTTTGCGGGCGACCTTTCCGGCCGGGACCTTGAGCGGCTCGCCGAAGATCCGGGCGATGGAGATTATCGAGGAGCTGGAGCCGGTGAGGCGGGGATTTTATGGAGGGGCGGTCGGTTATTTCGGCTTTTCGGGAAATATGGATCTGGCGATCACGATTCGCTCGGCCCTGCTGGAAAAGGGAAAGATCACGGTGCCATCAGGCGCCGGCATCGTCGCCGATTCGGACCCGAAAAAGGAATATCAAGAATGCGAAAACAAGGCAAAGGCGATGATGAAGGCGGTGGAACAATGCTCTTAGTGATCGATAATTACGATTCATTTACCTACAACCTGGTCCAGTATTTTATGGAGCTGGGTGAAAAGGTCGAAGTCTATCGGAACGACGCCTTGACGCTGAAGGAGATCGCCAAGCTGCGGCCTTCGAAGATTGTGATCTCTCCGGGGCCTTGCACGCCGAACGAGGCCGGTATTTCTGTCCCCTCTATAAAGGAGTTCGCCGGAAAGATCCCGATCTTAGGCGTCTGCCTCGGCCATCAATCGATCGGACAGGCATTCGGCGGAAAGATTATCCGGGCCGCAAAAGTGATGCACGGCAAGACCTCGATGATCCATCACGACAACCGTACGGTCTTTAAAGGAATCGAAAACCCCTTCGAAGCGACGCGTTACCATTCGCTCATCATCGAAAAAGAATCGCTGCCCGAGTGCCTCGAAATCACCGCCTGGACGGAAGAAGGGGAAATCATGGGGGTTCGTCACAAGGAGAGGCTCGTCGAAGGGATCCAATTCCACCCTGAGTCGATCCTCACGAAAGAGGGAAAGAAGATTCTGAAAAATTTTCTCAAACTTCGATGATTGAAATGCTGAGAGAGATCATGTCGGGAAAGATGACTGACGAGGAGATCGTTTCTTTTCTGACTTCTTTGCGCGACCGCGGCGAGACCTTGTCTGATATTCTGGAAGCGGTGCGGGTGATGCGGGAGCTTTCGGTGAAGGTGAATTTAAATCCCGAAAATCTTGTCGACACCTGCGGGACGGGAGGAGACAACCTGGGGACCTTCAATATCTCGACGGCGGCGGGGTTGGTGGTCGCCGGAGCCGGTGTTCGGGTGGCGAAGCATGGGAATCGGGCGATCAGTTCCAAGTCGGGGAGTGCCGATTTGTTGGAGAAATTAGGGGTTCGGATCGAGATCGAACCGGTTCAGATCCGCAAGTGCATCGCGGAGTGCGGCTTCGGATTCTTCTTCGGGCCGCGTTTTCATCCGGCGATGAAGAATGTCGCCGTGGCCCGCAAGAAGATCGGGACACGGACGATCTTCAATCTCCTGGGACCGCTGACGAATCCCGCCAATCCTCTCCATCAAGTGATTGGGGTCTACGATCCGAAAAAAATGTCGTTGATGGCGAAGGTCCTGAAAGAGTTGGGCTCCCGGCGCGTGCTTTTGGTCCATGGTGAAGACGGTCTCGATGAGATCACGCTGACCGGAAAGACTTTTTTTGTTGAACTTCATGAAGGAAAGATCTCCGAAGGGGAAATCGATCCGAAGAAACTCGGGATGGAATATTGCCTTCCCGAAGATCTTCAAGGTCGGGATGGAGAATACAATGCAACGATGACAAAAGGCCTTTTGGAAGGGTATGAATCTCCGCTTCGGCAGGTAGTTGTGTTGAACGCTGCCGCGGCACTGATGGTCGTCGGCCGGGCGCGGGATTTAAGCGAAGGGATTAAAATTGCGAAGCATTCTCTGGACCAAGGCAAGGCGTATCAAGTTCTCAGGGACTTGGTGAGGATCTCGAACGAGTAACTATGTACCTTCAGAAGATCATTGATTATAAACGGCAGGAGCTGGAGCATCTCCGCCGGAAAATCTCTTTAAAGGATGTCCGTCTGAAGGCCGGTGACACCGAGCCAGCCCGCGACTTTCTGGGCGCCCTCCGTGCGAAAGGTCACCTTTCGTCACAGATCATCGCCGAGATCAAGAAGGCCTCTCCGTCGGCGGGGGTCATTCGGCCCGATCTGAAACCGCTCGATGTTGCGCGGTCGTTTGAAGTCAACGGCGCGGCGGCGCTTTCGATCTTGACCGACGAACATTTTTTTCAAGGAAGTCTCGATTCGCTTCAAAAGATTCGAAAAACGGTCAAGATTCCTCTTTTGCGAAAAGATTTTACGCTCGACGAGTATCATCTTTATGAAGCACGCGGCGCGGGGGCGGATGCGGTTTTGCTTATTGTATGCGTCTTGTCCGATTCTCAGTTGAAAGATTATCAGGATCTTACCAAGGAATTGGGGATGATCTCTCTCGTCGAAGTGCATGAGACTCAGGAAGTCGAGAGGGCGCAGAAGAGCGGAGCTGTTTTATTTGGCATCAACAATCGGAACCTCGAGACCTTCGAGGTCGATCTGGAGACGAGTGTGAAGCTTGCGAAGACGCTTCCGGCCGAGGCTCTCGGCGTCGGTGAGAGCGGGATTTCGGAACGGTCGCATATTGAAAAATTGAAAAAAGCGGGTATTCACGCATTTTTGATCGGAGAGGTGTTGATGAAAAGTCCCGATCCGGGGAAAAAGTTGGCAGAACTGTTGAGGATCTGATGTTGGTCAAGATCTGCGGCATCACGAATGTCGAAGACGCCCTGGCCGCCGTGGAGTTCGGCGCGGATGCGCTCGGGTTTAACTTTTATCCGAAGAGCGTTCGATTTGTGGAGCCCGCTCACGCCAAGAGGATTTTGGAAGAAATCCCACCCACTATTCTACGGGTCGGCGTGTTTGTGAACGAATCCGAAGAAATGGTGAGCGATTTGTCCAGCATCCTGGGTCTTGATTATTTACAATTTCATGGAGACGAAACTCCTTATTACTGCGAACAATTCGCCGCGCCGTATTGGAGGGCCTTTGCGTTGAAAGATGCAAAGGGGTTGGAGTTGATGAAGAAGTACCATTGCGAACATTATTTAATCGACACGTATCAGGAAGGTGAATACGGTGGCACCGGCAAGACCGGGAATTGGGCGCTCGCGAGCGAGGCCAAAAAGATCGGAAAGATCATCCTCGCGGGGGGATTGACCCCCGAGAATGTCGAAGAGGCGATCCAGAAAATCGGCCCGGACGGCGTCGACGTGGCGAGTGGTGTTGAGATAAGGCCGGGAAAAAAGGACCACAAGAAATTGGAAGAATTTATCGAGAGGGCGAAGGGGTTTTAAATGGGAACTCTACCCGATAAAAAAGGCCATTTTGGAAAATTCGGCGGCAAGTATGTCGCCGAGACGCTGATGCCGGCGTTGAAGGACCTCGAAGGGGCTTACCGAAAGTGGAAAAAAGACCGCCGGTTCTGGAAGGAATTTAACGACCTCGCGGCCGATTATGTCGGCCGCCCGACCCCGCTCTATTTTGCGGAACGCCTGACGAAAAAGCTCGGCGGGGCGCGGATCTATCTCAAGCGCGAGGATCTCTGCCACACCGGGGCGCACAAGATTAACAATACACTCGGACAATGCCTGCTCGCGCGCCGCATGGGAAAAAAGCGGATCATCGCGGAGACCGGGGCGGGACAGCACGGCGTTGCGACAGCGACGATGGCGGCCCTCCTGGGACAGGAGTGTGAGGTCTACATGGGGGAGGAAGACATTCGTCGGCAGTCGCTCAATGTCTTTCGAATGAAACTCCTCGGGGCGAAGGTGATTCCGGTTTCGTCGGGGACCAAGACTTTAAAGGATGCCTTGAACGAAGCGCTCCGGGATTGGATCACGAATATCCGAACGACCTATTACTGCATCGGGTCGGTCGCTGGGCCGCATCCATACCCGATGATTGTCCGTGATTTTCAGTCGGTGATCGGGAAAGAGGTGAAAAAGGCGATGCCGCGTCCCGATTATCTCGTCGCCTGTGTCGGCGGCGGCTCGAACGCTATCGGGCTTTTTCATCCCTTTCTCAAGGATAAGAAGGTGAAGATGGTCGGCGTTGAGGCGGCGGGGGAGGGGATCGGTACCCCCCATCATGCAGCGACCCTGGTGAAGGGGAAGGTCGGTGTCCTCCACGGTTCGAAGTCGTATCTTCTGCAGGATCGGGACGGCCAAGTCCAACCGACCCATTCGATCTCGGCCGGTCTCGATTATCCAGGGGTCGGTCCGGAGCATAGCTATTTAAAGGAGTCGGGACGGGTCGACTATGTGGCGATCAATGACACTGAGGCGATGGAAGGATTTTCCCTTTTGGCCAAGACCGAGGGAATCATCCCGGCCCTCGAATCGTCTCACGCGGTCGCCTACGCCGCCCGTCTTGCGAAGCGGCTTTCCAAAAATAAAACAATCATCGTCAACCTCTCCGGCCGCGGCGACAAAGACATGGGGACCGTCGCCGATTATTTTGGGGTGAAATTGTAAGGAACAAAAAGTGGCTTGGCTTTTTTTCAACGTTTCGTTACGATCGTTAAGTTAAGTAAGGAGTTATTCCTATGTCTCCCCTGAAGCAGCAAGTCATCAAGGTTATTGAGTCTTTGCCCGAAGAAGCGACCATGGAAGATGTCATGGAAGAGCTTTATTTTAAGCTCCAGGTTGATACGGGTCTCAAAGAATTGGACGAAGGCAAGGGGATTTCACATGAAAAGGTTCGAAAACAGATGTCCCCATGGCTTTCAAAATAAGATGGTCTCCTCGGGCGGTTGCCCATCTTCAGGGAATCTGCGAATTTATCGGCAAAGATTCGGAGTATTACGCCTCGTTTTTTGCGAAAAAGGTATTTGCCTCTATTGAATCCCTGCCTGAGTTTCCGAAATCCGGGAGAGTCGTCCCTGAATATCAGGATGAAAATATCCGAGAAAAGATTTACGGTCATTATCAAATTGTTTACCGGCTTGAGAAAGAGTGGATCGAAATCGCAGCGGTCTGCCATGGGTCGAGGCTTTTGGAGAAAATTTTGTGAACCGTATTCAATCGAAGTGGAAAAGTTTATCCGTCAGTAGGAGCAGGGCCTTGATCCCTTTTATCACCGCCGGTGATCCGAATCTGGCGGCGACGAAAAAGTTGATCTTGGCCCTGGAGAGGGGAGGGGCCGACATCGTCGAACTCGGAATCCCTTTCTCCGATCCGATGGCCGACGGGCCGGTGATTCAAAAGGCCTCGGAGCGGGCGTTGGCCAAGGGGACAACGCTGGCAAAGGTGATCGGTCTCGTCCGAGAGGTACGTCGACAGACCCAGATTCCGATTCTTTTGATGGGCTATTACAATCCGATCCTCGCCTACGGACTTCGGCGCTATGCGGTCGATGCCGCGAAGACCGGAGTTGATGCGACGTTGATTGTCGATCTCCCTCCGGAAGAATCGGCGGAGCTTGATCGTGAACTCAAAAAGGTTGGTATCGACCTGATCTATCTCCTGACCCCGACGAGCGATCGAGAAAGGATCCAAAAGGTTGCGCGGCGCGCCCGAGGATTCATCTATTTTGTTTCTGTTACCGGCATCACCGGGGCACGATTAAAATCTCTTCAAGAGATCCGAAATAAGGTCTCGGAAATCCGTCGCTACACTCGCCTTCCCATCGCCGTCGGTTTTGGGATCACCCAACCATCTCAAGCAAAAGAAATGGCGCGTTTTGCCGACGGAGTCGTGATCGGGAGCGCTTTAGTGCGTCAAATTGAAAGGAAAAAGGGCCGAAAAATAGAGCAATTTTTAAAAAGCTTTCAAATTAACTAGCAACAGAACCCTCCGCTCCCCGAGAATGCCATCAAGAGCTTGACACCTCTCAGACCCGATGCTAGCGACGGAGGACTTTATGAAAAGACTATGGATTACGTCGTCTTGCGTCATTGTTTCACTTCTCGCCCTGAGCTCCTGCACCCTTTCGAAAATCGCTTCGGATCTGACCTCCGGGATCTTTAAAGACGGCGCGCCGGCGTTCGAAATGGAAGGGGATGTCGAGGTCGCCGAGGTTTCCGGGCTGGCGTTGATCAAGACGATCGAGGTCTTCAATTATCAAAATCCGACGAACAAGACTTATCTCAATCTTCTCGCCCGCTCGTATGCGACTTATGCGTTCGGATTTCTCGAGACCCGGATGATGCAGTATCAATATACCGATCCCGAAAAATATCAGATGTATTTCAACCGGGCGAAGGACTTTTACAAAAGAGGAAAGGGATTCGGGATGGCTTGGATGAGTCGCAAGGATAAAGGACTCGTTCGGGCGATCCATAAAGGGGTCGCCGATGTCGAGAAGCGGATGAAAGGATACGGTCGCCAGGATCTGGACGGGATCTTTTGGACCGCTTTTTCTTGGGGAGGGCTGATCAATCTTTCCAAGGACGACATTGCGATGGTCGCCGATCTGGCGCTCGTCGAGGCGATGATGGCCCGTGTCGTGAAGGTCTATCCGAGCTTTTATTTTGCGGGACCGCAACTTTTTTACGGAGTCTATTATGCGAGTCGGCCTCCGATGCTCGGCGGAAGTCCGGAAAAGGCGAGGGAACATTTTGAAGAAGCGTCGAAGATCAACGACGGTCGGAGTCTCATGGTCTACGCCCTCGAGGCTCAATATCTGGCGGTCCAGACCCAAGACCACGCTCTCTTTGATGCGATGATCGAAAAGATCAACACCGGCTCGATCGACGACCTGCCTCAGCAGCGTCTAGCGAACGCCCTGGCTAAGGAACGCGCAAAATTTTTGAGAGCGAACGAGAAAAATTATTTCTAAGGAGGGTGTCATGAAAAAGATCCTGTTCGGTATTTTGATGCTTTTGGCGGCGCGGACCGCGAACGCCGTGGAGATCAAATGCGCGACGCTCGCGCCGGCCGGTTCCTCCTGGGACAAGATTTTCACCGCCATGAATGAGGAGTTGAAACAAAAGACCGGCGGACAGGTTACTTTCAAAATTTACTCAGGGGGAGTCCAAGGGGACGAAAAATCGGTCGTGCAAAAGATCCGGATCGGCCAGTTGGACTGCGGCGGGTTGACCGGATTCGGTTTGGGTCTGATCGCCCCGTCGGTCCGGGTGCTTGAAGTTCCGTTTCTCTTTAAGGATACGGCCGAGATCGATGCCAAGACGGCGGCGGTCACTTCCCGTCTCGAACAGGATTTTGCGAAAGGAAATCCCCCGGCCGAGTTGATCGGATGGGCGGAGGCCGGCTGGGTCTATATCTTAAGCAACAAGCCGATTGCCAAACTCAAAGATCTCCAAGGGGTCAAGATGTGGCAATGGGAAGGGGATCCGCTGGCGGCCGCGATGTTCAATGCGATGAAGGTGACACCAATTCAGCTCAACATCGCCGACGTCTTGACCTCGCTCCAGACCGGGATGATCGAGGGGGTCTACGCCCCACCGATGGGGGCTGTGGCGTTGCAATGGGCCGCCAAGACCAAATATCTGACCGATCTGCCGATTACCAACTCGATCGGGGCCTTGGTCGTCAGCAAGAAGACGATGGCGAAGTTGACTCCGGCTCAGCAAAGCGCCTTGCGGGAAGTCGGCAAGAAATATTGCCGACAGATCGTCGAGCAGAGCCGGAAGGACAACATCTCGGCCTTGGCTTCGTTGGAAAAATTGGGAATCAAAAGGATTTCAATCGCCCCGGCCGATGCGGATGAGTTGAGGAAAATTTCAACGGCCGTCGGACAACAGTTGATCGATAAGCTTTATCCGGCCAGTCTCTTGGCAGCCGTTCAAGGACAATAGTGATGAAGCAGCTGAGAACGGCCCTGCTCTCTCTCAACGAATGGGTTGCACGCATCGAGGGTTTTTTCGTCGCCCTCTTTCTCATGGCGATGATCCTCCTGGCATTTTCCCAGGTCGTGATGAGAAACGTCTTTAATGCCGGAATTCCTTGGGCCGATTCGGTGGTCCGGCTGCTGGTCCTTTGGGTCGGCTTTCTCGGAGCGGCGTTGGCGACCAAGCTGGAACAACTGCTCACGATCGAGGTTCTCACCAAATATCTGCCGGAAAGGGTTCGACATCTGAGCTCCTTGATCGTGAAAGGTTTCGCGATCGCGATCTGCTGGTTTCTTCTCTGCGCTGCGGTCGGTTTTTTGAAGGAAGAACGTTCAACGAGAGAAAGTTTCTTGAACCTCTTTCCCGCCTGGTGGACCTTGGCCATCATCCCCGCGGCCTTTGTCCTGATCCCGTTTCATCTCCTTTTCGGAATGGCAAAAGATATCCGTTATTTCGTGAAAGGAAAGGTCTAGATGACACTCCTAGGCGTCATCGGAATCGTCCTTGCCTCCCTCTTTGGGGCACCGCTTTTTTCCATCTTTGGGGCTGCGGCGCTCTTCGGTTTTCATTCGGTCGGGATCGACACCTCGGCGATCATCATCCAGATGAGCACGCTCGTCTCAGCCCCGGCTCTCGTAGCGATTCCGCTTTTTACCTTTGCCGGCTATCTGATGGCGGAGAGCAAGACGCCGGAGCGATTGGTCGCCGTCTCTCAGGCCCTTTTCGGTTGGATGCCGGGGGGACTCGCCCTCGTAACTCTTTTAGCTTGCGCCTTTTTCACCGCCTTCACCGGCGCCTCTGGCGTGACAATCATCGCGCTCGGAGGTCTCCTTTATCCGATCTTGAAAAAAAGAGGCTATCCCGAAGGTTTTTCCCTCGGGATCGTGACCTGTTGCGGAAGCCTCGGGCTCCTTTTTCCGCCCAGTCTTCCGATCATCCTCTACGGGGTCATCGCGCAGGTCGACGTCGACAAGCTTTTTATCGCGGGGATCGTGCCGGGATTGTTGTTGGTCTTTCTTCTGGGGCTCTATGCGGTCATCGCCGGGGCCAAGGCGACCTCGCGGATCAAATTTCGCTGGAAAGAAGCAGTCCGGACGATCAAGGAGGCGGCATGGGAACTTCCGCTTCCATTGATCGTCCTCTTCGGCGTCTACGGCGGCTACACGACCGCCTCGGAAGCGGCGGCGGTCTGTGCCTTTTATGTCTTCATCGTCGAGGTCTTCATCTACCGCGACCTCCATCTGACGAGGGATGTCCCCCGCGTCATGAAGGACAGCATGGTCTTGGTCGGCGGGATTCTTGTGATCGTCGCGGTCGCCCTCGGATTCACCAATTTCGTGATCGATCAGGAAGTGCCGATGAAGATCTTCGCGTTGACGAAGCACTATATCACGAGCCAGGCGATGTTCCTCGTCGTGCTCAACGTCTTTTTGTTGATTGTCGGATGTCTGATTGACATCTTCTCCGCGATCATCGTCGTCGTTCCGATCATCGTCCCGGTCGCCCTTGGTTTCCATGTCGATCCGATCCATCTGGGGATCATCTTCTTGACGAACCTCGAAATCGGCTACCTCACGCCTCCTTTCGGCCTCAACCTTTTCCTCTCCAGTTATCGATTCAAACGGCCGATCGCGCGGGTCTTTCTCGACACCCTGCCTTTCCTGTTGATCTTGCTCCTCGCCTTGATCATTATCACGTATGTCCCGAGTCTCAGTTTGGGACTCCTGAAATCGCTTCATATGAAATAATTTTCCAAAGGAGGTTTTTGCCATGTCAGAAGAAGTCTTCATCGTGAGTGCCGCTAGGACCGCCATCGGGAGTTTTCAGGGAAATTTCGCCGACATTCCGGCTCCCAAGCTTGGAGCAGCCGCCATCGCTGAAGCGGTCAAACGCTCCGGACTCAAACCCGAAGAGATTAACGAAGTCATCATGGGATGCGTCATCACCGCCGGGATCGGTCAGGCCCCGGCGCGGCAGGCGACGATCTTTGCCGGCCTTCCGAACGGAACTCCGGCTTTGACCGTCAACAAGGTCTGCGGATCGGGCCTCAAGGCGGTGATGCTTGCCGATCAGGCGATTAGATCCGGAACGTCGGAGGTGGTGGTTGCGGGCGGGATGGAAAACATGACGCTCGCCCCTTATCTCTTGCCGAAGGTACGGAGCGGACTTCGCCTGGGTCACGCCCAGGTGATCGACTCGATGATCAAGGATGGCCTTTGGGACGCCTACAACGATTTTCACATGGGGAACGCCACCGAGCTGTGCGCGAAGAAGTATGAGATTAGCCGCGAGGATCAGGATCGTTACGCGGTTCAGAGCTATCAACGGGCGCAGAAGGCGATTCAAGAAGGAAGTTTCAAACGGGAGATCGTTGGAGTCGAGGTCCAAGCCGGTAAAGAAACCAAGGTGATCGACACCGACGAAGAACCGTTCAAATCGAAGGTTGAAAAATTACCGACCTTGAAACCGGCCTTTCAAAAAGACGGCACGGTGACCGCCGGCAATGCTTCTTCGATCAATGACGGAGGTGCCGCGCTTGTCTTGATGAACGCCTCGGCTGCAAAGAAAAAAGGGTTGAAGCCTCTGGCGAAGATTGTCGGTTATGCCCAGGCGTCGGTCGCCCCCGAGTGGTTTACGATCGGGCCGTCCGAGGCAATCAAAAAGAATCTACAAGGGCTCAATCTCAAGGCGAGCGACATCGACCTTTTCGAATTAAACGAAGCGTTCGCGGCGGTCGCGATCGTCAATAACAAGATCCTCGGTCTCTCGGAAGATCGAGTCAACATCCGAGGCGGCGCAGTCGCCCTCGGCCACCCGATCGGCGCCTCCGGCGCACGGATCTTGGTCACGTTGCTCCATGCCTTGGCCGACACGAATCAAAAACGAGGCCTTGCTTCTCTCTGTATCGGTGGGGGAGAAGGAGTTTCTCTCATCGTAGAAAGAATCTAAGGAGGAACCATGTCCTTTCAATACCTGTTGATTGATAAAAATAATTTCATCGCGACGGTCACGATCAATCGCGAAAAAGCGTTGAATGCCCTTAACCCTGACGTTCTCAAAGAGATCCGAGACGGATTTTCCCAACTTTCGGAAGACAAGGAAGTCCGGGCAATCATCGTTACCGGGGCGGGAGAGAAGGCGTTTATCGCGGGGGCCGATATCGCGGCGATGAGTACGATGAGCGAGGCCGATGCGGCCGAGTTCGGAAAATTGGGTCATAGCGCGATGGATGCGATTGATCGTTGCAAAAAACCGGTCATCGCGGCGGTCAACGGATTTTGTTTCGGCGGCGGTCTGGAGCTCGCGCTCTCCTGCGATTTTATCTATGCCTCCGAAAAGGCGAAGCTTGGTTTGCCCGAGGTGAACCTGGGACTCTTCCCCGGCTGGGGCGGCACCCAGCGGCTGGCCCGCCTGATCGGCAAAGGAAAGGCGAAGGAGTTGATCTTCACCGCCCGCGCCGTCTCCGCTCCCGAGGCACTTGCCCTCGGTATCGTCAATAAGGTTTGCAAACCGGAGGAGTTGTTGAACGACGCTCGCGCAACGGCGGGCGAAATTGCGAAAAAAGGCCCGGTGGCGGTCGCCTTGGCGAAACAGGTGATCAACGACGGCTTCGATCTTCCGTTGGCCGACGGTCTGGCCAAAGAGAAGGCAACATTTCCAAAATGTTTCAACACCGAAGACCTCAAAGAAGGGCTTGCGGCGTTTTTAGAGAAGCGGCCAGCGGCTTTTAAGGGGAAATGAAGGGTTGGATCAGTTTTAGTTGGGGAAAATAACTTTTATAAAAGCCTCGATCGCGCGTTAAGAGGGCATCGGCGTGGGTCAGGGCGTTGGCGCCGATCAGAAAATCGGCGATGACCCGATTTCGCGGTCCTCCTTTGGTTCGGTACTTTTTCCAGGCTTCTCCCGCAAGCCAGCAAGCGTCACGGTTGCTGCCGATGAAATCAACTCCCAAGATTTTGAGAGATTCGTTGAGGTCCTTCTGAGAGGGGAAGGCAGCGGCCAGTTCACTATAGACAACTTCTCCGACGAGGAGGGCTCCCGACGAATAGGCTTGTTGAAGGGCTTCCCGGGAGGAGGGGCCGAATCGATGGTCGATGGTGAAAACGTCGATCAAAATATTCGTGTCGATCGCCGTTCTCATCGCCCTCGAACCTCTTCAATAAAATCGTCCGTGGACCGATATTTCTTGTGAAGATGTTTTTGGAGGATCCCGTAGACCTTGTCGATCGGATGCGTCGTTTTCCCTTTTTTGATGATCCTCAACGTGTTGCCATCCTCAACCACCTCGACCTCCGTATGAGAAGAGAGCCCGAATTTTTCCCTTAATTTCTTGGGAACAGTCAGTTGTCCTTTGGGGGTCAGTCTCAAAAGTCCTCCTTTTTAAATTCCTACTTTCCTACCATAAATGTAGGAAAAAATAAACCTCCCGTCAAGGGGATTTTTTCATTGCCTCCAACAATCCGCTCACGGTAACTGTCTCCGATCTTAGAGAGGCGAACAAAAAATGGAATTTAATCTCTCCGACGAACAGAAAATGATCCGCGAGATGGCGCGCGACTTTGCCCAGAAGGAAGTTGCGCCGGCCGCTGCGGAGCTCGACGAAAAATCGGAATTTCCCTCACGCCATCTGAAGAAAATGGCCGAGTTGGGACTCATGGGGATGATGATCCCCGAGGAATGGGGCGGGGCGGGGCTCGATACGGTGACTTATGTCCTCGCCTTGGAAGAGATCGCCGCCGCCTGCGCCTCGACGGCGGTGACGATGTCGGTCAATAATTCTCTTTATTGCGGGCCGATTTTGAAATTCGGTACGGAAGAGCAGAAGAAGAGATTACTGACTCCGTTCGCCTCCGGCAAAAAACTCGGCGCCTATGCCCTTTCGGAGCCGAGCTCGGGGTCAGATGCGGCCGGAATGAAGACGACCGCAAAGAAAATCGGCGATAAATACATTTTAAAAGGCAGAAAGAATTTCATCACCAACGGCCCTCATGCCGATGCGATGGTCGTCTACGCCCTGACCGATCCCGAGAAGAAACACAAAGGGATTTCTTGTTTTCTGGTCGAAAAGGAGTTTCCCGGTTACGGCATCGGCAAGGTGGAGAAAAAACTCGGCATCCGCGCCTCGAGCACCTCGGAGATTGTCCTGGATGATTGCGAGGTCCCGGTGAAAAATCTCCTGGGAGGAGAGGGGACCGGTTTTTCGATCGCGATGGCGACCCTCGACAGCGGTCGGATCGGGATCGGGACCCAGGCCTTAGGGATCGCTCAGGCTGCGTTCGAACATGCGAGGGATTATTCCAAGGAGCGCGAGGCGTTCGGTCAGCCGATTTCGAATTTTCAAGCGATCCAGCATTTCCTGGCCGATATGGCGATGAAGATCGATGCGGCAAGGTTGCTTGTCTGGCGGGCCGCTTGGCTCAAAGATCAAGGGGCCTCTTTCGGCAAAGAGGCGGCGATGGCGAAGCTCTTCGCCTCCGAGGCGGCGAATTGGGTGACGGATAAAGCCGTGCAGGTGCACGGAGGATACGGATATATCAAAGACTATCCGGTCGAGCGATATTTCCGCGACGCGAAGATTACCGAGATCTACGAAGGGACAAGCGAGATTCAACGGCTCG
>OBEQ012037412.1_pt1 | contig 18742 bp, 18 predicted proteins | sample 1670901 | NCBI WGS metagenome assembly OBEQ01 (sample SAMEA104232315, study PRJEB22302) | groundwater metagenome | biome: forest; feature: aquifer; material: groundwater | place: USA | collected 2011-08-07 | depth 5.4 m
AGTCTCGCGGCGCACCAAAGTGACCCTGGTATTCCGCTACCAAATGTCCGGGGACAGCGGGGCAGCTATTTCCGGGGCCGGGGTCGGCGCGCATCCGGCCGATAACCTGCATAATACCCTTAAATTCGCTCCCGTGGAATGATGCCTAAGGCAAAGTCGAGGCTCTAAGGAACAAGCAGCGCCGTGGTTCCGGGGAACACCGTGGGTCCGATCCGCAACTTCGCGAAGGCGGAGTCGTTGAATGCGTCGTCGAATACGGCCATGTTGGGATAGGCGAAACCCATCACCGCGGCCCACCTCGGCTTATGCTCCATGTACATGTATTGGAACACGGTCCCGCGCCACGGCTCCAGGGCCTGCAGGGCGTTGCGGTAGAGCTTTTCCCGCACGGTAAAGGCGTAGGTGATCTTGCCGTCCGGCGTGATCTCGGTTTCCATCTGCAGCAGCTTGGAGTGGCGGAACTTGAGGCGGAAATCCTGCGCGAAGCCCTTGAGCAAAGTGATGCATCCGAGCGAAACCCACAGCACCTCTTCGGCCTTGAAAGTCGCGATGACGCGGGCGATCAGGGCCTGGTACTCCGCTTCCCAGCCTTCGAAATAGAACATGGGATGGAAATGGAAGCCGACCTTGACGCCCTTGTCGGCCACGGCGCGCGCGGCCGCCAGCCTGCGATCCAGGGACGCGGTCTTGTGCTCTTCGTTGGCGATGATGATCTGCGGATTGAGCGACCAGGTGCAGCAGACATTGGCCGGGATTTCGTTCTCCAGGATCCATGCGACGTTGGCGGACTTGGTCTTGAGCTCGATGATGGCATTGGGATTGGCGCGCGCGAAATCGCACAGGTCCGCCAGGATGCCGTTCTTGTTGCCCCAGAGCAGGGAGTCCGAATACTCGCCGGTGCCGATGCGGTAGCGTTTGTCCGGGCTCAGTTGGATTTCCGCCAGCTTGGCCTTGAGATTGACCGGCACAGCGATGACGGCTTCGTCATAATGGTTCTGCAGCACGCAATAGGAACAGGCCATGGCGCAATTGTCGACGATGTTCAGCACCTTGAGATTGCAGCAGACGGCCTTTTCCGAAGCGGCCGGGCACAGGCGGAGGATGCGCCCCTTGAGTTCCTTCTCCGTAAAGGTATGGGCCGGGAGTTTTTCCTTGGGGCTTTCCGCGGGATAGATCTTGGCCTTGGCGGCCAGGCTGTCGTAAGCGGCCTGCAGGGACTGGAACAGGCGTTCGCCCTTCTGCTTGGGGTTGCCTTGGGAGAGCAGGGACGCGGCGATGCCGGATTCGGCGTTCAGGCGCAAAGCAGATTCGCCCCAGGCGGCGCAGTCCAGGCTCCAGCGGGCGAACAGGCGCAATTGCTGGAACGTGAACGCGAAGTCCGTTTCCAGGCGGAAGAGCAGGGACAGGTCTTCCGGAGGGAGTAACCCGCGGGTTTCCCCATCGACGGCGTCATGGACTTTGGAGGCCTTGAAGGGCTTGTCGGAAGCCTGGGAGGGGCCGTGGGAAAGGGTATCCGGAGTCATGCGGCTAAAGGTACTAAAGGTTAGTGGCGCCAAAAACCGTCCAACCGTGCCCGCTGCCGCGGCGGATTTGCCTCTTCAACTTTGAATTTCGCACTTTGACTTTTGAATTTTGACTTCTACCCCGGAAGACCCAGCGCCCCCTATTTCCACGCCTTGGCGAACGCAGCCTCGTCGAAACCTACCGTGCTTTGCGTTCCGTCCGTCACCAGCGGGCGTTTGAGCAGGCGGCCGTTGGCCGAGAGCATGGCCAGGATCTGGGTCTCGGTCATGCCGGGCACCTTATCCTTGATGTTCAATTCCTTGTACTGCACGCCGCTGGTGTTGAAGAATTTCTTCAGCTCCGCCCCGCTTTGCTGCACGATTTTCTTCAGGCCGCCTTGGGAGGGCGGGTCCATCGTGATGTCGACGAACTCGTATGCCTTGCCCAGCTTGGTCAGGGCCTTTTCCGCCTTGCGGCAGGTATCGCATTTCTTGTATCCGTAGAATTTCAGCATGGGAGCGTCCTCACTTTCAAAGATACCCGTGGTTACTGGCGGAAATAATAACCTCTCCCGGTTGCTATCTTGAAGTTCCATGACGAAACACACCGGCCCTATCGAGAAAATGCACACCCAGGCGGCGGCCCAGGTGCAGTATGCCCTGCCCATCGGGGACGCGAAGCTCCCTCTCAACCACCTGCTGGGCAAGCCCATCCGCTTCAAATACACGGGCCGGATCTTCTGCGTCCATTGCGGTAAACATACCAAGACCAGCTTCTCCCAGGGCTATTGCTTCCGGTGCATGCAGACCTTGGCCCAGACCGACATGTGCATTGTCAAGCCGGAGCTGTGCCACCATCATCTCGGAACCTGCCGGGAACCGGAGTGGGGCACGGCCCATTGCATGATCGACCACACCGTGTACCTGGCCAACTCGTCCGGCATCAAGGTGGGCATCACCCGTTCGCACCAGATGCGCACGCGCTGGATGGATCAGGGCGCCGTGCAGGCCCTGCCCATCGTGCGGGTCAAGAACCGTTTGGACTCGGGCAAGGTGGAAATCGAACTGAGCAAGGTGATGCCGGACAAGACCAACTGGCGCCTGATGCTGCAGGGCAAGGTCGAGACTTTGGACCTTAAGGCCAAGCGGGATGAATTGTTCGCGACCTGGGCGGCGGAATTGCCGGGGGAAAAACTGGCGGAAGAGGAATTCACTTTCAACTACCCGGTGCTGGCGTTCCCGACTAAACTCACTTCGCTCAACCTGGACAAGCAGCCGGAAGTAACCGGGGAGTTACAGGGGATCAAGGGGCAGTACCTGATCCTGAGCACGGGCGTGATCAACATGCGCAAGTACGGCGGATACGAGCTGGAGTGGGAGGCGGAGGATGCACCGGGGGTTCCCGCTTCCCTCCCGGAACTTGGAGAGGCCGATAAGCCCGGCGGGGCGCAAGCCTACAAACCGGTTCCGGCAGGGCAACCCGGCTTGAAAGCGTCCGCCGGCAATGCAGCATCACAGACCAGCCTTCTTTAAGCGTCACCACATGCACCTCCATCCAGGTTTTGACCGGCGGGTTAGGCCGATACCGCGTAATCCGCGGATTTACGGTTAACCGGACCGGACAAGCACACCAACGTTCCCGATATCGATTCGCGGTGGCGATCATCCGGACGCCCAGGCCCGGGCAGGCCGGACCTTTCGCGCCCTTGAAGATGGGGAATCCCTGGGCGTACCGCGGAACCTTGTTCGGCAGCGTGGGGAGTTATTCCGTACTCCGACGCCCTCTGATCACGGAACCGATCGGGGGGAAAATCCGATTGCGCCGAGCGGTAGCGCGCGCTACCTTGGGATCAACCCCTTCGCCGGGGCGTCTTTCGACCCGCAACAACCATACATTCCTGGAGGATCCCCCATGCGAACCGCAGCGCTCAGGTATTGCCTTTCCGGATTTCTTTTCGCCGTCCTTCCCGTCGCCACCCATGCCTCTCTCGAATACAGCATCAGGACGGAACAAGCCCAGTTGTTCCGAACCCAGACCCTGGAGCCGCCTCCATTGGCGACCTTGAGCCAAGGCGAAAGCCTCAAGTTGATTTACCGCGGCCCCGCGCAGTCGATGGTGGAGACATCGGGCGGCATGAAAGGTTGGGTGCGCAACGGGGATTTGCAGGCGATGGAATCCCCGCGCGGGCAGAAATTCGGTTTGGGGGAGCAGAAGGTGACCGGAGACGGCGAATTGGCGATCAGTCCACTGACCTTGAAGGATCGGGACCTCACCATCGACGTAATCGATCTCAATCGCAGCTTCGCGGGGGAAATCGTGGAAGCCATCGACAAAGAGCAATTGGAAATGAAGAACGGGGACAACTGACCCGGAGACCCGCAAGCCCCGGCCGCCGTCAAATGCGCTACCGGGGCCGTTTTACCGGAGCAATCCGACCTTAACCATGGAAATTGGTGATTGGGCGGTATCGCGAAGTTTGATAGATTGGTTTCTGGATAATCCGCCATGGAGCCGCCAATCCCAGCCACCGCCATCCCATTGCGTTTTCGCATCCCGTTCCGCTATGCTTTAATCCTCCTATCCGCGTCGGCAATCGCAGGATGCCTGTTCGATGGCGGTAAAAGGGAGTCCCCGTTCATCGGGGAGTGGAAGGACCGGGATCCCTACATGTTCAGAATGCAGGATTCCCTTATTCGGGTGGATCTGCATCGATATGCCGATTCCTTGGGGTATTACGTGCCTTTGGAGGTCCCCATTGGGCAACGGCCCGACCCAATGAAAAACCCGTTGCCGGATTCCCTGTTCTTGGAATTCACGGGCCAATGGAAATGTACCCGGACCGATTGCGACTCGGTATTGTGGATCCAAAGGCAGTACCGTATCATCACCGCGGATTCCATCAAGACCTACAAGCTACTCGACGGATCATTAGAGTCCCTCGAGACCGTCAAATTCAGATATACACGGGACTCGATTTATTATGAATTCCCCGCATTGAACTTCGAATTGGCGGTTTACTATCGCTTCTACGCGGACGGCGATTCCCTCCAGCTTTGGGAGGATCCCGGCGCCTTCCACTTTGGGCGGAGCCGGGACGCTCTGCCCGCGCCCTAGGCCGTGTGGATCCCGACCCCCTAACTCCTCCGCGCGTACCGCTCCCCTACCGCCCGCGCAGCTTCGCCACCACTCCGGCTCCGATCAACAGCAGGATGAACGACGCCACGATGGTCGGTCCCGCCGACCAGTCCAGGCGCAGCGAGGCCTCCAGCCCGATCAGGCAGCCCGCCGTACCGAAGCCCCACCCGAACGCCACCCGCCGCCAGGTTCCGCCTACGGAGAGGATGGACGCCAGGGAGGGGACGATGAGGAAGGCGAACACCAGCAACACGCCGGCTACCCGTACCGAGAAGGTTACGATGACGCCGAAGGCGGTGTAGAACAGGAAGTCCCACAGCCAGATGCGGCGGCCCTGGGCCTTGGCCTCATCCGGACGCTCGGTGATCTGGAATAGGGGCTTGCGCGACAGGAACAGGATCGCCGACACCACGACGAACAGGCCCGCGGCCCATGCCAGGGTTTGCGGCGATACCGTGAGGATCGATCCGACCAGCATCTCCTTCAGCTCCTCCGATCCGGTGGCGGATTTCTCCAACACGATCAGGGAGAGGGCCATAGCCCCCGCGTAGGTAACACCGATCAGGGCTTCAATGGGCAGCGCCCGGCGGCCGCGGAACCAGGAGAAGAGCAGGGCCCCCAGCAGGGGGAAGGCCAGGGACAGGGCGAAGTTCTCGGCGGGATGGGTCTCGCCCAGGCCCATGGTGATGCCGAAGCAGGCGCCCAGGGAAGCCACCTGCGCCAGGGCCAGATCCACGAAGATGACGCCGCGGCGCACCACGTGATAGCCGAAGAAGCTGAGGACGCCGGTGAGCAATAGGCACAGGGCCAGGGCCGACAACGCGAAGGGGAACTGGAGGAGCATCATTCTCAACCGCCTTTTCCGTTGGAACCCGCCGCGGACAAGGCCGTGGTCATGATATCGAAGTGCTTGAAGTAATCGCCCGCCGCCGTGCCTTCGCAGGAAGGCGTGAAGCGGAAACTCTTGATGCCCGTCTGGCGTTCCAGGAACTTCGGATCCGAATCCCCGTAATACGGTTCCTGCACCAGGAGGCCGGCCTTTTCCGTCTTGATGCGATCGACCAGTTCCTGCAGATGCTTGGCCGTGGGCGGGATGCCGGGAAAAGGCTCCACCATGCCGACGATGCGCAGGTCATAGGCCTTGGCGAAGTACACCCAGGAAGAATGGTAGGTGATGATGGCCGCGCCCTTGAGAGGCGCCATGGCGGTCTTCCAGGCCGCGATCTTCTTGGCGTTTTCCTCCTTGAACTTCTCCGCGTTGGCCGTGAACAGAGCGGCATGGCCCGGATCGGCCTTGGCCAGGGCTTCGCGTACGTGATCGACGATGACGGATCCGTTGGCCGGATCCAACCAATAATGCGGATTGCCCTGGGGATGCACGTCCCCCATGGACGCGTCCACCTTGCCGTTCGGCTTCTCAAGCACTTCGACGCCGAGGGAGCAGTCCACCACGTCGAGTTTGTTGTTGCGCGATCCTTCGATGATGGCGTCCGCCCACTGGTCCAGCGCCAGTCCCGCTTTGAGATAAACGGCGACGCGGGACACCTTGATCATGTAGGAGGGCAACACCTCGACGAAGTGGGGATTGGAGTTGGCCTTGGCGATGGAGAAGACCTCCACTTCATCGCCGCCCACGTAGGAAGCGATGGAGGCGAGATCGGTGAGCGAAGCCGCCACCTTGACCTTCGCGGCCGCGGGGACGATCGCCAAAGCCACGGCCATCGCCGTTGCCGCCAAGGCCGCCCTCATGGTACGCGCCCGCATCCGGGCGGGCGATGGATCGCGCGCAAGGGAGGGAGGAATGGAATAGGAGAAAAGGGTTCTGGTTTTCATAGGGTTTTTCATATTCATCATCCTTTAAAATTGGTGTGCCTTATGGGGGCCCATGCTGAACAAAAGCTGCGCGGATACCGTGTTCACGGCATCGCCTCCATCGGGAATGAAATGCTCGTAGGCCACGCGCAGGAGGGTGCTCTCCTCCAACACGGCATAACCGGCGAAAACGCGGAAGGCGCGGTCGACCTTGGAGGTTTCCCCCTCGCGCTCCCATTGCTCGACCAGGAGCCCGCCGTTCCATTGGGTATGATAGCGGTAATCCGCGAAGCCGTAGAAGCCCATGCGATCCTCCGCGTCGAAAGCGCCGGTCGCGGTATCGGTCACCAGGTGGGAGTGCTTGAGGATGCCTTCCGCCTGCAACACCAGTTGGGACGAGGACGGCAGGTAGAACTTGGCCTTCACGTCCGCGCCCGCCAGATAGGCGCGCGTATCCGGACCCACGCTGTCGATGCCCGTGGCCCCGGAGAAGCCCGTTTCCAGCGCGCCCGTTTCCCCCAACAGGAAATCATTGGCCCAACGTCCCAGCGCGCCCAGGCGCGCGCCGTTCCCGCGACCCTCATGGAAGGATTTGCCTTCGATGACGTCGGCGGAAAGGGTGGAAGCCCAGTCCCCAGGCGTGGGCAGCAAGGCGGAAACCTGCAGGCCGGTTTCATTGAAGCCGTCCGGGCCGAGCAACGATGCCATGCCGCGAGGGGTTGAGATGAAGGAGTAGGCGTGGGGATGGGAGGGATTGAGCTTGCCGAATCCCAGGCGGTATTTTCCCGCTTTCATGTTAAGGCCCCAAGGAAGGCCTTTCACCACGGAAGCGAAAGCCTCCTCGATGGCAAAACCGTCTTCGCCCCCTGAGAGGGTGAACCAGCCTTTGATGAACGGATTGAGGTAGGCGTCATAGACGAATTCGGCCTCGCCCAGATGCAGGGCCGGATGATCCACGTCCGGCGAACCCGTATCATCGGTGTATCCCCCCATCACCTGGCCAATGGCCGAGATGTCGGGGTTGGTGACGCCGGCGTGAATCGCTGTGGGAAGGGTAAGGGTGAGCGCGAGCAGGATCGAAAGGATCCCGACGTAAAAGGGGACGGCTTTGGCCGCTCCCGGAAAATTGTTCGGCTGGCGGCCCGGAATGCGGGCGCGCGGAATGCGCGGCAGGAACGGCGTGTGAAAACGCATGATTTCTCCTTGAAAGGTGTTGCACTGACTGGAACCGATTGCGGAGGGATGCGTCCGGTATTTCGGACGTTACCCGATCAGCGCGGTCGGAACGAAAGCGGAAGCCGCGGACGCGGACCCGGATCCGCAGAGACTGCGGACATGGGCGTGGCAATGGCGGCGCCGCAAAACGTTCGAACGGCGGATCAGGAAAGCGGGAATCGGATCAAGCGGAGGGCGGGGCCCTGGAGGAGAAAGGCTGATGGCGTTGGGCGAGGATGGGTTCCCACACCGCTTCGACCACGAGGACCGGAACGGAGGGGGTTCCGGGGCAGACCAGCGGTTCCGGGGCCACATAGGCTTGCGCCGTGACCTGGCAGAGCTGGCATTCGGGATGGGATTGCGAATGGGACCGGGAATTCTCATGGCTGTGGGTGGCCCCTTGATAGCCGAGAACGCCGAACAGATAGACGAGGAAAGCCCCCAGCAAGAGCCGGCGGAAGCGCAGGGAAAGATGAAGGAAGCCTCGCATACCCGGGGAGGAATATAAACTTAGATTTGCTTTTCGACCATGCCCCTCTTCGCGAAATCCAAATCCTCCTCCAGCGCCTCCAAAAAACCGTCCCGCCCGAAGTCCCGGCAATCGTGGCTGCGGCCCCTGCGCTGGCTGGGATACCTGGCCCTGGGATTTTTCCTTTCCTCTACCATGGCCGTGTTTTTCTTCCGTTTCGTGCCTCCGCCTATCACACCGCTGATGGCCATCCGCGGCATCGGCAATGTCGCCCACGGCGTTTCCCCCATCCTGGACAAGGATTGGGAGCCGATGGAACGCATCTCCCCCCGCCTGGCTGAAGCCGTGGTCGCCTCCGAGGATCAACGCTTCTTCGAGCATCACGGCTTCGATTGGGACGCCATCGTCTCGGCCGCCAACGCCAACGGACGACGCAAACGCAAGCTGGGCGCCAGCACCATCAGCCAGCAAACCGCCAAGAATCTGTTCCTGTGGCCCGCCCGCAGTTGGACTCGCAAGGGTTTGGAGGCGTACTTCACCTTTTTGCTGGAACTGATGTGGAGCAAGGAACGGATCCTGGAGGTGTATCTCAACATCATCGAAACCGGGAACGGGATCTACGGGGCCGAAGCCGCCGCCCAACGTTACTTCCATGTTACGGCGGCCGCGCTCACGGCATCCCAGGCGGCCCTGATCGCCGCCAGCCTGCCCAACCCGCGCAAGTGGTCGCCCGCCGCTCCCACCGGCTACCTGCAACGCCGGCAGTCATGGATCCTCAGGCAGATGGATCAATTGGGACCGATGCCGAACGATCTCTCCCAAGGCGGACCGCGGTCCGTTCCGGGCGCGCCCCCGGCGATCCGGACACGGAAATCCTCCCTGCCCGTCGACGATATGGGTCCACAGGAGGATTCTACGGACGAATCGGCTCCACCCGCCGTCCATCCGGATTCCGGGAAAGCCGGATCCGACCTCCCTGGGCCGTCTACGTCTTCATCCTCCGGGCCGGTCCCCGCTTCGTCTTTCCCAACGCCTGCGCCCGAGGCCCCGCCTTCCGCTCCTGCTAACGATGTCCCGGCGTCCGGTCCGCCTTATCCGGAAGCGTTACCGTCCCCCGGGCGCGCTCCCCAACCCGCGTCTCCGATCGATTCGGGCCCACCGTCTCCGTAGCCCTTCCAGCCGCATCGAAGAACCGGGGATTTACCGGCCGTGAAGCCTTTGCCGAATCGGACGGATCTCCGCTTTGCCCGGGGATCCGCGAAAGACCGGCGCCGGGGAAGGTAACCTGCACGTCAACCCAGGAGTCTTCCCCGCTCGCCCCGCTCCCGCCCGGAGCGATTCCGATGGTCCGGATTTCCACTTTGCCCCAGGGATCCTTGACGCTGCGGCCCGGCCTCAAGATCCAACCGGCCGGATCGGCCGCGGCCCCGCCGAGCGGATCGGCATGCAGCAACCAGATGGCGTTCGCGCGCGGATTGCCGGGCTGATCGCCGCCCAGGAATCCCTGGAATTGCACCAAGGCTCCCGAACGGCTGCCCAAATATCCGGACCGGTATTCGATCCAATAGGCGTAAGTCGGGGTGATTGCGGATGCCGGAGCGGCGGTGGTGGTCGATGAGGTTGCAAGGGCGGAGGCGTTTGCCGGTGTCGCGGGAGTTGGAGGGGTAACAGGATTGGCAACTGAGCCCGGAGCCGCTGCCGGACCCGTGGCAATGCGTATCGCCAGCAGGCGGTTCCCGGAGTCCGCCCGATCCTGGGCGTAGATCCGGTATGTGCCTCCATGATCCACCGTCCCCACGCCGCCGGGATCGATCCATCCCAGATCCGCTTTATATTTGACGTTGAAATGGGATCCTGGCCCGGTTCCTCCTCCCATCACATCGAAGACATGCCCATACTCGGAATCATGGGCCAGGACACCCAACGGGCCCAGCATCTCCGGTCCGGCTTCCACCGATCGCGCATGCTGCAGACCCAATACATGGCCCAACTCATGGGTCAAGACATCGGCGGAATAAGGCCCGTTGATCCAGATGTCCTCTCCCCCGTTGAAACCGGCGAACCCCAGGGCGATTTCGGGGAAGCTGACGACGAAGACATCGTAATCCACGCCGGCCTTGAAGGGCGAAGCCGCGATTCCGCCTTTGACCCATTTTACCAGATCATCGAAGCCGAGCCGGGCGTAGGACGCGGCGGAACCCGGAGCCTGCAGGCCGCCGGGAAAGAAGCGGAAGTCCCAGGCGAACCGGCCGCGGGACATGGCCCGGTAGCGGACATTGATGGAATCGTCGACGGCGGCGAGCGCGGCCTCGGGGAACGGGGCGGGGGTGTCCGCGAAGGAAAGCCGCACGACCAGCACCTTGGAGGGAACCGCGAAAGCCCCTCCCGTAACGGAGAAGCTACCCCGCTTGACCATGGCCCGGGATGGTTCCCGGACGCCGCACACGAAGGGCTTGGAATCCGGCGCATCCGCGCAAGGCCGCGACGGGAAGATTAGGGCCCCGGAGAAGAGGGCCGCAACCAGAACGAAGGGACTCAGTCCTGGACCGCGATTTTCAGGGTCTGGATCCGCTGTTCCGGGGACCGCAACCGCATGAAATAGATCCCGGTTTGGGGAGCCGCGCCCAGGGCCATGGCCGCCGGCGCGCCGTTTCCGGAACCGATGAGGTCGGCGGATTGGATGCGCTTGCCCGAGGGCGCGAACACCTCGGCGCGCCAGGTACCCGCCCCGTTACCCGGAAGGGCCAGGTCGATACGCCCGTTCCGGTATCCGGCCGTGGCCATCCCTGCGTTCTCCGGAGGGTTGAAGATCGAGGTGGCCTGCTTCTTCAACAGCTTCTCCAGATCCAATTCGATGGGGCCCGCGGAAGCCGTCCACAAAGGCCCGCTGCATTGCGGCGAGCAGGTCTCGAAGCCCATGACATCCACGGTGTAGTTGCCGGATTGGATGGCGCCGGACACGAAGAACGTGAGTTCGCCTTTGTCCGCCTCGGTGCACGGCGTGGTCTTTTGCGCCACGGAAACCCCGATCGCGACGGAATTGCCGATCACGCCGGACGCGGCCCGGGTGACCACGGTGTGGCAATCCCACGAAGGCAGGGAAATGGTCAATTCGAAATCCCGCGCCAGGTTGACGATGGTGCGCCTGACCGTGAGGCCGGGAATCTCCTTCAGATTGCCGACGGGGCCGGTGGCCGCGGCTTGGCCGGCGGCCAATGCGAGGCCCAGCAACAAGGCCGGGCCGATTCTGGGAAGCGTGAATCCGTTCATGCGTAGTCTCCGTGAAATAGGGAAGGATTGCCGTGCCGGAGGAATTCTCCGCATTCTCAAATTATCTCGAGATTTCGTGAATCCCATCCAGAAAGTCTTGATTACAAGGCTTTTTGCTCCAAATGCGTTCTCATTTTTATTCCCAGATTGCAGTATATTGTCCCATCATGATATCCGTCTTCGAGTACCTGGACTACCGCAAATTCCTGGCGGATTATTACCGGTATAAGAAAAGCCAGAGCAAATATTTCTCCTACCGGCTGCTGGTGGACAAGGCCGGGATTTCCTCCACGGGCTATATCAGCGAAGTGATCAACGGGATCCGCAATCTGACGCGGACCAAGATCCCGAAGATCGGAAAAGCCCTGAGCCTTTCCGAGCGGGAGCTGGAGTACCTCGAAGCGCTTGTCGAATTCAACCACGCCAAGACCCAGGCCTCCAAGCAGATCGCCTACGGCAACCTGCTCAATGCCCTGCCGCCCAAGGCCCAGCGGCTCAAGCAATCGCAGCTGGAATATTTTTCCAAGTGGTACTACGTCGCGGTCCGCGAATCCCTGGCGATCTACGACATGCGCGAGAACTACGAAGAGCTCGCGCGGCTGCTGCGGCCCAACATCCTGCCCTCCCAGGTCAAGGCCGCCCTGAAGCTGCTGGAAAGCCTGCGGCTCATCAACAAGGACGCCGCCGGGCGTTGGCGGGCGACCCATTCCACGGTGCTTTCCCAGACCGACGAATCCGCCGCCTTCATGGTGCGGTCCTTCCAGGGCGAAATGATCGACCTGGCCAAGCACGCCCTGCAAACCGTTCCCAAGGAGGAGCGCGACATCACGACCAATACCATGAGCGTTTCACCCGCGGGATTGGAGCGGGTCAAGGGCATCCTCAAGGAGTGCCACAAACGCATCCTGGAAGTGGTCCAGGCCGACAAGGCCGAAGACCGGGTCTTCCAATTGAACCTGCAACTGTTCCCCATCACCTACCCGCAAGGCGAGGCCCATGAAACCTGAAGCACTCCGCCGCATGCGTACCGTGGCCACCCGGTACTTTTCCGCCCGACCCTTGGCCGCCGGGCCCCTGGCCGCCCGGTTCTTGGCCGTCCTGATCGGAATCCTCTCCCTGCAAGGCCTGGTCGCGTGCCTGGGCCTCGACGACAAGCAGGCAGGTACCTCCACGGTTACCGACAATACTTTCGCCGCGGGACCCTTGATGCCCATTTCCAACCTTGAGGGCATCGTTCGTCTGGCATCGGGCGACGCCGCCACGGGCGCGATCATACGCATACGCAAGGAAGGCCTGATCCGCAAACCGGACGGAACGGTGGAGCCGATGATTGTAGGACTGGATACCGCGGACTCGGATGGGAATTTCCAGGTCCGGTTCATGGGCTTGGAGGGAACCTTCTTCCTGGAAATCCGGCAGGCGAAAGGCCCCGGCGCGTTACCGGAAGCCTACTTCAAGAAATTCGTGATCCTTCCCTCGGGCAACCCGGCCGCATCCGCGTCGGAGGGGCCGGTCGCGGAAAAACCCTCCGCCGTCAGCCTGGAGCATTTCCGATTGTCTTCCACCGGTTCCCTGGTTTTCCGCCTGCGGCTCAAGCCCCCCGCTCCGGCGCAATTCTGGATCGGCCTCGACGGCTGTTGCGCCTTCACCCCCGAGGCCGGGTCCCAGGACACCGCGGCAGGACAGCAAATCCAGCTCCACGATATACCCGCCGGCATGCACACCCTGTCAGTGGCCCGTCCGGACGTGCAGGGAGGAATCGGCTTGCCCGATTCCGTGGCGGCGGTGGAAATCAAGGCCGGGGCAAACCTCGATCTGGGCGTGATTGGAAACTGAATTCCATTCACGAGTGGGTTTGAGAAGCCTGATCCGATGACTCATGCCCCGCACAACGACAAGCGCCGGACCCGATGGGCCCGGCGCTTACGCGTTCCGGATTTGCAGGGGTCTTACGCTTCGACCCGGATTACTGGGCTTGTTCCCGGATGGTCGGCTTGACCAGCAGGACCAATTGGAATACCCTGTCCCGGATATTCGAATTCTGTTCCCATTGTTCCGTCGCGACTTCGCGGACGTCGGTCAGCAAATCCAGGCAAGAGCGCAGCGCCTTCTTCCCGTCGTTGAAGAACACCGGCGCGACATCGGCCGAATTCTCGGACAGGATTTCGAAATGCGCGGACAGGGGCGTCCAGCTCTGGGACAGTTCGGTCAAAATGCTTTTGGAGGATTCCGGCTCGGCCCCGCCCTGGGCATTCCGCCCCAGCCGGCTGATGCGCAGCTTCCTAAGGCGGTTGCCCGCGATTTGCTTGAGGGTGGGATCCGGGGAATCCGCATGCTTGACCATGGTGACGAAGAACTCGGCTTCCTCTTCCGTAAGGCGCAGGCCGACGGAGAACTTGAGGGTCGAGGACGGGGTCAGGTTGCGCCGTCCCTTGATGACTTCGTTGAAGAATCCCGGATTGAGAATCCCGGAATTCTTGGCCAGCCGCCGTTGGGAAAAAGCGGGGTCCCGGGACTGCAGCTCCGCGAACCGGTCCACGAGGAACATGCGGTAATCGGAGTAGGCGAAGATGTCGGTGGGACCCGGTTTTCCCGCCGGCTTGGATTCGGGCCTTACGGTGTAGGACTCGCGGCTTTCCGGCTGCACGAAGGTTCCCTCTGATTGCGTCAAATGATCCATGGTTGCTTCCATTCTTCTGTTTCCTGCCAAGGGAAAAATACCGTTGGAATGTCCCTATCGAGCCGGCGTTGGCCGAATCCGCGGGAAAAAATTACGACGAAGGCATGCTTCGCGATGATTTGCTTGAAATCCTCTGATCGCGAATCCCGGGGCGCATCCGTCTCCGGAGGAAATGGATTACGGGTAATCCCGATATGGCTCCAACGGGAGCGGAGCATTCTCAACCTTAAGGACCGGGCCTGTAATCCGATTTGCAGGCCGTGGAGTCGGCCGATCTCGTGAAGACCCGGGGATTTGCGGGTAAACGGAGCGCCGTCCGCTAATCCCGCATCCCTTGTAATCCCTGCCGAGGTAACATCCGGGTTGACCCTCCCGGTATTGGAAGGGATCCCTATTTTATCAGCAAGCCAAGAAGAGTCTACCAAGCCATTACGAGGAGCAGGCCATGAAGATCGCGGAAAAAAGAATGGTGGTTTCGAACAAACTCGAGAAAGTCGCCGAGAATGCCGGAGAGACCAAGAACAAGGTCAAGGATTTGGCTCAGAAGGTGACTTCCCGGTCCCCCTCGCTCCCCAACCTGCGGGAGGCCATGCGCAGCCTCCACAATTCCGTTCCGGTCGGCGGTCCCGACATCAATCGGGACATTCCAATGCAGCGCCCCAAAATCGGTACACTGGCGCCCAGGGGCAATAACATCCCCCTTCCCATGGGCGGTCCAGACGTGAACAGGGAACAGATGATCCAACGGCCCAATATCGGAATCCTGGCCCCCAGGAGCAATATCGCCCCTCCGGGTTCGGACGTCGCATGGGCGGGTAAAATGCCTTCCGGGAATCCTGGCGCCGCTGCGATGGGCGGAATCACCGGCATGGGCGGCATGGCCGCGGGAACCGCCATGGGTAACATGAGCGGTACCCTAGGAGGCCCTGTCCAGGCTTTGACCCCGACGCAACCGTCCTTTGATTCCCAATCGGCCCTGATGCCGGCGCAGACCGGAGGCGGGAACATCGGCGCGGATTATTCCGTCGGCAACCAACCCATGGAAATGACCCCATCAGCCGACGCCTACGGGTCCTCCATGGCTCCGATGGGCGATTCCTACGCGACCGACACGGCTCCCATGCAGGACAACTACGCGACGGATATGGCTCCTGCCGAAGACGCCTACGCGTCCGGGATGGCCCCCGCCGGAGACGGCTATGGCTCCGACTTGGCTCCCATGGATGATGCCGGAATGTCGCAGGATAACTTCATGCCCGTCGACACGGGCGAAACCGACATGGCTTCCGAAACCGACATGTCGGCGGATCCGGAAATGTCGGCGGAATCCGGTACCGGGACCACGGACGCGTCCTTGGGCGATCAGGTCTCCAGCTTCGTGCAATCTCCAGAGGGACGCCAGTTCGGCGGCACCGTCGTGGGCGACGCGGTCGGCGGAGAGGTGGGCGGAGCGGTAGGCGGCGCCATCGGGCGCGGCATCGGCAGCTTCATCCCGGGCGGATCCGGCGTCGGATCGGTGCTCGGCAACGTCCTCGGCGACGCGGTGGGCAGCACCCTCGGAGGAGCCGGCGGCGGGGCCGCGGCTTCCGGGGGTAACTTCGTGGATACCCTCAAGAACGGATTCGTCGGGCAGGATGGCAGCCGCGGGCAGACCATCGGCGGCAACGTGGGCAGCTTGGTCGGCGGCGGCATCGGCGCGGCCGCGGGCTCTTTGCTGGGGCCTGCGGGAACCTTCGTGGGCGGCGCGGTCGGCAGCATGGTCGGGCAAACCGTCGGCGACGGATTCGGCCGGGCCGTGGATGAAAAGGGCGGCGAGATCAAGAGTGATTTCCAGAACGGCGATATCGCCGGCGGCCTGGGCGGCGTGGCCGAAGTCGGCATCGAAGGCGTCCAGAACACCAGCGAGAACATCGTCAACATGGGCAATTCCATCTTCGACGGCGGCGTGGGCCTGGCCGAGTCCGGCGCCAAAGGCCTCAACAAGATGTTTGGCGGCAGCGAGGAGACCGGCGAAGCCATCAGCCAGGTGGCCGATGAAGTCAAGGGCGCCGCCGATGAAGTGAAGAACGTCGTGAACGACACCACCCAGGCCGTGGCGGACACCGCCACCAACGCGGTGGAACACGTGGCCGACGGCGCGAAGGAAGTCGGGGAGAAGGTGGCCGACACCGCCAAGGATGTGGGAAAAAAGGTCGCCGATACCGCCAAGGACGTGGGCAAGGGAATCAAGGATGGATTCAAAAGCCTCTTCGGCTAAGCTTCACTGAACTTCAATAGCCGTAGGGGCGATTAGGACGGGAGGAAGTCCGTCCACACGGACGGAGTCGATATCGGCGCCGAGCATGTTCGCCCCGGGCGCCACGACCACGCTCTGATGGACCGCGGGAGTCAGGATGCCGTTGATGACCTCCAGGGTCACCAGGGTATAGGTTCCCGGCGCCACGCGGTCGAAACCATATGCGGGTCCGGCGTCGACCGTGGACAAATACCCGGATCCCTTCAGCCGCACCTCCGCGACCTGGCCGCCGGTCCGGAGAATCGCCCCGCATAGGCTTCCGTAGGCCTGCAAGGTGAGGGTCCTGGATCCGGAGTCGCCCCATTGCGCACGGACATCGTTGAGAAACAATCCCTCCGCATCGGCATCGATTTCCAGATTGCACAGGCGTCCGGACGGAACCTGCAACTGCGCCCTTCCGTTTCCATCCGTCCATCCGGAATCGAGGATTGCGGACTTGCCTTCACCGATGAGTCCCAACCAGTCCGTGCTTTCCACAATCCGGTAACCGACCTTGGCCGCGGGAGCGCCGTCGGCGTATTGCACGGAAACCCTGAGCCCGCCGGCGTTATTGGCCTCTCCGCCCGTATGTAAATCCCCGCTCGTCGTCTCCGAAGTGCCGCCGAGGAGGCAACCGGAAAAAGGCAGGCAGGCCGCGAGGGAAAGCAGAAAAAGAGGCGGAATCAAGCCGGACCGGCGGTTGCCATTCATGAATACATTGTCACTTCAAATCCGGGTTGCCCCTCGAAGCCGGGTTGTCGATCCCTATTCCGGCCCAGGAGGTCAGAGCTTCTGGTCCGGAGGAAAATCATGTGGAGCGGGATTGAACGTTCGCGAAGGCGGACCGCCATTTTGCGGCGCGGCGGTGGTGTGGGAAGGGCCCGTGGCGGAATTCGAAGTCGTAAGAAAAGGCTGTCCGCTCGAGGACGACGCCGGAGCGGGGGCCAGGGAATGGGTGATCCGCAAGGACGTGCCGGACATGAAGGACCCGTTGGGAGAAGCGGGCCGCGACCCCGGAAGGGTAGGCACGGGAGTCCGGTTGGGAGTGGGTTGGAAAATGGCCTGGGTGGAAGACGGGCTGCCCGAAATCCGGGCGCCCTCGTCGACCCGGTATCCCGGGGCCCGCGGGGATTCTGAATTGTACTGTGGCGGAGAAAAACCCGGCGGCGTACTCTGGGTATGCACCGGAGTCCGATAGCCCGGCGGCGGATTCAGGCTCGGCGCGGAACTGCGGGGACGATGATGCTGTCCCCCGGAAGGGATGTCCATGGGCTGGGTCCGGGCCGGCATTCTGTCAGGCGGCAGTCCGGAGCCGCCCACGGTATTGCCATGGCCCGGACGCGCGGATCCCACCGGAGGGTCTTCCCTTGCGGCCATCGGTCCGGCCGGCGGTTGCGAGGGCGCCTGGGTCCGGGGCCGATTGAAAAGACCGGGAAACCGCATCGCGTGGGCCTAATCCAGTTCTGCGCTCACCGCGCGGTTCTGGAGCATGTTCACAGCGTCCTTGATGGCGGACCCGGCGCCCCCCAGGTTTGATCCCATGGGCCTCAGGGTTCTCAAGTCCGAGGCGATCTTCTGTCCTTCGTTGCCCAGCAACTGCTTCAAGGAGCCCATCGCCGTTTGCGGCTGCGACGCCGCTTGCGGAACCAGGTTGATGAGGCTGTCCATAGCGCTCTGCATATGGGTCTTCTGCGGCGCGGGAGGAACAAGGTTCATCAGGCCATCCATCGCATTCTGCAGATTAGGCCTTGTGCCAATCATATCGCCCGCCCCGATTCCCATGCCGCTCGCGGCGAAGCCTCCTCCCATCATATTTTCGTTCGGAGCGAGGTTGCTCATGCCTTCCGTATTCCCGGCGTAGCCGCCGATGTCCATCGTATCCGGAGCCAGGCTGGCCATGCCCATCGCCGAGGAATCATATCCACCCGCGTTCATGGCGGGCTGGTCGAATCCGCCCGCGCCAATCGCGCCCTGATCGAATCCACCGACATCCATCGGTGCCGGTGCATAGGAACCCATATCCATACCCGTCTGAGCGTAGGAGCCTGTATCCATACCAGGCTGCGCATAACCCGTATCCATCGGTGCCGGGGCGTAGGAGCCCGTATCCATGCCGGTCTGCGCATAGGAACCCGTGTCCATCGGAGCCGGGGCATAGGAACCCGTATCCATACCCGTCTGAGGGTAGGAGCCTGTATCCATGCCAGACTGCGCATAACCCGTATCCATCGGTGGCGGGGCGTAGGAGCCCGTGTCCATGCCGGTCTGATCATACGCGCCGGAATCCATCGGTGCCGGGGCGTAGGAGCCCGTGTCCATGCCGGTCTGATCATACGCGCCGGAATCCATCGGTGCCGGGGCGTATGAGCCCGTTTCCACGCCG
>OBEQ010308855.1_pt1 | contig 18740 bp, 15 predicted proteins | sample 1670901 | NCBI WGS metagenome assembly OBEQ01 (sample SAMEA104232315, study PRJEB22302) | groundwater metagenome | biome: forest; feature: aquifer; material: groundwater | place: USA | collected 2011-08-07 | depth 5.4 m
TCAAGATGCAGGAAGTCACCCGTCTGCGTATGACCACGCACCCGATCGAGTTCGACATGTATTACAGCGTCTAAGACGACCAAATGGGGTAGTCGCCCCTGCGCATCCATGCGCACGCGACGTTAGTGCATCCCTGCACGTCACAAAAACGCCCCCTCTGGGGGCGTTTTTGTTTGTGTCAGAATGCTTTATGCACTACTTTTGTGCATATCGAAGATTAAAATGATCTTGGTGTAACTCAAGTCTTTATTCAAAAAGACAATTTTCCGTGGCTTGAATCTTGCTGAACGCTGTACAGGAACGACCCAAAAAACACCATGCGACCCGATACTTCGAAACGGATACTGGAAAACCTCACCAGTACCGTGCTGACGTTCGATTCGCAGCTGCGACTCACCAGCATCAATCCGGCTGGCGAAATGCTGTTCGAAATCAGTGCCAAAAAGATCCTTGGCCACACACTTCCGGAAATGATGCCGCACAGCGGACAGATCGTGCACACCTTGCAGCAGACGCTGAAAAGCCGGCACCCGTTCACGGCCCGCAGCGTGCGGATGCTGCTGCCCGGGCCACGGCGCGTGACCGTCGATTGCACCCTCACGCCCATGAACGACGAGGATCAGGCGCTGCTGGTTGAGCTGACCCAGGTCGACCGACTGCTGCGGCTGGCGCGCGACGAGGGCCTGATCGAACGCCAGGCCGCCAACCGCGCCGTCATCCGTGGCCTGGCACACGAAATAAAAAATCCGCTCGGCGGATTACGTGGCGCAGCACAGCTGCTCGAGCGCGAACTCAGCAGCAATGAACTCAAGGAATACACGCGCATCATCATTCACGAAGCCGATCGGCTACGCGCGCTCGTGGACCGCATGACCGGCCCGATCAGGCCGCTGAAGAAAGACCCGGTTAACGTTCACGACGTACTGGAACATGTCAGTCGTCTGATCCTGGTCGAGACACCGGTCGGTCTTACAATCGATCGTCAATACGATCCGTCCATTCCCGAGCTGCGCGGCGACCGCGATCAGCTCATCCAGGCAGCGCTCAACATCGTGCGCAACGCCGTTGAAGCCATGCACGGACTGGGCCGCATTCAGTTGCGCACGCGTGTCGAACGTAGTTTCACTATTCGCCAGAAACGACATCGGCTGGTGTTGTGCGTCGAGATCGAAGACAACGGCCCGGGAATTCCAACTGAGCTGCGTGAACATATCTTTTACCCGATGGTCACGGGCAAACCCGAAGGCACCGGGCTTGGCCTGTCGATCGCACAGGACATCGTCATTAAACATGGCGGCCTGATCGGCTGTGACAGCCGCCCCAAACAAACAACATTCACGCTGTATTTACCGTTGGAGGCAAACAACCATGACCCGGCCTGACATTGTCTGGATCATCGATGATGATCGTTCCATCCGCTGGGTGCTGGAAAAGGCACTTGAACAAGCAGAGATGTCGGTACGCAGCTTCGACTCTGCCGCCGACGTGCCCGAACTTCTGGAGCGCATGCAACCGGATGTCATCGTCAGTGATATCCGCATGCCCGGCATCAACGGCCTCGAGCTGCTCAAGACACTGCAACAGGTGGCGCCGGAAATCCCGGTGATCATCATCACCGCGCACACCGATCTCGACAGCGCCATCGCGTCCTATCGCGGTGGCGCCTTTGAGTACCTGCCAAAGCCGTTTGACGTCGACGAAGCCGTGCGCCTGGTGCGCCGCGGCATCGAGCACCGCCGCCGCAGCAAGGTCGAACCGGCGGTCAACGGCGTGGCCGGCAGCGAGCGCACACCGGATATCATCGGCTCTGCCGCGTCCATGCAGGAAGTGTTTCGCGCCATCGGCCGGTTGTCTGCATCCAATCTGAATGTGCTGATCAACGGCGAATCCGGCACCGGCAAGGAGCTGGTCGCGCGCGCGCTGCACAATCACAGCCCGCGCGCCGAACGGCCATTCATCGCCATCAATATCGCCGCCATCCCGAGCGAGCTGCTGGAATCGGAACTCTTTGGACATGAAAAAGGTGCCTTCACCGGCGCCGTGCAGGGCCGTCGCGGCCGCTTCGAACAAGCGAGCGGCGGCACGCTGTTTCTGGATGAGATCGGCGACATGCCGGCGGGATTACAGACGCGCCTGCTGCGCGTGCTGCAGGACGGCAAGTTCTATCGCGTCGGCGGCCATGAACAGGTTGAGACCGACGTGCGCATCGTGGCTGCGACCAACCAGAATCTCGAGCACCGCGTGAAGGAGGGGAAGTTCCGCGAGGACCTGTTTCACCGCCTGAACGTCATTCGCATTCACCTGCCGGCGCTACGCGAACGACGCGAAGACATCCCGGCCTTGGCGCGCTATTTCCTGAAGCGCTCGGCGGCCGAACTGAACGTCGAGGTGAAGAGCCTCACGCCGCAGGCCGACGAATATGTCTCGCGTCTGTCCTGGCCCGGTAACGTGCGCCAGCTCGAAAACACCTGTCGCTGGCTCACGGTGATGGCACCGGGTCCGACGATTCGCGTTGACGACCTGCCACCGGAACTGCGCGCGCAAGACGCCGACAGCGCACCAGACAATGAATGGGAAGTCCGTTTACGCAACAACGTAGAACAACAGCTGGTGCGCGGCGGGAAAAATATCTTTCGCGACGTGAATCAGAGCTTCGAGCGCATCCTGATTCAGGCAGCGCTCAAGCACACCGGCGGGCGCAAACAGGATGCCGCCAAGCGCCTCGGCTGGGGCCGCAATACGCTCACACGCAAACTGAAAGAGCTCGGACTGTAAGTCGAGACGTTGTTTGTGTGACAGCGATGGGAAGAGACTGGCTCCGGCAGACCGGCACCGTCGGCCTGCTGGAGATTCAGCTTCTGCACTGGACGTGCTCGTTGCAAACGCATTTGCGTAAACAAAATACCCTTAGCAGGTTTCTGAAAAAGTAGTTGCTGGGTGCGCACAACGCACCCTACATATACGAATCAAAGACTTGTGGAAATCTATGTCCGCGTGTGTGACGCGACGAGAGTTTGTATATGATTTTTTCAGCAACCTGTTAGAAAAATCCCCACTGACCCTTCAGCAACGGCGCGAACACCGCGTACTCAGCATTGGTCGCGGGTACAAATGAATCACCGCCGCGCATGCGCACACGTAATTTTTCGGTCGGTCCGGCGGCTTCGGGGGCAACCAGCGCGGCCGCCATTTTTGTATAGTCCTCGCGGGAGATACGAGGACCAGCGGTAATCGCCTGATCGAGAATCGGTTGACTCTTGAAAAGAACTTTGGTCAACGTGCCATCTTTATCCAAACTGGCCCAATCCGGCGACGGAATAACACCGGCGGCACAGTGTCCAGACATCACACCATTAAAAATTGCTTCGCGGCCCCGAACCGGAACGATCACGGGCTGACGCGCGGGATTTTCAAATGGCATCAGCGCCACCAGTCCATCCACATTCGGCGGCACTTGCGTGCAGATTGTTTTTCCCTCGAGCTCGGCAGTGGAAACGATTTTGTCGTTCTTGCGCACAAAGATATACATCTCGCGGACTGCGGAAAACTTCGCCAACACATTATGCTGAAGCTGCGCCACGCGATAGCCAACAAAATTGGGTCCATCAAATACGATGTCGTACTTCCCCATCAACATCTCGGTTCTATAAACACCGAATGTCCGCGGATACTTGTAGACGATGGGTTTGCCAATGACCTTGCTCAGGTAATCGGCCACTGGCTGGTAAATAATCTTGGCCGCTTCCGGGGTTTCGCGCGGCGGGGCCGACATGATCAGCACATCCTTATCTCCGGCTGATGCCGATACCTTTTCCGCTTTCAATTCGCTCGCCTGCGGGACATTGCTGACCAGCAACAACGCGGCAATGACCAGGGACCTGGATGTGGACATAACAACCTCCTTCACGTGAATGTTCTGGGTGGCACTTGCACCACGGGGCCCGCCCCGACCTCGGTACAAATGTGGACGAATCGCGCTCACGCGACCTTGCTCAAGACGGAGCGCACCCGCAGCATCAGGTCGCTTTCTCCGTACGGCTTGGTGACGTAGTCATCAACACCCGCGGCCTTTGCCTGGCTGCGGTGCTTTTCGGCGGTGCGCGAGGTGACCATGATCACCGGCAGTGTGCGCGTCGCCGCATTGGTGCGAATGTGAGCCGTCAGTTCGAGCCCGTTCATGCGCGGCATTTCCAGATCCGCGAGAACGATCGCAGGGCGTCGCTCATCGATGGCTTCGATTGCTTCGACACCGTCTTTGGCCGTACGCACGCGGAAGCCCTGTTCGGCCAGCAACGTTGCCAGAGCAGTTCGTCCACTAAGGGAATCGTCGACCACGAGGACGTCTGCTTTCAGCGCACGGGCATCAACCCGAGCCGGCGCGCGCTGCTCCGCGCCCAACGGGTCGCGATCGACCTGCATCAAGTCGGTCAACTCCAGAATCGGGACCACCGAACCATCGCCGAGGATCGAGGCACCGATCACACCTTTGACCCCGGTCAGATAGCGGCCCATGTTCTTGATGACAAGATCCTGACCGCCGGTGATGGCGTCGACCACGATCGCGATCTTCTCGCCGACGTGGTCCATCAATATCACGTGGCGGTTGTTTTCCGTCGATCGCAAATCGGCAGTCGCGGCGTAACCTACCAGCTCCGAGAGCGCGTGCGCGGGGCAACTGACGTCGCCATCGCTGTAGAACCAACCCGCGGCCGCATGGTGCACAATATAGCGCGCGCCGCCGTAGACGATGCGCTCGAGATTGTCCGTCGGCAGCGCGAACTTTTCATCGCCAACCGCGGCCAGCAGACAATGGACAATGCCGAGCGACATTGGCACGCGCAACGTAAAGGTGGCGCCACAGCCGGCCAGACTGCGGATACCGATGGTGCCCTTGAGCTTGGCGACGCTGGTGTGAACCACGTCCATCCCGACACCGCGGCCGGATACCTCGGTCAACGTCTGCGCGGTGGAGAGGCCCGAGCGCAGGATGAGCCTGGCAATCTCATCCTCAGTGAGGTTCTGATCTTCAGTGATCAGGCCACGCTTGACCGCGTGTGCATGAATGCGCGCGAGATCGAGCCCGGCACCGTCGTCGCCACAAATGATCAACAGATAATTTCCGTCGCGGCCGAAGCTGAGCACAATCTGGCCGGTCGCCGGTTTTTCGCATTCTGTCCGTACGTCCGGCGCTTCCAGGCCATGATCGACGGCGTTGCGCAGCAGATGCTGCAGCGGATCGATCAACAGATTGACCATCTGATCGTCCAGCATGACGTCCGCGCCCTCGAGCGTGAGCGTGACCAGCTTGCCGCATTGCTCCGCTGCCTGGCGCACGGTCCGCTGCAGGCGCGAATCCAGATTGCCGGCCGGCACCATGCGCGAGGTCATCAAGAGCTCGTGCAATTCGTCGTTGAGTAATACCTGCTGATTCACGGCCGTGTCGACGGTGGTCAGGGCGTCGGTTAAACGAGCGCCCAGCAACTGCAAGTCGGCCACGGTCTCGGCAAGCCCGTGCACGTACGTGTGCAGCTCGCTGTACTGATCCAGTTCGAGCGGATCGAATCCCGCCCCCGCATCGCTGGCGACGGCGAGCGCCTGGCGCCGGCCGGCGGCGATGCCCTGCGTGGTAACAAAATTATCCATGTCGTTGCTGCGGTCCCACAGCGCGGTGTGCCGCTCGCGCAGCTCGGCCAATATTTTCAACGCCTGCTGCAAACGCTCATTCACATGCCCGCCTGAAATTGACAGCTCGCCAGAGGTCCGCAACAACGTGTCGACAGTCCGCGCTGACATGCGAACCTTGGCTTCGATGCTGTCTACGCGCGCGGGGCTGCGTGCCGCGGATGCGGTGCTTTTTTTGCCCTGGGTGAGCATGGCCGCCGCTTCGTTACGCGAGGCGGCCGGATCGTATTCGCCGCTCTCAATGCGGTTCATCCAATCGAGGACGTCCTGCAATACCGCCTGCGCGTCCGCCGGTGCCTGGCCGGTGCCGAGCAGATCTTCAAACATCATTTCGAGCGTATCGGCCACTTTGACGAGCGAGCGCGCCAACTCGCCTTCCGGTCGCACTGCGCTCTCCACCAGAAATTCGAGGATGTCTTCCACGTGATGGCACAGGACCGCCACGCCACGCACGCCGACGGTGTTGGCCGCGCCCTTGAGGCCGTGGATCATGCGCCGGCATTCATTCAGCTCATCGATGAAACCGTCGCCGCGAATGACGCGCTGGATCAGCGTCGAATACTCGCCGGCCTGTTGCGGACCTTCGGTAAGGAAGGCATCCACCAGTTTGGGATTTACGTCTTGCGGGATACACAGGACCACGTCGTCGGCGAGAGCAATGCGTTCGCGCGCCGGCATGGCATCGGCGGCGTCGTCCGACTCGTTCAGCGCGACCAATACCTGTTCCAGCTCTTTGGCCGACAGCCCATCGAGCGGCTGCGGCCAGTCGGTGCGCTGGAACAATGCCACCAACTCATGACTGAAATGACTGTCGCGTGGCGCCTTCAGATAGCCGAGCACCAGCTGCGGCCACAGTTCGAACAACGCCTGACGCTCGGGTCCAAGACCGCCGACGCTGAGCACCGCGACGTTCGACTCGATAAACGCGCACACGGCGCGCAGCCCGTCCAGATTCAGCGCATCGCACGCGGCCGAGATGCGCCGCACCTGTTCGAGATATTCGGTCAGCGCATCGCTGAACACGGTCTCGTCCGTGGCCACGACGATGCGCGTCAGCAATACACCGATCGCGTTCCCTGCCTCCGTCACCTCATCGGCGAGGACGGCCAGGATTTCTGAGGATGGCATGGTTGCGATCCGGCGCGCTTAGGCAACCGCTTTAATACGCTTGTCCGATTCGCTCTCGGCGACATACTCGGGCGGCAGCTTGAACGCGCGCACGGCATCGAGTAGCTGTCTGCCGAGCACGTCGAGCGTCGCCATCATTGTCTGGTTGCGATTGATCTGCGTCGCTGCCTCTTCCGCCAGCTCGCTGCCTTCCACCACTTCGGCGATCACCTGGTCCATGGCGGCGATGGTGTCGCCGGTCTCGACCTGGATATTACCGACGAGCTTGCTGATCTGATGTGTCGCTTCCTTGGCGCTCTCGGCCAGGCGCTGCACTTCGGCGGCCACCACCATAAAACCGCGGCCGGCCTCGCCCGCCTGTGCCGCCTGCATGTTGGCGTTCAGCGCCAGCATGTTGGTGCGCTCGGCGATGGTATCGATCAACTTCACGATGCCGCCGATTTCCTGCGAGCGTTCACCGAGACGTTTGATACGTTTGGCGGTCTCCTGAATCGTGGCGCGTATTTCGTTCATGCCCTGCGCCGTGCTCAATACCGTCTCGCGGCTCTGCGCGGTGATCTCGCGCGTCTGCTTCGAGGTCGCCACCACCTGCTCGGAGGATCTGTGCACCTGGCCCAGCGTGCGGCCCATGCTCTCGGACATGTGATTGATGGCATCGCCCAGGGCGCCGGTGATGTCTTCGTTCACCGGCACGCGCTGGGTGAGATCGCCCTTACCGAGCTGCGATACCGAACGCAGGATCGCGATAACCGAGTTGTTGAGTTTTTCGTTTTCGGCCTCGGTCTGCATGAACTTGCCGCGCTCGTCCATCATTCGGTCAAGCGCGTCGCCCAGCTGCTGCATTTCGTCGCCGGTGGAAAGATTGGCGCGGGCTTCCTTGTTGCCGGCGGTAATCGCGGCCACGGTGCCGGTCAGTCGGTCGAGCGGACTGGAAATGGAGCGTGAGGTCAGGTACACGAGCAGTGACACCACGCCGGTAATGGCGAGCAACACCGCTGAGAAGGACCAGGTAATGAGGCGCGTGGTCCAGGTGTGCGTCTCGTGATTGTCCGCCAGCAATTTAGTCTTCATCGCATCGAGCGATGCCGACATCGGTTCGACCTGTTGCACCGCATCGTTGAACGTGTCGCGCTCGGCATTGAGTTCGCGGAAGCTGTCGATCAGGCCGAGGAACGTGCCGCTGTACATGTTCATCTTTTCAGCCACGACCGCCCGGACACCGGCCGGCAGGTCGGCGCGCGCCAGCAGTTTCGCAAAACGTTGCTGCTCGGCGTTCATCAGCTCGACGAATTTCGGGTCGTTGTGCTGGGCGAAGTCCTTTTCGTAGCGGCGCATCTGCAGCAGCGACGCCGTGAGCTCGGCGCGTTGATACCGATTGAGCATCTCTTCAATTTCGCGCAAGTCGTTGTGCAACACCCCCAACAGACCTGAATTGTCGTCGTAACCGGCGCGCCGCAACGCTTCGACGGCGCCGCGGAACGTACCCTGGTAGAGCTTTACCTGGTCGCGAATCTCGCTGACACGGGTGCGCGCCTCGTCGTCCGGCGCCACGGCCTCGGCCTTCTTGATGTTGGCGTAAACACTGGCCAGGGTCTTGTCGTGTTTCTGCAGATGATCGTCGCTCGGCTGGGCCAGAAAGTCCTTTTCCTCGCGCCGCGCCTGCAACACTTCAATCTGGATGCGATCGACATAGGCGCCGAATTCGCTGACACGCGAGTTGGCGTTATCGGCGCGGTTGTTGAGCGCCACCACGCCCCAGTATGTGCTTGCCACCAGTACGAAACCGCCGATCAGCAGCACGAATAACGCCACCAGGCGCTGATTGATCGTCTGTTTCCCGAACAATTTCAGGTTCAGGTCCAGCAGCCGTTTCCAATTGATCTTCATAATGCGTTCCTCTTTTTCTCAAAAGACAACGGACACCCATGTCGTAGACGGCCACCCGATCAAAGCGCGATATGGCGACCCAATGAATCGAACAACAGCTGCACATTCACATCCATCCAGATGCGATTTGCGTGGTAATAGACGCCCTTCACACTGCCATCGAGCAGCGCCGGCACTTCTGGTACGTCGGCCAACTGCTCCGAGTCATCCACATCGAGCAGACGCGGCAACCCGTCAATCAGCATGCCCATCGCCGTGTCGCCGTGGCCGAAAATGAGCAGGTAGGTCGGCGCCGTCGCATCGCGCGTAATACCGAACGCCGCCGCGGCGTCGACCACCGGCACCAGCGCGCCGCGAATGTTGGCGACGCCACTCAACCAGAAAACCGTGTTCGGGATACGGCTGATGGCCGGCGGCGAAATCACTTCGCGCCCGCCATCGGAAGCAAACAGCAGGCCTAACTCGCCGATACGAATGCGCATCCGTTGCGGAACATGCTGACCGCTGTCGACGTCCGCGACGGCGAACGACGAGTCGGCGCCATGATTGAGAGGCTGAATTGCTTCCATTGGGCTCTGTTTCGGTTTCGCGCGCTACAGATGCAGTAGTTGGTTCAGAATCTGGTCGCTGGTGTAGGGCTTGGTGATATATGCCTTCGCACCCTGTTGCTGGCCCCAGAGTCGATCGGTCTTCTCGGCCTTGGACGACACCAGCACCACCGGAATGTGCTGTGTCGCCTCATTGGAAGCCAGTGCACGACAGACCTGGAAGCCGTTCATGTCGGCCATGATGATGTCGAGTAGCACGGCATCCGGCTTTTCGCTATTGGCCTTGGCCACCGCCTCAACACCGCAGCTGGCGGTGACGACCGTGTAACCGGCGTCGACACAAATCTGCTGAAGGTTTTTGAGGTCAGTCGTCGAATCATCGACGATGAGAATTTTTTTGATGGCCATGTCGTGCTTCCGTGGGCCGTTACAGTGCCCGCAGCTGGGTCAGTATCTGGTCCGAGGTGTACGGCTTGGTGACGTAGGCGCGCGCGCCCTGTTCCACGCCCCACACCTGGTCGGTCTTCTCTTTCTTGCTGCTGACCAGCACAATCGGGATGTCCTTGGTGGTGGCGTCGGAGGAGACCGCGCGGCATACCTGGAACCCGTTCATGTCGCCCATGATGATGTCGAGAAAAACGGCGTCCGGATGGTCATTTTTTATCCGCTCGAGCGCTTCTTTTCCCGAGGAGGCGGTGATGACGGCGTAACCGGCGTCGGCGACGATCTGTTCGAGCTTCTTGAGATCGGTGGCCGAATCATCAACAACGAGCACTTTCCTGACTGACATGGCGTTCTCCTGACTGCGCTGACCGGTTTAGTTTTTTGTTTTTGGCTTTGGTTTTTTTGCTCAGTCGTCTTTTACGCCGCGGTCATCCTCGCCGGCGCACGCAGACGCAGCGCCCCGCGCATCGGCAGGCACTTGTCGATGGCCTGGATGAGCTCGGTCTTGTCGAGCGGCTTGGTCAGGTAAACGTTGGTGCCCGCCATGATGCCGCGGACCCGATCGATGGCCGAGTCCTTGCTCGTGAGCATGACGACCGGCATGTCTTTCGTGCGCTTGTCGCTCTTGATGGACTTGCAAACGCGATAGCCGTCGATGCCGGGCAGCAGGATGTCGAGAAAAATAATGTCGTAGTGCCCGGCTTTGGTCAGGGCGACGGCATCTTCTCCGTTGTCGGTGAAATCGAGCTCGACGCCGATCGGGCTGAGGGTCAGCTCCATCAGACGACGCACGGTCGTGCTGTCATCGACGACCAACGCTCGTATCGCGGGCTTGGGTTGCGGTCTTTGCTGCTGTTCCATGGCTTCCTCCTTTTTCTTTCGAGCCGTGCATGCCAATAGCACGACCCTGGTTTATTAAATCCACTTCCGTGGGGTACATCCTGCACCCGGCGGTCAGTCGTAGAGGACAGTGATCCGTCAGGCTTGACGCTGCCTGCCGTTGTCATCTCAACCGGAATCGCTTCTAGCACTCCCCTCAAGGACTATAGAACGGACTTAACGGAGTGCAAGCTGGGCCAGTGGAATAACAGAGGAAAGGGCGTCGGGCTTTATCGCGCTTTTGTTTCAGTACGAGGAAATGTCGCTGACTACGCAGGATCGCGACGCAAACATCGCGACATCGGCGGGGACGACACAGCTTGAACCATTAGGGTGCATTGGCCGCAGAACGGCCGACGCAACAACTCAACCCGGCGAGCACTGACAGCGGCTCGCACCGCCCGATAACGGTTAGGTGACCAAACGTTGCTTGGCTTCCGCGGTGAGTCGATCGCGGCGCGCTTCGCTCGGCTCGCGCCGGCGCTGCAGGCGCTCATCTTCGCGGTCCTTGTCGGCGGCCAGCACGTAACCCACGGGGTTATAGCGCCGCGGCGGGTTGATCTCTTTCGCCTGGGCCAGGCGACCGGCCGTCATGCGCGTGGCGTACTCAAGCGCGCGTGAAAAATCTTCCTCGACGCGCTGTTTGTTGGTCACCTCGCCTTCGTTCAGCACGCCGATCATCGGCTTGGCCATGACGGTGTGGTGGCGCAGGAACGAGGTCATCATCCGGATCGGCAGCGAGCGATAGTCACCGGGTTCTTCCAGCACCAACGGTGCCACCATGATGTCGCTCCAGACATAATCGGCGCGCCGCAAATAACGCGTGCGCTCGACGAACGCCTGATACTTCGATGCGACCATCGGTGCATGCATCGAGACACCGACAGGGACGATCAGATCGTGATTCAGCAAATCGCGATGCAGATCCGGCAGGCTGTCCGCGCCCGAGGTGATGATGCAGCGGTATTCCTCGTCGTGGCCGACGTGCGTCGGACAAATGTCACAGGCGATACAGCGCTTGATGCGATGCTCGGTGAGATTGACCACCACCGGACGCAGGTTGCGTCCAAAGCGCATGACCAATCGATCGACCATGCGCGCCGCCACACCGCCGGCGTCCTGCATGATGAGAAACAGCGTCTTCGGCGCATCGCGCAACGTCACGTCGGCCTTGACCTGTTTCAGCACCCGCGCCATGCGCCGTCCGGTGCCCATGGACGTCTCGAGTCCTTCCTTGTCCTTGCCCATCATGCCGACATCCCCGGCGTAACCGGTGCCGCCATACTGCGCGGTGGTGTCGCTGTCGTTACCGACCGTCAACAACCCAAGGTTGGCCATGTCCAGCATCTGGTAAATCAACGTGGTTTCCTGACCGCCATTGCGCTTGGCGCCGACGGCGATGCCGCCATACAGGCGGCCGCGCATGGCGGCCTTCAGTTCGGCATCGTTGGCAATGAATTCGATCAGGCTCTCGGCCAGGCTGCCGCGATCGCCAAAATAGACCGGCCCCGATACCAGCAGGCCGTCGGATTCGAGCAGTTTTGCGCGCAGGACCTCGGGGCGGCGCTGCTGGCCGGAGGCCGTGAAGTGTTCGGCCAGGGAAAGATAATCGATCTCGGCGCCTTCACGATGCGCGGCCCACAGCCCCGCGGCCAACGCTACTTCGGAGTTACTCAGTCCGGAGTCGCCGCGTTTTTTCTGCAGGTTGTCGTAGATCTCGAGAAAATTCTTGCCTTCGCGCCGACCTGCCTCGACAAAATTTTCGAGATGCAGCTGCGATTCGCGAATGAGATAAGCGGTGAGTTCTTCTTTGGTTTCAATCGCGCAAAGTTGATCAACTAATCCGCGATTTCCAGCGCCCCAGCGGGCATTACGTAAGCTGGCAGCCACGCCCAATATTTTTCCCGTACGCATCCTTGCACTCCCCTTTTCCCACGGTCCGTGGGCATCGTCGTTGAGAGATAACCAGTTCTACTCCGTATCCCCGTATCAGAGGATGCAGAGAAGTCCAGTCGCTTAATTATTATCGTTACGACACTTCCTAATTTTGTCCTGGGTCCGTTCTACCGATCCTTGGCGCTGCGGTCAAGGACCAAAAGTGCATCGCGATCAACTTTAGACAACACGCACCAAACTGCAGCGCATGTACATTGTTCCCATCGATGGTGCAAGAACGAATCGCGCCACGTAATTCTTTGACCACAACTTCTGTATTTGCCACCTCGCTCAATACACCAGATAGCCGATTAGCGCCGCCGGCGGAATGACCCACACCGCCTCAATACGAAAACGCAGTAACGCAACCAGTGCGGTTACAAAAATTACCGCCGATGCCCACCCCGGTATCGCCGTCTTGCCGATGACCACGGCAGCGGCAAACACCATCCCCACCACCGCCGCGCGCACACCATGCAACGCGGCCTCCACGATCACGGAATTTCTAATGCGATCGAGCACATTGGCGCACAGCACCATCACGATCGCCGACGGCGCGAAGATGCCGATAGTGGCGAGCAACGCGCCGGCAAACCCGGCAACCTTCAGGCCGATAAACGCGGCGCTCACCAGCGCCGGGCCGGGCATGATCTGGCCCATCGCCACGGCGTCGATAAATTCCTGACGTGTCACCCATCCATGGCCGTCGACCACGATTTCCTGCATGAGCGGAATGAACACATACCCGCCACCGAAGAGCAGCAGACTCATGCCAGCGAAAGTGACAAACAACTTGAGCAGGATGCTCGGCTCCATACTCAAGAACGGCACGATGGAGGCCGGCATGCCGGCGAGCAAAAACATATTCGCATCGAGACGCTTGCGCGCAGACTTGCGTCGCATTTTGGCGCGCCCGCCGGGTACACGTTCGCCCGGTGATTTTTCTGTTCCACGGAACCACCACCAGCCGACCGCGCCGGCAACCAGGATGATTCCAAGCGTACTGAAAAAACCGCCAGCGCCGAGCAACGCCGCGCTCGCCGCCAGCGCCAGCGCCGCCTCGCGTAGACCGGTCACGGCCTTGCGGCCCATGGTCAGCGCCGCGGCCACGATGATGGCCGTGACCGCGGGCGCAAGCCCCATGAACAGCTTGCCGATCGCCGGCAATTGCCCCCAACGAAAATACGCGACGCTCGCGAGCACGATCGCCACAAACGCCGGCAACACGGCGGCGAACGCGCACACGAAAGCGCCCCAGCCGCCGCGCAGGCGATAACCCACGTACGCGACCACATTCATGGCAAACGGACCGGGCAGAATGGCCGCAAGCGAAATGCCATCGAGCATGTCCGGGTGCGACAGCAGCTTGCGGCGCTCGACAACCACGTTTTGCACTACCGAAATCATGGCCATGAAGCCGCCGAAGCTGGTGCTGGCGATACGCAGGAAAATCCAGAACAGCTCCCACAGGGGCACGGGGACTGGCGGCTTTTTGTTGGCGGAGGTGGCTCGCATGGGGTCCCGCTCGAACGGGAATTTTTTTAGCGTGCGTGGACGCGAAATGAATTCCCATGCAGTCTAGCAGTCTTTTCTCGCGCACCGACAGTGGACCCAGAGCAGCGAGTCGTGCCATTCATCATTGCGCTCGCCGCCGCCGGTCGGAGCGGCACTAAAGTGCCGGGTCGTATCGCTAGCGTTTCAACAATCCTTGGCTACGTTCAATCAGCTGTAAGACCTGATACGTACCCCTGGAGGGGGCTCAGGCCTTTCCGTTCTTTACTGCCAACCCCTGCACGCGCGGCGTCACCGCGCTACCACGACGGAAGCCGACGAGGCCCTTTAGTTCGCAACGGAATGCAACGCTTTACGACAAGGAGACATCATGTCCACGTTTGTTAAATTCCTCTGTGGCCTGGCAACGCTGACAATCTCCAGCGTGCTCTACGCCGCAGACACCGGCGCCACCAACAGCAAGATTTCTTTCATACCGTCCGCCAACGCGGCCATGACACCTGCGGTCCGGCCCGAATTGAGATTGCCAGTGCCGACCGGAGAGACACTGGTCTTCAGCGCCCCGCCGCGCGAATCGGCCGGCGAGGCCGCCCAGATCTATGAACCGGTTGCGCAATATTTCTCGCGCGTGCTCGGCCGCAAGGTCGAATATCGTCACCCCAAGAGCTGGCTGTCGTATCAAAGCGATGCCGCCAAGGGCCACTACGACATCGTTTTCAATGAACCGCACTTCAACAGCTGGAACGTCGCGCGCCTGAATCATGCCACGCTGGCAAAAATTTCCGACGAGAGTGTGTTCGTGGTGGTAACGCGCTCGGACGACTATCGGCTGACGACGATGAAGCAGCTGGCCGGCAAAAAAGTGTGTTCGATCGGATCGTCCAACCTCGGCACACTCGCGCTGCTAGCGGAGTTCGATGCCATGCGCCAGCCGCTGGTGATCGAAAACGCGAACTGGGCCAAAGTGTATGAAGGCCTGACCGAAGGCCGCTGCACCGCGGCGACACTGCCGGTGGCAATCCTGAAAAAGTTCGACCGCAGCAGCGCAACGCGCGTGATTCATCGTTCGGCAGCGATGCCGAATCAGGTGTTCTCCGCCAGCCCGCGCCTGACCCAGGACGAGCAGGCAAAACTGACCCAAGCGCTGATTTCTGCCGACGGCAAGCGTGTATTGACGGCGCTGCTCGCGGCCAACGGTGCCGAAAAGGGATTGGCACTTGCTTCCAAGGAAGAGTACGCGGGAATGGATTCCTATTTGAAGGATGTCTGGGGCTACGGCCGCTGAAAACTAAGCGAACCGAATAAGAGCTGCTCCAGGACCTTGACCCTGCCCGCGCCATGCGTTGGCAGGGTTTTCTTTTTTCTGCGTTCTGATTAATCGCCGTCGGTGGACGACGGTGCGCCGTCTTGCAACCGGCGCACGAATTCCTTGACCTGCATCGGCTGCGGGACACCGAAGAAGATGACTTCCACATCGCCGCCCGCGGCACTCGAAAATTCCACATCGCCGACATCCAGCAGGCGCTGCATCACCGATTGCGAGACGTTGATGTTGCGCAAGTCTACGACGCGTATCGAGCGTACCTGGCGCGCCAGCACACCGTGGTAACTCTCGATGTTGTGTTCGTCCACCAGATAGCGCCAGGCAAGATGACGATAGAGGGCCAGCAGGACAAAATAAAACGCCAGCGCCAGCAGTGCCGAGGACACGGTTTGTGTCGCGCGCATGCCCAGGTAGGCGGGACCATAAAGTGACGTCAGCAGCATGACACCTGCCATCGCCGCCACCGCGACGACCGCCGCCCATTGATAACGCCACGCGGGACGAGATTCGTAATGCATGAGTCCTCCGCCAGTCATCAGTCCAGTCACTCTGTTGTGTGGCGACGCGCCAACGCCGGCACATCGCCTTCCAGTCCCGAGGCCCGGCGCATCATGGCGCGCTTGAGCGGCGTCGCGGCGTTGGCGAAACCGAGGCCGATACCGCGCAACCGGCGCGCCCACGACGACGCACTGCCAAAGAAATATTTTAACCCGCCGGTGACAGCGATCATGCCGAGATTCTCGCCCTTGCGCGCACGTTCATAGCGGCGCAGCAATGCGTGCGTGCCGAGATCGCGATGCTGTGCATCGGCATCGAGCAGCAACTCCGCAAGCGCGGCGGCATCCATCAAGCCCAGGTTCACACCCTGGCCAGCGAGCGGGTGCACAGTGTGGGCGGCATCGCCGATCAGCACGGCGCGCGGCGCCGTGTACGCCTGCGCGTGCGCCAGCGTGAGCACAAATGCCTGACGGCGACTGACACTAGTGATGGCCCCTAACGAATCGCCGAAGGCCGTCTGCAACTGAGCGGCAAATGCGGCGTCAGCGAGCGCCATGAGCGCCTCGGCGCGCGCGGTGTCGACCGACCACACGATCGACGATGTATTCGCCTCCGGCAATGGCAGAAACGCGAGCGGACCGGTGGTAAGAAACCGCTGGCGCGCCGTGCCGGCATGCGGCTGTTGGGTGCGCACGGTGGCGACGATGCCCATTTGCTGCACATCGTGCAGACGCGATTCGATGCCGACGGCGCGCCGCACCGCCGAATCGGCGCCGTCGGCACCGACCAGCACGCACGCCTGCAGCATGCGTCCGTCTTTCAGAGTAATGCTGGCGGCGTCCTCGGTCACGGCGATGGTCTGAATCTCGACCGGCCACAGGCAATGCACATTGGTGAACGACTGCAGGCGTTCGACCAACGCCTGTTGAATCACGCTGTTCTCGACGATGTAGGCAAGGCAGGCCTCGCCGATCTCGGCCGCATCGAAGCGGATCTCGCGCTCGGCCTCCCACACCTGCATCGCTTCCACCGGCGCGACGCGCCGGCGCTCCATACCTTCCCAGACGCCGAGATTCTGGAACAGGCTGCGCGTGGCAAGCGTGATGGCGCTGACGCGCAAGTCGTAGCCATCGGCGTTCGACGACACCGGTGCGCGGCTGTCGAGCACGCCGATTTTGAGACGACTGTTGCCGAGCGCGCAGGCCAGCGCGGCGCCGACCATGCCGCCACCGACGATGAGCACATCGAAAGCCGGTTTCATAAAGAAAGCCCGCGCGCGAGGCGCGGTAGCCGGCCGGCAAGTCCGCTGGTCACGCGCAGGAAGCGGCGTTTGATCGGCGGCATGAGATCGACGCACACCAGCCCCAGGCCGCGCGCGAGCGCGAGCGGGCCGAACTCGTTCGAAAAAATGCGGATCAGACCATCGGTAAAAATTTCGGTGGCGCGCGTGTCGCGCCGGCGCCACGCGGCGTAACGCTGCAGCGTCGCCGGCGCGCCGATGTCTGCCCCATCGCGGCCGGCGGCGACCAGTACTTCCGCGAGCGCCGCGACATCGCGCAAGCCGAGATTGAAGCCCTGCCCCGCGACCGGATGCACGGTGTGCGCGGCGTTACCGATCAACGCCAGCCGCGGGTGCACGTACGCGCTCACGCGCGTGAGCGCGAGCGGATACTTCGTGCGCACGCCGGGCTGCGACAAACGCCCGAGGCGATCGCCGAAGCGTTCCTGAAGTTGCGCCAGGTACTCGTCATCGCGCCACGCCAGAATGGTGTCCGCCATGTCGGTCTTCGCGCTCCACACTACCGCGCAGCGGTTGTCGCGCATTGGCAGCAACGCCAACGGACCGGAGTCGGTAAAACGTTCGTAGGCAGTGTTCGCGTGCGGCTGCCCGGCCGCGACCGTGGCGACCACGGCGGCCTGCGAATACTCGATACGCTCGGAATCGATTCGGGCCAGGCGGCGCACCAGCGACTGCGCGCCGTCGGCACCGACAATGAGACGTGCCGTCAGCGCGTGGGTCTCATTGCCCTGTTTGATTCGCACCGTTGCCAGCTCCGCTTCGACGTCGAAATCTTCTACGCTTGCGGGGCAAAACCACGTCAGGTTTTTTGCGCCATCAAGCGTCTTCGACAGCGCCGCGCCGAGTACGCGATTTTCGACCACGTAACCGAGTGCCGGCAGTTCGAGGCTGGTGGTGTCAAGGCGCGTCACGCCGAAGCAGCCGCGATGCGAGACATGGATATGTTCGATCGGCGTCGCACCCAAGCGCTCGATCTCGCTCCACACTTTGATGCCTTCGAAGATACGCCGCGAGCCGAAGGCGAGTGCCACCGTGCGTTCGTTATAGCTCGGCTGTGCATCCGACTTGAGCGGCACCGCCTCAATCACGGCAATACGCAACCCCGCGTCGCGCAACGCACAGGCGAGGCTCGCGCCGACCATGCCGCCGCCCACGATGACGATGTCGAAGTCTGTTTTCATAAAATTGTTTTCACCGCCAAAGGCGCGAAGAGCGCGAGAGTTTCGCCGCAAAACTTTCGAGATTTTCTTTGCGGCCTTTGCGGCGAGATCGGTTTATCCGCGCATCAGCGTTTCAATATCGGCGACGGTCTTGGGCGCATCGCACGACAACACCTCGTTGCCCTCGCGCGTGACCAGTACGTCGTCTTCGATGCGAATGCCAACGTTCCACCAGCGTTCGTCAACCTCCTTGGCGCCGGCGGCAATATAAAGGCCGGGCTCGACGGTCAGCGTCATACCCGGTTCGAGCAGGCGCCACACGTCGTCGACCTTGTAATCGCCAACGTCGTGCACGTCCATGCCCAGCCAATGGCCCGTGCGGTGCATGTAGAAACGCTTGTAATCGCCATTCTCGATGTGGCCGGCGACCTCGCCCTTGAGCA
>OBEQ010653718.1_pt1 | contig 18735 bp, 17 predicted proteins | sample 1670901 | NCBI WGS metagenome assembly OBEQ01 (sample SAMEA104232315, study PRJEB22302) | groundwater metagenome | biome: forest; feature: aquifer; material: groundwater | place: USA | collected 2011-08-07 | depth 5.4 m
CAGGCGGCGGCCTTATTCGGTCATCCTATTGGATGAAATCGAAAAAGCCCATCCGGATGTGTTTAATATTTTGCTTCAAGTGATGGAAGACGGCCGGCTCACCGATTCATTCGGCCGCCGGGTGGACTTCCGCAACACGGTTTTGATTCTGACGTCCAACATCGGCGCTGAAGTCTATAAGAAAGCGGGAGATTTGGGATTTAAGACCGCCTCGCTCGATCAAACTTACCCGGCGATGAAGGACAAATTTTTGGAAGAAGCCAAAAAAGTGTTTCGGCCGGAATTTCTCAACCGCGTCGATGATGTGATTGTGTTCCATCAATTGTCGCGCGAAGACCTAGAAAAAGTCATTCATTTTGAATTGAGCGAAGTGATGGAACGGATGAAAGACAAGAAAATGGAGCTTGTGCTGAGCTCAGAGGTCTTGGTATTTCTGATCGGCAAAGGCTACGACCCGACGTACGGCGCACGGCCGCTCAAACGGACCATTCAAAAGTATGTTGAAAACATTTTGGCCGAAGATATTTTAAGCGGAAAATTTAAAGAAGGCGACAAGGTAAAGGCCATTCTCAAGGGTGACTTTATTGTTTTTGAGAAGGCCTCCTAATCATTCTTATGATTCGGAAATTGCTAGTCACAACTATTTTCTGCGGCGTGATTGTGCTTTCTTTTTTTCAGTTCTATCAGTTCCTTAAAAGCAGAATCGCGACCTCAGATTTAAAGAAGGTGACTGAACGCCGCATCAGCGCTTTTCTGAAGGCGCCCGTCCAAGTCGACCAAATTACCGTCGGTCTGCTCAAACACATTTCATTAAGCGGCCTCAAAATTGAGCGCACTCAGCAAGGCCTGCCACTTTTGATCGGCGTCAAAAAAATTGTCGTGCGTTATGATTTTCCGAGTTTGATTCGCCGAAATTTCCGCGTTCCGACTGAAATTTTCTTGGATGCGCCGCATCTGACGCTTCGAGCTTTCCAATCGCCTCAAACGGTTTTTGAAACCAACTTGATTAAATCAGACCGTGGAATTTTAACCCGGTTCGAATTTGAGGATGGTGAAATTCAAATGCCGTGGTTTGGTTCCAGTGAAATGCTATCGGTCACGGGAATCGAAGGCAAGGCAACTCCGAAGAAAGGTGATTTATTTGATGTGCGCTTTAAGGCCCGTTTGTCCGGCGGGCTAAAAGGCACAGCACTCGCTTATGGCGAAGTCAATCCGGTCACAAAATCGTATCATTTGGAACTTAATTTAAACGATGTTTCCGCTTCTGAGATATCGGGCGTTCCGCTTTCGGGCCTAAAGGGAATTTTGGAAGTCGAACAGGACACGATCCGGATCAAGAAATTAAATTTTATGTTCCGCGGAATTCCCTGTGAAGCCACCGGTGAAGTAAAAAAGATTTTTTCCAAAGCACCCATTTTTAACCTTACCGTGAAGATTAAAGAAGGAAACTCAGCCATTACGCTTCAGATCGGCGCCAATTTTGAGACCGATACGATTGCCGGATTCGCCGAATACTTTGGCCGGAAATACGAATTCATCGGAATCTTACAAGGTCAGCCGCTTAATTTTAAAATACCGGCATTTAAGCTCAATGACACCTATGACGGCTCCGCTCAGTTTGATTCTGAGAAAAAACTTTATTGGATCGAACTGGTTTATAAAAGACAGCGCTTTCGCTTTAACTTTGCATTCCAGGGAAGGAGCGGCAAACTTCAGTTTAAACTCGACCATTTTGATATTTTCGGTTTTGATCTCGTAACGCTCGCGACCGTGTACGTAAAACCGTTTGAACCGGAATGGCAAAAGGGAAATCACGTCTTTGAAGCCCAGATCCAGACCGAGTATTTGATTTTCCAATTCCAGCCGCTGCGCGATTTTAAAGGAACGGCGAAAATTTCTTTGGCGGGGATTCATGAGATTAAGGCCAATTGGGGAAATGTTTCCCAAATGATCGGAGAAGTTTTATTTGGTCAAATTCCGAAAGCAAAGCTGAATTTGTTTGTCGGCCCGATCGCACTTGAAGAATTCGGCTATTTAGGAACACACCAGCTTCCCAATTCGCTCAAGGGAAGTTTAAAAGGGAAATTGAGCGCCGAAGGCCCATTGGACCAAATTTTTTTGGACGGTGATTTTACGATTTCAGACGGGCGGGTAGGCAGTTTCAGTTATGACACGGCGGCGGTCAATTTTAGCGGCCATCTCCCGTATTTGATCCTGAAAGATTCAAAAGTGCTGAAGGGAAGAAACACATTCGGCCTCAAAGGCGGGTTTGATTTCAGCTTGAGGAACTTTATGAAGGGTGTTGAGGTGGACAATTCAGAACACATCATTATTTGGCGCGGTCTTGAGATGTCGACAGAACTTGAAGACAACACTCGTGCCCCCAGAGGCCGGGAACCGATGAGCCGTCTTCAGGCGGAGTATCAATTTAATAGTAGGACCAGTTTGCATGTCACAGCCGAAGAAGATCAGGCTCAAACGGAATACTTAGCGGTAGGCCCAAAACTTAAATTTTAATATGCCGAAAACCCCTTTAAGTCAGTTCAGAAAATTCACCGATATCCAGCGGTGGCTCGGAAAAATCGGTGAAAACTTTATCCACTTTATGGAAACGGCCGGGGAGATTTCCGTTTTGTTTTGGGAAACGCTATCGGTTACATTTTCCACTCGGCTCCGTTGGAACGCCTTTTTAGAACAGTCGAAAAAAATCGGTTTTAACTCACTTCCTTTGGTGATGCTGACATCCTTGTTTACCGGAATGGTGCTCGCTTTGCAGTCTTCTTATCAGCTGAGGCTTTTTTCAGCCGAACAATTTACCTCCGATTTAGTTGCGCTTTCCGTGACCCGGGAATTAGGTCCGGTGTTGACCGCGATGATGGTGGCCGGCCGCGTCGGTGCTTCAATGGCCGCTGAACTCGGCACCATGAAAGTGACCGAGCAAATTGACGCGCTGAAATCGTTGGCAACCGATCCGGTGCGTTATTTAATTGTGCCTCGCTTTGTAGCAGCCATCGCGATGGTGGTGCTTCTGACGGTTTATTCCGATGTGGTCGGAATTCTAGGCGGCTACGTGGTCGGCGTTTTTAAATTGGGGATCAGTTCCTATAAATATGTCAACCGGACAATCGATACGCTTGTGCTCAAGGACATCTATACCGGTTTGATTAAGGCCTTTTTCTTCGGCGCCATCATTTCCGTGGTGAGTTGCTTTTTCGGCTTTAAGGCGCGGGGCGGCGCTGAAGGCGTTGGGCACGCGACCACAATGGCAGTCGTTGTTTCGTTTATTTTAATTATTATTTCGGACACTTTTTTTACGGGTCTCTTTTATTTAATTTTTCCATGATTGAAATCGTCGATCTTCACAAATCGTTTCCTGACAATCACGTACTTCGCGGCGTCAATTTGAAAATTGAAACCGGCGAAACCATGGTGATTATCGGGCGTTCCGGCGGCGGAAAAAGCATTTTACTCAAGCACATTATCGGAATTTTGAAACCGGATTCCGGGAAAATTCTCATTGACGGTGTAAACGTATTTGACGTGAGCGATCACGAAATCAATCATTTCAGAATGCAGATCGGCATGCTCTTTCAAGGCGCGGCTTTATTTGATTCCTTGACGGTCAAAGAGAACATCGGTTTTTCACTGTACGAACACACGCATTTGTCCGGGCAAGAAATTGACCGCCGCGTCGGCGATAAGCTCAGAATGGTTGGTTTGAGCGGGATTGAAGATTTAATGCCGTCTGAACTTTCCGGCGGAATGAAAAAAAGAGTGGGACTTGCGCGCGCCATTTGCACAGAACCCAAAATCATTCTTTATGATGAACCGACAACCGGACTCGATCCGATTATGGCTGATGCGATCAATGATTTGATCATCCGGATGAGGCAGGAGCTAAAAATTACGTCCATCGTTGTGACTCACGATATGACCAGCGCATACAAAGTGGGAAACCGGATCAGCATGCTCTATGAAGGCAAAATCGTGGGCACCGGTACTCCGGATGAAATTCGTAATTCCAAAGATCCTTTAATTCAGCAATTCATTACCGGCTCCGCACACGGGCCCATTAATATTGAAGAACTAACACGTACTTATTCTAATAATCAATAGGTCATAAGGAGAACTTATCATTATGGATAAAACAAGATTTGAAGTGACTGTAGGTTTTTTTGTGGTGGTCGGCTTTTTAATCTTAGCGCTGATCGTATTTTTTATAAGCGGCATTTATATTTTCCGTCCCGGCTATCATTTATATGCAACGTTTGACTATGTTGGAATTATTAACCAAGGCGCGCCTGTCCGTTTTGCCGGAGTGCGTGTGGGTGAAGTTTCCAAGGTGGAAATTTTGAAAGCCAAAGATGAAAAGGCAAAGACCAAAATTCAGGTCAAATTTTTTCTCGAAAAAGATGTAGAAGTTAGAGAACATTATGAAGTCAGCGTCCAGGGAACTCATATCATGAGTGAGCCCCATATTGCGATTAATCCCGTCTACGAAGGGGGCCGCATTCTCAAAGACGGTGATGTGGTTGAGGGTATTTCTCCTTCTACAATGGATGACATTATTAAGCGCGGGGAATCAATTACAATGCGCATTGATAATTTGCTGGAGGGTTTCCAGGACATCTTTGATAAAGACACCAAGCAGTCCCTTCATGAGTCCATTCAGAATATGAACAGTCTCTTGAAAGCAATCAACAGCGCCACAGAAGGCCAAGAAAAGGACATGCGGGACATGATTGTGAATTTGAACCGCGTCTCGGATGAAATGAGCATCTTGCTCAAACGGACGAATGCGGGAGAGGGAACGCTCGGCAAACTGATGACGCAGGATGAGATTTACAATGATCTGCGCGATTTTACCAAGGAAATTAAAACACACCCGTGGCGGTTATTTAAAAAGGGATAATTTTTTCATGCTTCAAAACATCATAAACATACTGAACACATTATTATTTTTATCCAAGAAAGGCAGGGATTCATATGATCATTCTTCTTCGTTTTCTTATCGTCATCGTCTTCACTTATATCGGTTATTACTTTGGATTTCAGTTTTTAGCGGGCGGGCTCCTCAGCCAATATCCTTGGCTCGGTGCGGCGATCGGGGCACTGTGCGGTCTTCTCGTCGTATTAATTGATCTTTATTTCAAGCGCCTCAGCGTCAGAAATATTCTTTCTCTTTTAATCGGCGCGGCCCTCGGTCTTGCGATCCATTCATTGATCATGAACGTGATCGGCCGTTATTCAGGACTTCCCGAAACTCAGCTTTCTCACATCGGAATCATTTCCGCCGTTGTTTTTTCTTATCTCGGAATCATCACGATTCTAAGAGGCCAAGACGAGTTCAGTATCATGATTCCGTTTGTGAAATTTACCGCCAAGGGCGTTTATGAGGACATTATTCTTCTCGATACAAGCGTCATTATTGACGGCCGGATCGCCGACATTTGTGAAACCGCATTTTTATCCGGGAAATTGTACCTGCCGAGATTTGTGCTCAAAGAACTTCAATTGATTGCAGATTCCTCCGATCCGCTCAAGCGGAACCGGGGCCGGCGCGGACTGGACATTCTGAACCGGATGAAAACCAATCCCTTGATTGAAATTAAAATTCACGAAACGGATTTTACCGATGTGAACACGGTTGATGCGAAACTGGTGAAATTGGCGCAGGAACTCGGCGGGAAAGTACTGACCAATGATTTCAATTTGAACAAAGTCGCCGAGCTCCAGGGCGTGAAGGTGCTCAACATTAATGAATTGGCGAACGCTTTAAAACCGATTGTTATTCCCGGTGAAATGATGCAGGTCAAAATTTTAAAGGAAGGAAAAGAGCAGGATCAGGGCGTCGCCTATTTGGATGACGGCACTATGGTTGTGGTGGATAACGGCCGGAGAAGAATCGGCCAAACATTATCCGTTACAATTACCAGCGTGCTTCAAACACAGGCCGGCCGGATGATTTTCGCAAAACCGAGCGATGATAACCGCTAGAGATTAGAAATGCCTACCGTTAGTGTCATTATCCCGGCCGCGGGCCTGGGCGTTAGATTTCAAGAAACAGGAAACAAAGCAGCTCTGCCGAAGTTATTTTCCCGCTTGAACAACCAGCCGCTGATCTTACGCGTACTCAATGAATTTGATTCAGTGAGCGCCGTATCCGAAATCATTTTGCCCGTTGATCCAAAAGGTAAGAAGCTTTTCGAAACGGAAATTCTTGCCCGCCATAAATTCAAAAAAAGAATTATTCTAACGCGCGGCGGAAAAACGCGCGCAGAATCGGTTTGGAACGCGCTTCAGAAGGTATCGCCCAAAAGCCAATACGTGTGCATTCACGATGGGGCACGCCCCTTCATTAAAGCGAGTTGGCTCGTGCAAATGCTGAGTCATATTAATGGTTGGGACGGATTGGTTCTCGGTCGCGCAGCCGTTCCGACGGTGAAGGTGTACGATTCCGGGTCCGGTGAAATCAGCGAAACGCTCGACCGGAGAAAATTATTTGAAGCGGAAACTCCGCAGTTAGTGAAACGGGAAGCCTTCATGAAGGCATATAAATCGCTTGGAAAACGCGCATTTCAGCAGACAGATGACGTTTCTATTATTGAAGCGGCCGGCGGCCGTGTGAAGGCTGTTCTTAATTCGGAGCCGAATCTGAAAATTACAACGCGCCAGGATTTGAACCTTGCGCAGTCACTTTTGGCCGGTGAATCGACGGTCCGATTCGGGCTTGGTTTTGACCGGCACAGACTGGTTCCGGGCAAACCGCTCATGATTGGCGGAATTAAAATTAAATCCCCGGTGGGCTCGCTCGGGCATTCTGACGGCGATGTGCTGCTTCACGCGGTGACGGATGCGCTCTTAGGCGCAATCGGAGCCGGTGATATCGGCGATTTCTTTCCGAACACAAAAAAATGGAAAAACAAAAAAAGCGAAATTTTCTTGAAGAGAGCAATTGAATTGGTGTCCCAAAAAGGACTGAAACCGGCGCAGGTTGATTCGACCATTATTTTGGAGCGGCCCAAATTGGGTACTTACAAACAAAAAATCAAGAAGCAGCTGGCGAAACTGCTTTCGCTTTCAGAAGACCAAGTCAGCATCAAAGCAAAAACTGCAGAAGGGCTCGGCCCCGAAGGCGAAGGCCGGGCGATTTCTGTTCAATCTCTGGTTGTTTTAAGGCCTATCGATTAATGGGTACCGTGCGAGTTCGTTTCGCCCCTTCTCCGAGCGGATTTCTCCATATCGGAAATGTCCGCACCGCGCTTTTTAATTTTCTCTTTGCCCGCCGTGATGGCGGAAAATTTATTTTGCGCATTGAAGACACCGATCTTCAACGGTCCAAACAAGAATATCGCGACGCGTTAATGGAAGACCTGCTGTGGATGGGAATCCGCTGGGACGAAGGGCCGGGCTTAGAGGGCCCGTACGCGCCATACGAGCAATCGAAACGTTTGGATCTGTATCAAAAGTATGTGAATCAATTGATTGCGGAGGGTAAAGCTTATTATTGTTACGTGACGGAAGAAGAAACCGAAGACCTCAAGCGCATCGCGCGCGCTGAGCACCGTCCGCCTCGTTTTGACAACCGCGGCCGTAATTTTTCGAAAGAAGAAATTGAAATCAGAAAAGCAAAAGGCGTCAAGCCGACGGTCCGCTTTAAAATTGAAAACCCCCAGCTGAAAATGCACGACCTCATCCGCGGCGACGTCCAGTTTAATCTCGATGACATGATGGGCGACTTTGTCATTTTGAGAGCGGACGGCTCGCCTACGTTTCATTTGGCCGTATGTGTTGATGACGGTCTCATGAAAGTGACTCATGTGATTCGCGGGGAAGATCATTTGTCTAATACGCCCAAACACATCCTGCTTTTGAAGGCCATGGGTTTTGAGCCGCCTCAATATGGACATCTTTCGTTGATTCACGGCGAAGGCGGAGAGCCGCTTTCCAAGCGTTTGGAATCAGTGTCGGTGAAAGAATTCCGAAAAAAAGGATATTTGCCGCACGCACTCGACAATTACATTGCGCTCCTTGGCTGGGCCCCGGGCGACAATCGGGAAATTTTCAACTGGGAAGAACTTCAAAAGGCATTTGATATTAAGCAGGTCAATAAATCCGCTTCCATTTACGACCCCAAGAAACTGAACTGGGTGAACGGCATGCACCTGAGAAATTTATCAGATGAGGAATTTTCAAAAGCCGCACTTGCTTACCTGAAATCCCAGCGTTTGTTAAAACACGACGAGACCCTGGTCCATCAAGTGCTTCCTATTTTCAAAGATAATATTGAACGCTTTGACCAGCTTCCCGAGCGGCTTGCAGTTTTGGACGACGAGTTTGAATATGAAAACAAATCGTTGATTCAGAGCCAAGAGGCGAAGGATGTCTTTAAAATCGGACTCAAGGCCTTGGCTGACCTTCCGGCGATGACGCTCTCAAGTTTTGACCATTGGATGGAAGCGGTGAAGCCGAACGTGAACGCTAAAGGAAAGAATTTGTTCATGCCGATTCGCACAGCCTTGACCGGAAAAGAGCACGGCCCCGAACTCAAACGATTGTTTTATGTTCTGGGAAAAAACCGAATTCAAAAACGGCTCGAACGCGCCTTAAGCCAATAACATTATGAACTTGTTCAATACCTACAGCGGTCAACTCGAGGAATTCAAACCTCTTTCCGGAAACAAAGTCGGGATTTATACCTGCGGCCCCACGGTCTATGACTTTGCGCACATCGGAAATTTCAGAACCTTTGTGTTTGAAGATCTGCTCCGGCGGTTTCTGGAATACAAAGGCTTCAAAGTCAATCACGTGATGAACGTCACGGACGTGGATGATAAAACGATTGCGGGCGCGGCGCGCGAAGGAATTAAACTTCAAGAATTCACGCAAAAATATCTGGATGCGTTTAATGAGGATTTGAAATCGCTCAATATTTTATCGCCGTCGAAAGAGCCAAACGCGACTGAAGAAATTCCGGACATGTTGAAGCTGATCGGAACATTGATTGCAAAGAAAATGGCTTACACGAGCGATGGATCAGTTTATTACCGGGTTGAGTCGTTTAAAAATTACGGGAAACTTTCCAAGAAAGATCTGAAGCAAAACATCCAAGGCGCCCGGGTTGATGTGGATGAATATGACAAAGAAGAAGGATCGGATTTTGTGCTGTGGAAAAAAGCCAAAGAAGGCGAGCCGGGGTGGGATTCACCGTGGGGAAAAGGCCGGCCGGGCTGGCATATTGAATGTTCGGCCATGAGCATGAAATATCTGGGCGAGACTTTTGATATTCACGCGGGCGGTGAGGATCTGATTTTCCCGCACCACGAAAATGAAATTGCCCAATCCGAAGGCGCGACTGGAAAATCCTTCGTTAAATATTGGCTCCACGCCAAGCATTTGCTCGTGAACGGTGAGAAAATGTCCAAATCCAAAGGAAATTTTTACACGCTCCGGGATTTAATTGCAAAAGGCTATGATCCGATTGTGATTCGATTTGCATTAATATCAGTCCACTATCGGTCGCAACTCAATTTTACGCTTGATGGGCTCCTTGCTGCTAAGGAAGCTTTGAAGAGAATCCGGGATTTCTGGTATGAAGCAAGTTCTGGGTTTGGCGGGACGAAGCGGTCCGGGAATGGTAAAGCTAAAATTTTACTCAAAGAGACCAAAGAAAAAGTGATGGAAGAATTGGATCATGATTTAAATATATCCGGAGCTTTAGGTTCTATTTTTGGATTTATTAACCTTTTGAACAAAGTCGACAAGAACGAAATAGGATCGGATGAAAGCGCAGAAATAGATTTATTTTTTAATGAACTGGATAGAATACTTGGGATTCTGCCGGCTTTTACCATGGACATTCCCGACAACGCCAAAGAGCTCATTGAAAGAAGAGAAGCCGCGCGTTTAGAAAAAAAATATGAAGTCGCAGATCAATTAAGAAATGAAATAAAAAAGCTTGGTCTCATTCTTGAAGATACTCCAAAAGGTCCTAAGGTAAAGAAATTATTATGAGCCGCGGAATGTTTATTACTTTTGAAGGCGGGGAAGGCGCAGGCAAAAGCACGCAAATTCGTTTTGTAGAGGCCTATTTCCGGAAGAAAAAACGAAAAGTGATTTTGGTCCGCGAGCCGGGCAGTACGTCTATCGGGGAAGAAATCAGAACCATTTTACTGAATCCCAAGAACAAAGAAATGTCGGTCCGCACCGAACTTTTTCTTTATCTCGCGGCCCGTGCACAGCTTGTCCATGAGCGAATTTTCCCGGCCTTAAAAAAAGGTTATGTCGTCATTAGCGACCGGTTTGAAGATTCCACTTTGGTTTATCAGGGATTTGCCGGAAGGCTTCCGCTCGAAGAAGTCGAGAAAGCTGCAAAAGTTGCGCGCGGAAAACTGGTTCCCGATCTTACAATATTGCTCGATGTCAACGTGAAGGAAGGCCTCAAAAGGTCCGGACGCGAAGACCGGATGGAACAAAAGTCGCTCGATTTTCATCAGCGGATCAGAAAAGGTTACCTAACCTTGGCCAGACAAAACAAAAAGCGGTTTGTGGTGATTTCCTCAGAACGGCCCAAAGAGGAAGTCAGTCAAAAAATCAAAGAGGCGCTGGACCATGCGTTCTGATTTAATTGATAACCGGATTCTCAAACAGCTCAGCCAGCAAATAAAAGCCGGCAAATGGGCGACCACTTATATTTTTACAGGCAAAGAAAATGAACGCAAGAAAGCGCTGGCACTTGCGTTTGCCAAAGCGCTGAACTGCGAAAAAGGCGGAATTACCTGCAAATGCTTAATCTGCACGCGAATTGATGAAGGTAATTTTCCAGATGTGAAATGGTACGGGGCCGATGAAGAAGCCGCGAGTATTAAAATTGCAGACGTGCGGGATTTCAAAAATTGGCTGTCGCTGAAGCCCTTTGAAGGCAAAGTCAAAATGTTCATTTTCAATCAAGCCGAACGTTTAACCGGTGAGGCCCAAAATGCGCTGCTCAAGAGCTTAGAAGAGCCGCCGCCGGGGAATGTGATTGTACTTCTCGTTCCGAAATCGGAATCGCTTTACGACACGATTGTGTCCCGCTCGATTGAAATCAAAGTTCCTTCTTTTAGTTCCCAGGAAATCAAAGAAATTCTGATTAAAGAAGCTGTCGAAAAAAATGAGGCCGAAGTTTTGGCCCGGATGTCGCACGGTGAACTGACGCGGGCGCGCGAAGCGTATGCGAACAAATTGTTTCGCCAGAAAAATCAGTGGATCGATCAACTGGTTAAAAGTCCGACCCTGTTTTTGGAACAATTTCAATCCTCAACCCGGAATGAATTGACCTCCGTGTTTGATTTCTTAATGGAATGGTTCCGGGATTTGCTGGCTTATTACGCCTCCCGGGATCCCCAGTTTTTGATTCATTTGGACCGGCAAGCGCTTATTGCGACGGCCATTCAGGGTCATGATTTTGATTCCTTGGCCGAAACTCTAGAGAACCTCCACCGGCTCAGGAAATCGCTGGATGATTACGCGAACCAAAAACTTGTCGTCACGCAAACCCAAATTTTATTGGAACATTTCGTTCAAAAATGACAAAGCCTTTTTACATCACAACGCCGCTTTATTATGTGAACGCCAAGCCGCATATCGGCCACGCCTACACCAATATTCTCTGCGACACTTTTGCGCGCTTTCACAAACTCCGGGGTGAAGAAGTGTTTTTTATGACCGGCACCGACGAGCACGGAACCAAAATTGATAAGGCCGCGCGCGAACAAGGCAAAGACCCGAAAGTTTATGTGGATGCGATGGTGCCTGAGTTTAAAAAACTCTGGGAAATTCTAGGGATCGAGTACGATTATTTCATTCGCACAACTGATGAGGGCCATAAAAAAATCGTTCAGAACATTCTCAAAGACCTGGAACAAAAAGGCGAAATTTATAAAGCCAGCTACAAAGGCTGGTACTGCATTCCGTGCGAGTCTTTTTGGACGAAACTGCAGTTAATTGAAGGAAAGTGTCCCGACTGCCGCCGGGATGTTCAAGAGCTTGAAGAAGAAAATTATTTTTTCAAACTTTCCAAATATCAAGATTGGCTCATCAAGTACATAACCGAAGAAAATCCCAGCTTTGTCCGCCCCGAAATGCGAAAGAATGAAATTCTGGGATTCTTGCGCCAGCCGCTTGAAGACCTTTGCATTACGCGCCCGCGTTCCCGTTTGGCGTGGGGAATTGATTATCCGACGTCAAAAGAGCACGTCGTTTATGTGTGGTTTGATGCGCTCGTTAATTATGTGAGCGGCATTGGTTATAGCGTCGATGAGAAGAAATTCAAAAAATTGTGGCCGGCTGATGTCCATGTGGTTGGGAAAGATATTCTCAGGCACCATACCGTTTATTGGCCGATTATGTTGAAAGCTATGGGTGTAGAAATGCCGAAGACAGTCCTGGCCCACGGCTGGTGGACGATGTCGGGAACGAAAGTTTCTAAATCACGCGGCAATGCCGTCGATCCGATTGAATTGACTAAAAAGTACAGCGTCGATGCGTTCCGGTATTTTTTATTGAAAGAAGTAACACTCGGATTAGACGGCGCTTTTTCAGAGGACCTGCTTGCGGAACGTTACACGAGCGATCTGGCCAATGACTTGGGCAATCTCTGGTTCCGGCTGGCTTCCATGCTGGATAAATATTTCAGCGGCCAAGTGCCGCAAGGCGGGGCCCAAGAAATGCCCTTGGTCCGGGAAAGTCTTGATCTATTCGATAAGGTCAATCGGGCCATGTCGATTTACGATCCGCGCACGGCATTGGCTTCTATTTGGAGCGTCATCACGATGGCGAACCAATTTGTGGAAGAAAAGAAACCCTGGGTATTGGCCAAGGACCCGGCGAAAAAAAACGAACTCGCGTCCGTTTTAAACATGCTGGCCGAAAGTCTTGCTCATATCGCTCTTGTCCTTCTTCCTTTTCTGCCGCAGACAGCCATTAGAATTCTGGACCGCCTTAAAATCTCTGAGCGGTCTATTTCCGATCCGAAAATGTTTCGCAAATCTTTGGTCAAGGTGGGAACCGCCGTAGAACGCGGCGATGCGCTTTTTCCAAGATTAGAAGAAATTGAACCGAAGTAATTATGTCTTTTGTTGATACGCACTGCCATCTCCACTTTCCGGACTATCAATCCGACCAGAAATCCGTCATTGAACGCGCGCGTTCGGCCGGCGTTCAATATTTCATCAATGTAGGAACCGATGTTGAGTCGTCAAAATCATCCATTGCCATTTCCGAACAATATGAATTCATTTATGCTTCCGCCGGAATTCATCCGCATGATGCCAAAGATGCAACGCTGGAAGACATGCATGAACTGGCCGAACTGATGAAACATCCCAGAATTGTCGCAATCGGGGAAGTGGGCCTTGATTATTACCGGAATCTTTCACCGGCCAACGTCCAAATTAAACTGCTGATTCAATTTTTTGATTTGGCCAAACAATTTGATTTGCCGCTCATTCTGCACATTCGCGATGCCTATAAAGAAACAATTCAATTGCTTAAGGAACATTTCCGAGGGCAGGTCCGCGCTGTGAGCCACTGTTTTTCAAGCAACCGTCAGGTGATGGATGAACTTTTGGAACTGGGAATGTTTATTTCATTTGCCGGCCCGGTGACTTATAAAAAGAACGATGAACTTCGTGAAGCCGCCAAATATTGTCCGTTGGAACGAATCATGATCGAAACGGACGCGCCTTTTTTGTCGCCCCAATCAAACCGGGGCAAGCGCAATGAGCCGGTGTTTATCACGGAAACCGCAGCCCGAATCGCCGAGGTCAAAGGAATTTCACCTGAAGAATTGGGCCTGGCGAGTTCCCGGAATTGCGAAAGTCTGTTTCGAAGGAAATTCGCATGATTCAAATGGTCCGTGATATTTTGGATTTGTTCCGAAAAGAGAAGCTTTATTTGTTTCTTTTAATCGGGATCATTCTTTTTTTTCTCCTGTTCACGCTTTTTCAGCGAAAATATCGAGCCAACGAGCCCCTGGATCCTCGCAAACAAAAAATCGAGGCGATCTTAAAAGAAGCACCGCAAAACGCGCAGCAAATTGAAAAAAAGCTGGTGGGCCGGCCGGGCTTACGCTTGGTGATTCAATTTTTTACCGTGTTATTTCTAAGCGCTTTTGCTTACGGGGTTTGGCTGGGAACGATTGACTTAAGGAAAATTTTTTCCCGCGAAGAATTAATTCCAAAAATAAACCGCAAACTCCATATTACCTGGGGCATTCAGGAAATCGTCAAATTCCTTCTGATCTTTATTTCGGCCGGGATTGCGATGAATCTCGTCGCAGTTTTTTTTAAACTTGTTCTGTCCGTTCCGATCGAAACGTCGGATTATCTTTTAATTCACACCATCGTGATCGATTTAGCTGCTGTTTGGATCATGATTATGTTTGTGAAGAAATCAGGCGCCGGAACGTATGATTTAAGCGGTTTTTGGTTCAGTCAATTTCCGAAAGAGGAGCTGTGGTGGGGGGTGAGAACTTATTTTCTTATTCTGCCTATTTTTATTATGTTTTTGATCGGACTGGTGATTTTTGCGAGCATGATTTCTTATGAACCGCCAACCCATCCGCTAATTGAAGTTCTTCTGGAGGAAGAAAAATTATCGCCCTGGACGATTTTTGCCTCTTTTTTAATTGCCTGTGTGATCGGCCCGATGGTTGAAGAAACTTTTTTTAGGGGCTTTTTTTATCCGGCAGTCCGAAAATATCTGGGTGTTGGCTGGACCGCGGTGATTACCTCAATGATTTTCGCGGGCGTACACGAAAATCTTTTTTCATTTATTCCTATCTTCTTTTTAGGACTGGTCTTATGCTATTTGTATGAAAAAAGGAGCAGTTTAATTTCGTGCGTGACACTTCATATTATCCACAACACGGCATTTATCGTTTATTTCTTTCTGATGAAGAGTGTTCTGTTTTCGGGGCAGGGCTAGAATGATTCTGCTGATTTGCGGTTGGATCGCCATTTTTTTGGTCACCGTAACGTTTCATGAAGTCGCCCACGGCGCCGTTGCTTTTATCAGAGGAGACCGGACCGCCAAATCGCTCGGACGGCTCACGCTCAATCCATTCCGCCACATTGATTGGTTTTGGACGTTGCTTTTTCCGTTCGGTCTTTTTTTTCTGACCGGCGGAAAATTTATGATCGGAATGGCCAAACCGGTGCCGGTCAATTTTTCAAACCTCTACCGGCCGAAAACAGATTCGATACTGGTGGCGCTTGCCGGCCCGGCCGCGAACCTGATCCTGGCGCAATTTTTGATTTTCTTTTATCAATTAACGGGAAATGAAATTTTTCTCCTGGGCACTTATTTTAATTTCGGGCTTGCGGTTTTTAATTTACTTCCCGTTCCGCCGATGGACGGCTCCCGGGTGGTGATGGGAATTCTTCCGAGCCCGTTAGACCAGTATTATTCAAAAATAGAACCGTACGGTTTTTTTATTGTCCTCCTTTTGTACGTCAGCGGTTTTTTAAAGGCCTGGATTGTTCCCGGAATCAATTTACTGTCGCATTGGTGCGGCGTTCCAAGGATTGCACTATGAGCAAACAAACTGTTGAACAAATCGGTGAATTCGGCTTGATTGAAGAAATTAAAAAATGGCTCGGCCCGGTCCCTAAAAAAATCAGGGGAATCGGCGACGACACGGCTGTTTTTCGCGCTTCCGCCGGAATGAATCAGCTGCTCACGATTGACACCGTTGTAGAAAATGTGGATTTTATTCGCGCCAAAGCCGATCCGGAACAAATTGGACGCAAAGCGCTTGGTATTAATTTAAGCGACATCGCTGCGATGGGCGGAATTCCAAAAGTGGCCGTTGTGAGTTTGGTGCTTCCTCAGTGGATAGAGGTTTCATTTGTGAAAGCTTTCTACGAAGGCATTGCAACGTTAGCCAAAAAATTTAAAGTCTTTATTGTCGGTGGCGATTTGTCAAAAGGCCCGGTAGTGAGTTGTTCCATTGCGCTTTTGGGAGAAGCAGACCCAAAATTTACGATTTACCGGAACAAAGCCAAGGCGGGTGATTTTATTTGCGTGACGGGCCGTTTAGGCGGTTCTATTCTCAGCAAACAGTTTAACTTTATACCGCGGATTGCTGAAGGCCAATTTCTGGCCCGCCAAGGTGTTTCTGCGATGATCGATATCTCTGACGGACTTTGTCAGGATTTGAAACACATTACCGACGAATCGAAAGTGGGCGGGATGATTGATGAACGAAAAGTTCCCATTTCAAAAGATGCTTTGAAATTGGCTCAGGGAAATCAAAAAGCTGCGCTTGAACATGCGATGACGGACGGCGAGGATTTTGAGCTGCTTTTTACGATTGCCGAAGACCGTTTGTATGCGCTTGAGCGCGCCTGGAAAAAACGTTTTCAAACGCCGCTGACGCAAATTGGAAAAATCGTTGCGCGCGACAACGCCACGCTTGAAATGCGCAAACGCCTCGGCTTTCAACATTTTTAAGACCTCGTAGGTTTATTCCCGATGGAAACTTGGAAAACGACTTCTGCAAAACAAACCATGGACGCCGGCCGTTCAGTGGGCCGTGCGCTGGAACCGGGCACGGTGGTGGCTTTTTACGGAGATCTCGGCAGCGGCAAGACCACGATGATTAAAGGCCTGGGCCTCGGTTTGGGCGTTAAAAACCACCGGGAAATCAAGAGCCCGACCTTTGTCATTTTGCACATTTACAAAGGGCGCGTTCCGCTTTATCATTTTGACCTCTACCGGATGGAACATGCAGCTGACCTCGATTCCTTGGGCCTGGATGAATTTCTGGCCGATCCCAAAGCCGTGACCGTAATTGAATGGGCCGAGCGGCTCGGCGATAGTTCAAAACTTGCCCATCTTAAAATCGAAATTAAACGAAACCGAGAGGACGCTCGTGTCATCAAATTATCCAAACTCAAACGGCCCAAAAATCCTCGCGGTTGACACCTCTTCGAATCTTTTGTCCGTTGCGATCCGCTCCGGTGCGGATGCGATCTTTGAAGCGAACTTGGACGGCGTTCCGAGACATTCTGAATTTTTAATTGATTTCATCCAAGACGGTCTGAAGCGGCTGAAAATCAAAAAACAGGACTTGGACCTTTTAATTTGGGGAATGGGGCCGGGTTCTTTTACGGGCCTGAGAATCGGGCTCGCTGCCTTAAAAGGATTTCACATCGGGCTTAAGAAAAAAGCGTTTGGCGGATCTAGTTTGGATTTAATTGCACTCGGCAGCGGAATGGCAGAAGGTGAACTGGCCGTTTGCGTTGACGCCAGGCGGGAGCGGATTTACACGGCCATTTATGAATTCCATCAGGGGGAAATCAAGAAAGTCCTGGAGGAATCGAGCCTTTCGTACGATGAACTAATAGAGAAGCTCAAGCCGGGAACGACGATTACGGGGGATGCCTTGAAAACCTATGGCGATTTAATCCGGTCCAAGTTCGGAAAAGAGATGCTTTTCTTAAAGCCGACTTTCTGGTATCCTCGTGCTCTGTTTTTATTTCACTTATACGATTCTAAACCAGGCTGGTTGAAACCCTTAACCCTCAAGTCAATGACGCCTCAGTATCTGAGAGTGTCTGAGGCAGAAGAAATGTTTCGGAAATTGAAATGAGTCCTCTTGAACTGCTCACCGAATCCCATGTCAAAGACCAATCCACTTGGTTTGAGATTGACCGATCGGCCCTTCAGCACAATTTAAAACAGATTACCCAAAACACCATGCCAAGCGCCAGCATTATGGCGATGGTGAAAGCCAATGCATACGGACACGGTCTTCTTCCCGTTGTTGATGCAATCCGGGAACGCGTGAGTTATTTCGGCGTTGCTTCGATCGATGAAGCGCTTGCGATCAGAAGCCGCGAAGTGGATCAACCCATTTTGTTATTTGGCGTGCCGCGCGGAGCGGCAATCGAAGCCGCCATTCAAAATGAAATTGCAATTGCAGTTTCCAGCATTGAACAAGCCCGAGAAATTTCAGGATGCGGTGCGCTGCTCAACAAACCTGCCGCGATCCACATTAAAATTGATACCGGAATGGGACGGCTTGGAATTCACAAAGCGCAGGCGCTTGCCGCCATTTTTGAAATCGCCAAATTGGAATGGTTAAAAGTCGAAGGAATTTTTACGCACTTTCCGCAAGGCGCTGAAGAAAACGATTCGTTTACAAAAGAACAAATTCAGTCCTTTTTTAAAATTGTAGATCAGGCGGATGAAAAGGGAATTCATTTTGCTTATCGCCATGCCGCCAACAGCATCGGCATTGCTCATTATAAAGACGCTCATTTGACGCTGGTTCGTCCGGGTCTTACGCTTTACGGCCTTTATCCGGCCGCGTCTCTAAAGCAGAAGCTGCACTTAAAGCCGGTTCTTTCCTGGCGGGCGCGTCTCATTCTGATTAAGAAACTCACCAAAGGGGAATCCGCCGGCTACAGCCGAACTTTCATGGCTGAACAGGACACTCATATCGGAATTATCCCGGTGGGTTACAGTCATGGATATCCATTTTCACTCTCAAATAAATCCTCCGTCCTTTTCCAGGGAAAAGAATTTCCGGTTGTCGGAAGAGTTTCGATGGACTACATTGCTGTAAATTTAGGTGCCGAAACTCATGCACAAGTCGGTGATGTGGTCACTTTAATCGGCCGAGACGGAGATGCCGAGATCTCCTGTGAAGCGCTGGCAGATAAAGCCGGAACAATTTCCTATGAAATC
>OBEQ012611218.1_pt1 | contig 18735 bp, 2 predicted proteins | sample 1670901 | NCBI WGS metagenome assembly OBEQ01 (sample SAMEA104232315, study PRJEB22302) | groundwater metagenome | biome: forest; feature: aquifer; material: groundwater | place: USA | collected 2011-08-07 | depth 5.4 m
ACACCAAGAACAGAATGAGCGCCGGCAAGACAAATAGGTACGGAACCACCCGCTCCGAGCGCGACTCCGTCATCCCTCCGCCTTGGAAGCCCCGAGAGCGGAATGTGCAATGTTCAATGCGTAATGGGTTATTCGGCCATTACGCATTCCACATTGAACATTGAACACATCGTTGGATTCAAGGCGTTGCATGGTCGCTTTCGAGCGAGGCCTGCCGGGTCCGCTCGCGGATCTTGAGCTCCTGCACCTCCTGCGCGACGTCCGCCGGAACCTTCTCGCCGATCAAAATCGATTGGATGCCTTTGTCGAACGCTTCGATCACCATGGAATTCTCCTGGATGCTGAACAACCGCGGATGGACGACCGAATCCATGTCGTCGGCAAACGCGGCCAGCGCGGGGGGAAGATTCGCGGCCGCCTCGCGGTTGGCCGGAATATTATTAGTCGCTTCCAACAGGTACTGCTGCTGCGGCACGTCCGTCAGCCACTGGAGAAACGCAACCGCTGGCTTGGCGCGCGCCGACCGGGCGTTGACCATAAAGCTGGACCCGGCCCCGCCCCAGATGACCATCTTGCGCTCGGGATTGACCGGCGGCGGCATGGTGACGCCGTAGTCGAGCTCCGGGTTCATGCCGCGATAGACGTTCACGCCCCACGAGCCGTTGAACGCGAAGACGGCTTGCTCGTTAGCAAAGAGCTGCTCGGCGCGCTTGTTGCCCATCGTGACGATGCCTTCGGCCAGCAGCCCGCTGTCGCGCAGCTGCTCGAAGAGCTGCAGCACCGTCACCCAGTCGCGGTCCGTGTACGGCACGTCGCCGCGGAAAGTGGCTTCGACCTTGTCCTGCCCCATCAGATGGATCGCATAGTCGGTGGCAAAGCAGTCGATCATCCACAGCTCGGCCCAGCCGCTGACAAACCCGATGATCCCTTGCGCTCTGGCTTGCTTGCCCACGGCCATCCACTCGTCCCAGGTGGCTGGCGGCTGCTCAAAGCCGAGCGAGCTGAGCAGCTTCTTATTATAGAAGACCTGAATGTTCATGACGTCGATCGGGACGCCGTAGATGCCGGGCGGGGTGCCGTAGGAGTTGCCCTCTTTGAAGGCGTTCATCTGGATCGCGACCGGGAAGAACTTCTCTTGCCACGCGGAGTCGGCGATCACCTGCGACAAGTTCAGCACGTGGCCAGCTCGGATGAAGCTAGCGACATCGCGCAGTTCGCCCAGGACTCCGAACACATCGGGCAGGCCGTTGGTTTGCGCGGCGGAGCGGACCTTCTGCGCGTACAAGTCGGAGGGCGCGTACAGTTCGAACTTCACCTTCGCGCCCGTCTGCTCCTGATAGCGCTTGGACAATTCGTTGAACGCTTCGTCGCGATCCGTCATCCAGTGCCAGATGCGCACAGTGGAGACGTCCTGCTGTTTCGGCGCGCAGCCGACCATGCTGATCAGTGGGACGGACAAGAACGCGATGAGAGCGAATGTCGGGTGCGGGGCGCGGGAGAAGGACCAGAGACCAGAGACCAGAGACCAGAGACCCTTGGGCACAACCTGAAGGTCTTTGGTCTGTGGTCTTTGGTCTTTGGTCTGCCGGATTCCGCACTCCGCATACCGCATGCCGCACTCCCTGATTTATTCGAAGGTAGCAAGGGCGGTCGCATCCGACGCGAACGCCACGGCCAAACCGATCATGTGCTCGGCGCTTGACGACTCTCCGGCGCGCCGGCCGGTGGGCACCGGCTCAACACGGGTGATCCATCCCTTGCTGTGCAATCGAGTGAACGGAAACACGCGCGTGCGATCCCGAGGCACCGAGACCGAACAGATCACGCGATCGTTCTGTTGAAATGGGGAGGGAGCTTTCACGAAGCAGCAGAGCCCGGCAAGGCTAACGTTGCGCAACTGACAGATCACCGGCTCGCCTGGAAGATTCTGCTCATCGAGTGGGCGGATCGTCACCAGCACATCCAATTCCGCCCGACGAAAACGACGCCGTTCCGTCGCGATCTGTGCGTCCATCAGCCCCACCTTCTCGGTTGCCCACAACCGACAGTGTTCCAGTCGTGCCAAAAAACCCTGCCCATTGTAGCGGAAAGCTTTTGACAAGTCATTATGACGTTGTGCATCCGGCCCTTGTCTTTGAATGGAAGGAATATGTGAGCGAAGGAGACGCGGGGACCGCGTGTGCGCCTAGCAACGATCGCGCCAGCAGGTCGATGTGCCAGCGAATCGTCAAGGCGGACACGGGAGAGTATGAACCGTTACGCGTAAAAAAGAGGACAGCACGAACCAGTGTTTCCCAGAGCCATACAGCAGCGTGTCGTCGGACGTTGGAAAGCATCCGCTTGAAATCTTGCGGTCTCATGGTTCCACGGTAAGGTGACATCTCGCGTGATGAGCATCCCTCGCGTCCGGCTCCGACAAGTCGATGGCTCGCAAATGGGGAACATTCGTGGCGTGCCGACCTCCCCACAGAACGACTCGCAGAAATCTCAAGGAATTGGCTTGCGGAATGCACGTTCATCTTACGGCTTTGAAACACATTGTCAATACTTTTTCTAAGTTAATTTTCCATCATGTCCGATGTATTGCTTCGCGCTCATACCTGCCCCTCGACCGCCAGCAGCGACTTGTATTGCTGTTCTAAGGGGGCAACTTGCCCCTCCTGTCGATAATACATAAGAATTGTTATTTCAAGTGCTTGAGTAAATCTCTGAAATCGCCAAAGGGCCCACAAACTCATCCCGTTAAGCAACCGCGTTGTCAACCACCAAGGCGTCCAGACAGGTGACTCGTGGGTGGCCTTGCGGCTTCCCGTGAGACGTTGCCCTACAACAACCTGCGGCTCCCCAGTCGATGCCGACTGCTCGGCTTGATTCGCCGCGAGGAGAGCGACGACGAGGGCGGCCAGCAGCATCGGATGGTGGAGCAGCCACCCCACGGCGTGGACGAGACCGAGCCACGCCGGTGCCATCGATGTAGCGTGCTGCGCCATCGGCGCTGCGGGCATGGTCCAGCCGGTGCCCGTCGCCAGCCACGTCAACGCGGCCGTGACGATCAGCGGACCGATGCCCTTCCACGAGCGCAATGCCGCGGCCAACCCCGGAAACGCCTCTTGGAATCGGGGCCAGACGGCGACAAGGCCTGACAGCGTGGCCGCGTGATCCGGATACGGCGTGGGCGTGGAGAGGATCGGTCCGCCGATCGGCAGCGTGGCCAACAGCCACCAGGGATCGCGTAGTGGCCGCTGCGTCATCTCCGGCGTCTGTGGCTGCATCGCCGCGATCAGATCCTCCGGAAACTGCAGCGCGCGATCCTCAGGCGAGGTCAGCCCGACCTCTGCCCAATCGCGAGACGGCCATAACGCCAACAAGGCCTGCTCGATGACGGCGTTGGGCAGCACTGTCCCGGTCGGCTCGCCTTCGGCGGTGAGGGCGGGAACGTCGACGAACAGCCCGGGCCGTTGCTCGGTGCCGAGCCAGAACGCGTTCAACGCGTGCGACAGATCGCGGAACATGAAGGTCGCCGGCACGCGCACGTCTTCGTAGCCGGCCAGCACATTGATGTAGCTCGGATCGAAAAGTCCGGGATCGCGCAGCAGCTTCACGGCCCAGCGCATCAGATCTTCGTAGGTCGGCCTCGGCCGGGACAAGTCGGACGCGACGGCGACTCGCGCGCGCCTGAGCTCCTCGGGCATGGCCAGATAGACCGCCAACAGATGACGGCCCGCCCGCGCCAGCAGGTCCTGATTGTGCGGCCGGCCCTTTTCGACGAACAGCCCAAACCGGCGACAATGCAACGCCAGCGCCGCCGTCTTGGCCCACCATCCGGCGAATTGATCCTCGAGACTTCCCTGCGCCAGATGAACCAGCTGCTCCTCGCTGAACAGCAAGTCGTCGATCGATCGATTCGGGGAGTTGTTCAGGAGGAGCATCCATGGCGTCAGCGACCCGAGCTGCTGGTCCCAACCACGCGCATGCCACGTGACGAGCAAGCGGCGCGCCAACTGCGGAAGCATCGTGGACAGCTGCTCGCGCGTTGGCTCTGAGAGCGACGGCAACCGGCCGTAGTCCTTCGGCTCCAGCGACCATTCGCGACTGTTGCCGGCCCGCAGCAGATATTGCAGGCCTCGCTGAATCCGCAACGCAGCGTCGAGCGCTGTGGCATGGGAAGGAATCGAGCCGATGATCGCCGCATGCCACTGCTCGGTCAGCCGCTGAACGTCCTCCGGCGGAGGGATCGGACGCCGGTCCGCATCGTGCGGCAGCGTCGCCAGCGAAGCGCCCAGCAGCAGGCCGCCGCCGATCAGGACCGGCAGGACCTTCGTCACAAACGCGACCCCCGTCGATGCGGCGGGATGCGTTATTGGAGTCGCGGGCAGGGTCCAGCCGGTTCCCATCGCCAGCCATGTTAGCGCACCGGTGATGATTAGCGGCCCGAGCCACTCAGCTAATGGTGCGCGATGTGAGCCCGTCGATGCTTTCTCTACAGCGCCTTTACCAGATCCGTTGCTAGGCTGGACCGCCGCCTGGGTTTCTTGCAGGACGCCGGCCTTGCGCAACAGCTCGATCCCTTGACTACTTGTCCGAGCAATCTGTAAGAGATTCACATCCTCGCGATTGATCAGCCGCAGCTTGGCCAGTTGGAAGAGCAGCTGGCGGATGTGGTGGAACGGCCGACCGACGGCGAGGACGGGCAACCGCCGGCTGAGCTTGTCGGTCTGCAGCAGTTGCAGGATGTCGAAGAGCCGGTTCATGGTTCCGAGCGCCCCGGTAGTGACCACGACGGCGGAGGCGTTCTTCGCGGTCAGCACCTGATGGTTCGACTCATCCGCCGACAGGATCAGATGATCCTCCGCCAACAACCGCTCTTCCGCAGTGAGGGTCTGATGCACGTCATTGGGCAAGATGAACAGCGTCGCCTGCAGCAACGGCAGCACGCCCAGCCGCTCGGCTTCATGCACGATGCGATTGAGCAACGGGCCTCGGCTGGCCACGCGCACCGGCACGCCGTGCGCCATCAAGTGCGAAGCCAGCGCGACCGTCGACTCCAGCTCGGGGCTGTCTTCCGGAGGCCGGCCGACAAACACCACGCTGCGCGGCAGCCGATCCAGTTTCGCATGGTTGCGGGCAATCTCCTCCACGGCCGCCTGCGTCTGCGCTTCGGTCAGCCGGAAGAAGTTGTGGTTCATGGCCTCGCGCAGGCGGCTGAGGACGTAGTCCACGGCCTCGCGCTCCGTCTCGACAATCGTCGGCCAGCTGCGCACATGGCTGATGGTGCCGGCCTCCTCGAAGAACAGCCGGAACTGGTACATGACGCGACGCCAGAACTTGCGCTCGACCAGCACGACCGGTCGATCTCGCCGCCAGAACTCGAGCAGTTCCTCGATCGTGCCGATGCCGCCGCGGAAGAAGGCGCTCGGGAGCATGTTGGTGTGCAGCCCCATCTTCCTGAAGACGAAATGAAAGAATTCATGAGCGACCCTGACGTACGCGTTCACGAATTGCTCGAACGGCAGATGGATTTTCGGGCCTTGCGTGAGAAGATCCTGGTGCACCCGATGCATCGATTTCAGCAGCCCCTTGAGGAAGGCCTCCATCCCGGCCGGCCCTCCGCCCGTACGTCCCGTCAACTCGGTCACCCCCATCGCCTGCAGTTCCTTCCAGAGGTCGGTGTCCTGAAGCTTGAGCAGCTCCTGGCCGAGGAGTTCGCCGTAGTGCATGATCCGATGATAGGTCCGACTGTCACGGCTAATGCGGGCGCTAGCCAGCACCACGAACGCGGGGTTCCAGCGGCCGTTCTCGCCGTTCAACTCATGGACGGACAACCGTTCGTCGATGAGTCGTTGCCGGCTGCCGCTGACATCGCCGTCACCCTCGCGGACCGGTTCGGGGCCGCGAACCTCGGGAATCGGCCGCTGCGAGGCGTCGCCCGGCAGCGTCGCCAGCGAGGCACCGAGCAGCAGGCCTACACCGACGAGCAGCGGCAGGAGCTTCATCACGAAGACGATCACCGCCGGCGCGCGGAGCAGCAGCAACGGCGTGACGAGTTCGGCATGCGGCCCGAACATCGCGCCGGCGATGGCGAGGACGACGCCGAGCGCCGCGACCAGTTGATTGGCCATCCAGAACCCGTCGTGACTGCCGCGAGGCGACATGGAGAGCGCGGCTGGCCTCCGCAGAAGACGAGCTAACAGGACGGCTCGGACCCATCCGCGGATCAGTTTTCCGCGCACGCGCGACGCGACGATCCCTCGCCGTGGTCGGCGGCCGGCTTGCAGGATCCGCTGCCATCGGCCTTCATCAATGTTGCTGCCGGTGACGATCGGCACCACGTCGCGTACGTGGCGCTCCTGCAGCAGGCGCCGCAAGCCTTCATGTTGCAGGGCGAGGATCGGCAGGGCCGCCGCGCCTTCGGCCCGGATCTCATGCGAGGCCAACAGGCGAATCCCATCCGGAATGAGGCGGCTGGGCACGGTGATCATCCCGTCGGCCAACTGTTGGAACGCGCGCAGCGCGAACGCTTCAACCTCGCCGGTCTTGACGCCGTCATCGAGGATGCCCCGCTTCATCGGGATCTGCACGGGATGTCCCGCGCGCAGCGCGGGCGACATCGAGTCCGTGTCATCGGACGCGACGCCGATGACCGTGATGTCGCGGTTGAGCGCCTTCAGCGCCAGCAGCACACCTGAGGCCACGCCACCCGCACCGACCGGGACAATGACCGCCGTTTGATTCAGCGGCCACAACCACGTCTGCATTTGCGTCAACTTCCGGCGCTGCCAATGCGTCAGCGCGTCCCGTTCCTTCAACACCTTTAGCTCGAGAAATGCGTTGAAGTCGAAGCGGCTATCGATCCGCTTCTCTTGCTTCCATTGTGTGACGAGATCCTCGGCGATCTCCAAGCCCAGCGAGCCGAAGCTCGAAACCGACGGTGGGCCGCTGTGCGTCATGTAGAGCACGCCCTGCTGTTGTCCGTGCGCTTCAGCGCGAGCGCGTGCTTGATCCGACAATCCCGGCACGATTACAACGTCGACGCCGTCGTACTTAGCCATGTTCCGTCGCTTGACCTTCGGCGTGTCCTTCGCCGCGTAGATGACTGCGCGCAACTGGCTGAATTCTTCCGGATAACGGCGGCGCAGCTCCTGCACGAGCCACGCGACTGCCTGGCCTTGATTGCCCGTCGTCCAAGTCGTGATTACCTGATAGCGCGCCATGAACTCCCGGCGCTGTTGCGGATCCTGCATCTGACGAAGGAACTGTGCAAGGATGCGAGGTTTGAAAGAGCCCGAGTGCTGCTGTCCCTCGTGCTTGGCGCGGACCGTCATGCCCCACCAGTTTCGGCCCAGGTGGATCAGCGAAGTGTGCGTGACACCGAAGTCGCGCAGGACGTTGCGGTCTTCGACCATTTGCTCGAGGGTGATCGGCTCGACGGGCCACTGCCCGGGATCATCGCTCCAGAGCATGGACCAGCCGTCCGGACTGTCGAGCTCGTGAAAGGTGCGCGCGAGCGGGGCGTGTGGTGTTGCGGAGGAACGGGTGGCGGCCGATCGGTCCGACGGGCCCGAGGATCCCTGGCCGCCCGAGACGGCGGACAGCGGCGCGATGAGCAGGGTCGTCGCCAGCAGCGGCAGCGCGGCTCGGAGGCGGCGAAGCTGTGGCTTCCACCGCGGCGGTGCGCGGGGCGCCGAGCGGGGCTCTCCATGCCCGCGAGGTGTCCCGCGCGCGGGAGGCGCGCGGGGCGCGTCGGGGCGCGGCCACAGCGCCAGCAGCGTCGGCAGATTGAGCAGCGCCCATAGCGCGGCCAGACCCGCGAGCATCGGGAGCACGCTCGTCACCGCCGGGTGCAGCGCCAGCCCACTGAGCAACGAAGGCGGGTTGATCCAACGCGCGACGCGGATCAATGGCTCTGTCCACCCGACGCCTTGACCAGCCAACAACAGCGTCAGCGTCGCCGCGCCGACGAGCCACGCGGGCAGGCCCGATTCCCAGCGCGCGGGATGATCAAAGAAGTCCGCCAGGCGGTTGGCGAGATAGGCCTTGGCCCGCTTCACGATCTGATGGACGCGCTGCGGACTTATCCCTTTGTCTCTGGCGACCTCAGCCGGCCGTTCATCATCCAGCAGCACGCGCTTGACGATCTCCCGCTTGTCCGGATCCTCCGACCAGTCGGTCAGCGCCGACTCGGCTTCAGTGAGTAATTCGCGGCGCTCCGCCAACGCGGGGACATCGGCCTCCGGATCGGCGGCCCCTTCCAAGAGATGCCTCTCCTCGTCGTCCTCATCCGTCTGAAGATCCGGAACCGTGACCGGTCCATTGTGTATCGATCGACGTTGCAGAAGTCTGCGCAACGCGTTGCCCACGACACGCGTCGCGTAGGTGGTCATGCGCACATCGCGATCCAGGTCAAACGTCTCCACGGCCCGGACCAGCGCCAGCAGCGCCTCCTGGTGAAAGTCCTCGCGCTCTTGACTGGGGAGACCGATGCTCAGCCGTGCTACCAACTTGTTGACGAGCAGCGCGAACTGCCGCAGCAAGAACTCCATCGATTCCTGATGGCCTGCTTGCGCCGCCACGACGAGCTGCCGCTCGAGATCTTTCGGCAAGGAGGTCATCGTCTGCTTGGGGACCAACACGCTGAACGCGGAACGGATCTGCTCGATCAGCAGGTCGACCGGCTGTGAGGAATCCAGCAGGCCGATGCGCTGGACCCAGCGCGCCAGGGTGTCAGCCTGCACCGAAGGAAATCGTCGTGCCGGCAGCGACGGGGCGAGCCGTTCCCATAGGATCCACTGGTACTGATTCGGCCGGCCGCCCTTCAAGCGCCGGACTGATAGCACCTCGCGCCGTATCAGCTCATCGAACAGGCGTCGCACCATGTCGAGGCTGAGTTGGCCATCGACCGCGTGATATGCGGCCAGCGTCAGCCGACCCTCGCGCGCAGCGTCGCGCAAGTCGGGGTGCGTCAGCAGCCGCGTGAGCACCTGCGCAAGACTGGCGCCGGACCGGTCGTGCGAAAGGCCCGCCCTTCGACGTACCTCCGCGTCAAACGCCTCCAGCGCTTTCGCCTCGCCATCCTTATAGGGGAAGAATCGCAACGCCAGCTGCCCCGCAATGCGCGGCGAAGTCGTTGGCTCTGCGTCGATCCGCTGTTGGATCGTCTGCAGGATGCGCCGGTACCGCGTCTTGTTGGCCCGCAACTGGGCCAGCGGATCAGTGCGCCGTCGAACCGAATAGTAGATCAGCCACTGCTGGATCTGCGGCTCTTCACCGGCCTCCTTCGCCATGGTCGCCATACCCGCAACCGACAATTTGGGCAGCGCATCGATAATCGTCGAGGCGTTGAGCTTAAAGCGATCCCTGAACACCACCGCCTGCCAGTGCAGGCGCTTGCCAATCGCGGGCCAGAGCGTCTCGTCCCCGACGATCTCCAGCGGCCACCGGCGAATCAGCTGGATCGCGATCGACTTCGCGGCCGGTTCCGCGATCTCGTGCCGTTGCAACGCCTGGGAGAGCCGCTCAATAATCGCCAGTTGCTGCGGCGAGAATGAGCCGCCCCGAACAGGCGGATGGTCTTGGACCCGCGCCAGCAGCCGCTTGGCTTGCGCGTCCTGCTCATTGAGTGGCGTCTCATTGGGACCGAGCAGCTCGGGATGTTCAAGGTGAGCCGAATCCCTTGCCGTCGTCATCGCCGTCATCGCCCACCCGAGTGCCGCCGCGCCGAGCAGGCCGACCGCGCCGCGCGGCAGCGCGTGCCCCACGACATGCAGCAGCGCAAACAGCATCGGCAGGTGCGAGACCAGCAACGCGCCAAGGCCCACGACACCCGCGGCGAGCAGAAACCCGTTGAGCGTGTTGCCTGCGCGGTGACGCGCGGGCATCCGACGCGTCGTCTCCGGTGTCAACGTGACGTGATCGGAGATGTTCAAGGACAGCGGGTGCTCGGGCGTATATTCGCCGAGCAGTTGTTTCCGTGTTCCGTTCCTGGAGACCCGTAAGCGTCGAACGTCTTGGCCTTGGGTCAACGCGTCGGTCAGATTCCGCACCAGATGTTGGATCATCGGACGATCCGGCGCGTGGGCGTGGCCTTCGCCGTCGACGACAATGCTGATCGAGTTCGGAATGATCGGGTGGCCTTGCGCGTTGAGTCCTCGCGCGTAGTCCCGGTCGGTGACGCTGTCGCTGTCCGGCACCGCCAGGCCCAGTGCGCGGGCCGGCGCCTCAAGCGGCGTGCCCTCCATTGGATTGCCCGCTTGCGTCCTGGTGCTGATAAAGAAGATCGTGGGCACGGGCGGCATCGCGTGCAGCGCGTCTTCCAACGACTGCTCGAACACGGTCCCCGTCTTGCCGGGCAAGAGTTGGTGCAGCAGCTCGGTGGACGGTCTCCAGAGCCGCCGCGTCACAGGCTCCTCGGCGGTCATCACGCGCGCAGCGCCGGCGTTCAGCCGCACCGCCGGGTTGATGAGGATGAGGCCATCCACCGGGTGCGTGCTGGCCAATCGCATGAGGAGCATCGCGCCGATGCTGTCGCCGACGAGGATCAGCGGACGATCCGGATGCTCGGCGCGAGCCCGTTCCAGCAGCGCCGCAAAATCCTTCAGGATCTCCTCGACCGGATGGTTGAGGCTTTCCGGAAGATGACTCGTGTCGACGTGCGTCGCGCTGACGATTGAATGGTGGTCGGACAGCACCCACAGCAAGCCGGTGTGCTCGTCCCAATACGGCCGGAGATAATGCGTCAACGCTTCATCCTGCACCTCTTGAAGGAGCTCAAGCGCGCCGAGCCCTGGAACAAAGACGACGAGGCCGCGGCCGTGGGCGGGCGTGCTTCGATAGACCTGCAAGCTCTTCCATCGCTCCACGCTGAACTGCCGGCCGTCGCGGAGCGTCCGATGCTGGCCCGGCCGCAGGCCGTCAAACGGATCGCTGTGCCGAGCCTGCACGGACTCGATCGATCGCAGCAGCGTCTGCACACCCGACGTCGCCAGGAGTCCGCCTCCAATGCTGTGCAGAAGCACCAGGGTGATCCACAGCGCGCTCGCCACCTGGCCGGAACGTGCGTGCATCCTGCGGCCAGACGCTGCGCGCGGGTGCGGCGGCGTCGGTTGCCGACGCGTGCGCCACCATCGACGCATCATCGACGCGGCCGACCCGACGATCCGACGCATCATCGACGCGGCCAATCTGACGATCCCCACGATGCTGCCGAGCGCGACGCCGAAGACGCCCCCGACTAGCGAGAACTCCGGACCACCAATCCATCCGGTGCGCACCATAAGGCTCAACGCTCCCACGACGCCAGCCGCCACCGCCAACGCTGACAGCGACTCGCGCAGCGGAAGCATCTGCGCAGTTGGGGTCAGACCTAGGTCTGACCCCGGTCTGACCCCAAGCGTCTGGCGAATGTCTCGGACGTCCCGCATTAGGTGGAATGCCGACGCCGCGAGTACCGCCGGCAGCGACGGACACCATGCCGGTCCGGTCAACGCGCCGGCCACGGCGAGATACATCAGTTGCGCGCGCCAAATGATCCAGAGGCGGCGGCCCAGCATCTTGAGCGACTCCCACCATGACGGCGCGCCAGGCGAGGTGCTCCTCGTGAAGCGCCGCGCCACTCGCTCGACCGGTCCGTGCAACAGCGCCAACCCCGCGCCGCTGATCGCCACCGCCGCGGCCTGTGCGAGGAACGGAATGGCGCCCAGCATGGGCGACGCCAGCAGGTGCGGCAAGATCAACCGAGGCAGCCCGATGCTGAAGACGAGTTGCTCGACCAAGACGCCAACGCCGACCACGGCCCAGAACCACCCACGCGTTCGCCGGTCCGGCGCTTGCGCCCAATGCCGCACCGCTGAGAACAAGAGAGAGTTTGGTGAGTCGCCCAGCCGATGCCGCGCGTGGCTCGGCTCGGAGGTCGAGGAGGTGGAGGCCTTCCATCGCTCGACCCGGACCTTCGCCTTGCCGTCGAGGTCCATGATGAGCGGCGAGTACCGGATCGCCGTCCACGTGGGCGTCGTCAACGTATCGACGCTGACGCGTTGGCTCGCCCCCAGTTCCCGCTCCTTGATTCGCAGCTCGACGCCGGGCGGCAGATGTGTCCGAAGAGTCCGAGGATCCTCCAGCCCCTCCTGATCGGGATTGACGGTCAGCACCATCTGCACGTCGGTGAACCCGGACGTCGGATTCATCAGATAGGCGAAGACCTGTTGCAGCTGCTGCTGCGCGCTGCCTGCCGCATGGACGCGATCGCTGCGGCTGGGAATCAGATGCGCGTGGCCGATGACGACCTGTCCGTGGCGCTTGGCGCGAATCGCCGCGCTGGCGCAGACATAATGTCCGGCGGAGTAGACGCTGGCGGTCCGGCCGGCCGGCACCTGCATCAAGACCAGCTCGCCGGTCCAGGCGGTCGCCGTCGGTCCGAGCGCGGGCTCACCCACCAGCCGGCCGTGTCTCGGGATTGGCATGCCTGGCAAGGACGGATCATCGGGGGATGCGTGCCTCAGGTCATAGGTCTCGACCACCCACGGCGAGCGCGGCGGCAGCCGGATGTGGTAGCCGCCGTTAAAGAAGGTAAAGAGCTTGCGGGCGTCGTCGCGGTCCCGCTCTTGCACATGAGCAGGGGCAGGCCGCAACGCCGATTCCAGAGACGGGCGCTCGGACGCGAGCGGATAGCGCGGCACGATCGGCAACCGCGACTCCCAGAGAATCCGAGGCGACTGGTGGCGGGAACCTTTCATCCGGAGGTTCAGCTCACCGCCCAGGCGCTCAAGTTCGGCTCTGCGTCGTCCGGTCAGTCCGTCGAATTCGCTGATCGTTAAGGATGTCTCGGGGGAGACCGGCCGCGGGAGAGAGTCGGGATGCTCGACGAGTTCCAGCGTCACGGCGTTGCCGTCATCGATGGCAGACAAGATCAGGTGCGTCGGCGGGGCTGGATGCACATCGCGCACGACCAACGCCGCGCTGCGCACCAGCCGCTGCAGCGTCTGGAACAGCTTGCCCTCGTCGGCGAACACGCGCAGGCCCGGCGTCATATCCAGCGTCAGGTCGATTCCCCGCGAACGCGCGTCGTCAACGACCCAGCGCAGCAGCCGATCCAGCGGCAACGAGACCGGGGCTGCCGGACCGTGGATGGTTTCCAGGAACGCGTCAATGATCTTGTCCCGCTCGCGCTGCCGTCGCGCTCGCTCCAGCGCCTGCGTCTCGTCCTCGGCCGCGCCGAGGGCGCGCGCCGGATCGCCGACCACGTCGAACCGCTCCCGTCCACCGTGATCCGACCCATCCGAGGTCATCGCCGACATCGCCCAGGCCGCCAGGCCGAGGAACGGCAGCAGGAACCGCATCGCGTGCGCGAGCGGCGGCGCGTGGGGCAGCAGCGCGAGCCATCCGCGCAGATGCTCCACAAGCTGCGGCAGGTGCGGCCAGGCGAGCCATGTGCCGAGCGCCATCGGTAGAATCGCGACGACCGCGCGCGACGGAACCATCGCGTGCAGGCTTGGAGGATGGCTTACCCCAACGCGAGCCGCAAGCCGACGCGGCGCGACGCGGACCGCACGGCGAAACGCAGGCGACAGGACCCACGCGATCTCGACGGCGAGCACGCCCAGCGCGACCGGCAACAGCCACGGCAAATGCGCCCACACGCTGAGCTCGAGCGCAACGCCCATCAAATTGTTGACGCGGTTGGACGATGGCGCCTGCTCTCCTTCCCCCAGGAACAGCAACCTCGTCACTTCTTGCAGCCGGGCTCGAACACGTCGCACGGATGTGATTGAATGCCCGTCCTCATCCACAATCGCCTGGTCTGGCTGTCCCTCGATGATGGCCTGAGCAATCTGCCGATCTGGTGCCGGCAGCCGGCGCACCAATCGACCCACCTCCGCAACGATAAGATTCTGCAGGGCGTGTTGCTCCGTGTTCTGCTGCGGGTCGATCCAGTCTCGAATCGCGTATGGATGCTCGTACTCACGACGCGGCCCGGGTTGAGGACGAAGATACCCCTCATCTTCAGGCAGCACCGCTGGTTCAATGCTCCAGGCCAGCTGTGTCTTGCCTTGCTCGGATTCAATGCCGTTGATGGGGGGACGGTCCAGGCCTATCTGGAAGGCCCGACGCACGTGTTGCCCTTCCTTCGTCAGTTCAACGACAAAGTGAAGACGCTTGGATCGCACCCACGTCTGGACCACTTGCGCGTGCCATCCGGCCTCTCGAAAGCCCAACACCGCCCACGATCGCCGGTAGTTTGGATACGGCCGGAGCCAAATCACACCGCCTGCGACCGTGAAGCCGAGCGACGTGTTGGTCAGATCCAGCTGCAGCGGATTGGTCTCCCAATCGTACGGATCGTCCTGCGCAATCAGCCACTCCAGCATGACGCGGCCATCATGGTGTGTGCGCCGGTACTTCGGTCGCGGCAGCACCGTCTTATCCGAAGTCGCCTGCTCGTTTTCAACGCGCGACGATTCAATCTGCGCCGCGATGCGCGCCAATTGTCCGCGAGCCCGATGGACCGCGCCGCGCACACTTGAGATCGGAATGCCTAGGAATTCGGCGATCGCTTTATAGGACTGTCCTTTGACGGCGCGCAGATAGATGCTCCAACTCCAGCTGGATACTCCATACACAACGGAGATCAGCTTCTTATTCCTCGGCATTTTCAACCGTTTGAACCCCTTGACTGCCGCCTCCCAACCGTCAGTTCTCGCCAGGCGTTGATAATTCCGCAGATAATGCGGACCGAACGTGAGGGGGTCACTGGTTTGCAAGGCCGCAGAGAGCAACGTCATTTCGACATCCGGCTCGGCTTCCCGAAGCCGCCTTCGGAGATCATCAAGGTGCCTTGGCCCAAGACTCCCCGCAGCTAGCTGTTGATTGCGTGGCGTTAGTGGCGTTGTCGCAATCTCATCACACGCCTGCTTGATGCGGATGGCGAGGGCGGCCTGCACATGAAGGTCCGTCAGCTGACTGACTGGAAACTTTCGAACGAGCTGAAGAGCCACATGTTCAGCCACTGCGTCAGGCACTTCCGCCTGCTGGAACGATTGCCGCAGCTGCAGCGCAAGGGGCTGGAGCGCTGGAGCAATTGTGCCCGCCGCGCCGCTTGGTTGCCCCCAAATGCCGGCCAGCAACGAATCAACCGCTCGCGCAACCACCTCGTTTGAGGAGGCCGACGCTACGGATTCTGCGGTCGATTCATCATCGGGTCGTGGCTCAATGCGGCCGGCATGCACGACGCGTCGACGCTCGGGCAGCAGGCTCGGCGTGCGCGCCGACGCGGGGTGCGCGCCCCACACGAGCAGCGACGCCGCCAGCGACAGCGGCGCGAGGCGGACCGCGCGGCGGAACGCGGGCGAGAGCACCCACGCGATCTCGACGGCTAGCACCGCTAGCCCGATCGGCAGCAGCCACGACAGGTGCGGCATCCACACGCCCAGCGCGCCGAGGGCGACGCCTATCAGGCTGTTGACGCGGCCGCCTGTCGAGTGGCCGTTGATCAGGTCGAGCAGCCGCGTGATCCCTTCTCCGTCCTCGCGGCCCGCCAGACTCCGCAACTGTTCGCGCACGCGATCAATGGTCTGGTACACATGCTGATGCGTGATTTGATGACGCCGCACCAGCTCCTGCACAGTCAACGGCTCGCCGCGCAGTATGGCAACCGCGTGGTCATGGAAGACCGCCCGCTGGCGGGCGCTGGCTTTGACGCGCATCAGAAGCACAGGCAGCGCCTTGATCATTTCGTCGACGCTGAGCTCGCCATCAACGTTGGGCTTCTCGATGGCGAGAAAATCGCCCAAGACCGTCTTCTCCTCACCGGACGGGCTTTCCACCAACGCATCCAGCGAGACCGTCAGCAAATCCTTCTTGGCCCTCCTGGCCTGGTGATTCAGATAGCTGCGAATGGCCCCGTCAATGCACGCGTAAAAGTACGTGCTTTGCTTCACGCCTCGCTTCGGATCGAACTTCCGGATCGCCCCGAGCAGCCCCTCGTATCCAATGGAGATGAGCTCGTCCACCTCGTCGGGCGTCCGCGCGCGCCGATGCGCCCGACTCACCACCAATCGTTCATATTGCTTCACCAACGTCTGTTCAGCAGCCGCTTGCTCCGGCGATTGCGGCGCCTCGCGCGCGTCTTCGACGTCGCCGACGTCCTCGGGCGAGTCGTCGGAGGAGCTGTTGGACGGACTGGCGAGGAGGTCGCCGGTGGGCGGGCGGATCAGGTTGAGGGGACGGTGCCGGAAGAGGGTGCGGTTGAGGAGTTGCTGCAGCCAAAAGCCGACGCGGCGCAGATCGGAATTCGGCGCGCGCGCCTGGACGATGTGCAGCAGCGTAAAGAGCGTGCTCATCCAATCGACGTACGCCCACCAGTTGCCGACGTGCGCCCGATCGACCAGCGTCAGCGGCCCGCCAAGCCAGCACGCCAGATAGACCCAGACCGCTCCGGCCGCAACCGAGACCAGCGCGCTGCGAAGCGCCTCGGGCCGGTCAGCGACCCAGCGGCTGCGCAGACCGATCGAGCCGTCGCTTCCTATATATAGACCCTCGGTCGGCACGCGCAGCACGGTCGCGGCAATCCAGTGAATCAGCTCCTCAAACAGGGACGCAGGAAGCAACAGCATCCCGAACAGCCCGCGCACCGGGCTGGCAATCACATCGGGTCCGGCATGGGACGCCTCGGCCGGGTTGCTCCCCTCAGATCCAAGCACGGCAGTGATGAGCTGATCGGACGACAGGTGTCCGGCATCCGGCGCGCGATCGATCTCCTCGTGGAGTCGCTCAGCCAAGGCCGACACCAGCCCGGTCCAGGCCTGGACACGCTTGGGAAGTGCCAGCCGCGCGGTCCGCCGCGCCACCGCGTCGCTGAGCGGCCCGGGAATACCCTGCTCGCGCAGGCCATGCTGTAGTCTCGCTTCAATTTCTCGTCGATATCGAGGCAGTCGAGGCAGTCTGGCGTGAACCGCGAACACGCCTTGGCGCATGTCTTGGATCATGCGCTCGATCTGTTGCTTGCGCCACCTGCTCCACCGGGTCAACGCGTGACTCAGCGGATCGCGGAGCGTGCAGGTTTCAAAGGCGATCCCCGCGATGACGGGACAGCCCGGATCTCGCGCCTCAAGCTCGCGGCAGATCATCTGATAGATGCCTACCAACTCGACCGCCGTTGCCAGCGGGTTGTGATGCCGGATGGCGAGGTCGACGCCCGATCGCATCAGACCAGGCGTCGGCGCGAAGACGGCAAACAGCCGAGCGACGCCGGCCGCGTCGAGCTTCGTCAGCGCCAAGGCGATCTGACGGTCGGACAACGAGTGCATCTCCTTCACGAGCTTGGCTTCCACCGCCAGATGCCGGCCCATCGCCCCCCAATCCCAGTGATCGCCGACCGGCTCACCTGACTTCCATTGCATCCGCGCCAGCGCCGAGGAAATCAGGCTGGCCAACCGAGGAGGCACGTGCTGGGTGAGGAGCACTCTCTCCACATTTCGCCGCAGCTGCCGGCTCTCATCAGACAGGTGGCCGCCACGCGTCCTCGAGTTGCGAATCCGATCCAGCAGCCTGACGGCCACCGCCTCATCGGCACGCTCGGACGCGCGCACATGCCACGCCTGCATCGCCTCCAGCCGAGGTTCGGCGCGATCATAGAATGTCGACGCGATCTCGCCGTTCAATGGATCGTTCGGACTCAGTTCCCACAGCGCCCGATCGATCTCTACGTAGTTGCCGGCCAAACGGCGGGCCTCATCCGCCGACGCCTCGACGCGGGCCGCGAATGGCAGCATCTCCGCAGCGATGTCCGACGGGACCGGCGCCTCGGCCAGGAGTCGCGCCGCGCGGCTGAGCTGTGCCGCGCCGGGCTCGCTGAGCAAGCGAGCCAGTTCGGCATCGGCGAACGGTCGGATCGTCCTGAGCTGCTGGATGTCCCAGGCGATCTGTTCACCGATCGCGTCCCAGGCTCGAGGCCACGCCAGCACGGATCTGCTCACCACCGGACAATCGATGATCGCGGTGGCCAGGCTCTGGGCCACCAGCCCAGAAAGTCCCTGGCGCTCAAAACGCTCCTGCATCGCCTGGCGCGTGGTCTCCAGCTCCCGGCCGGGCTTCACCCGCTTGCGGCCGCCTCGTCGCACGCGAACGAGTGTTTCGCGAGCGTCCTCCTGCCGACGCTGCTCCAGCCGCTTCAGCGCCTCCCCAACCGGATCAGGATGCTGATACACATATGTGACCAGCCGTCTGGCGATGGGACACTCCGGATCCACCTTCGCGATCGCCTCGAGGGCCTGCACGGCCGCCTTGAGATAGAGCTCCAATTGCGCGGGCGGATTGGCCGTGTTGAAGCTGTGCGCCACCATATCTTTTGGACGCGTCACGACCTTCGCGGCCCGCTTGAACATGGCGCGGACTTGGTCCACGGTCAGCTTCGAAAGGCCGCTGGCCAGCTGCGGATCGGTCAGCGCAAACTCCGGGCCTCGCAGCGTCGTGATTTCCGCGCGCAACTGCGCCGCCAAGGCGGCCGTCACCTGCGTATTCAGCAGCATCGAGCGCGACGCCGCCTCACGCTGCACCAATCCACGCGCGATCGCCTGTGCCACGACAGCGGGAATGTCGGACGTCGTCAGCAGATCGGCGAGCTCCGCCACGAGCGAGCCATCCACCTGACGCTGAACACGCGGCTGCGTGCGAAGCCGCACCAACAGCTGCTCCGCTTTCCACGCCGCCCACAAGCGCACCGCCTCCGCCGCAGGATCGGCCGCC
>OBEQ012973357.1_pt1 | contig 18735 bp, 16 predicted proteins | sample 1670901 | NCBI WGS metagenome assembly OBEQ01 (sample SAMEA104232315, study PRJEB22302) | groundwater metagenome | biome: forest; feature: aquifer; material: groundwater | place: USA | collected 2011-08-07 | depth 5.4 m
AAGCTTTTTACTACATATACAAATATGCCAGATAGTCTTTCTATAACCTCGTCTGTTCCAAGGGACGTTTATACACTATTGCACCCGTTTTTAGTTTTAGCGGAAAAAATAGAAGGAGAGAGAGCAAATAATACGCAGACGATCTCTTTTGATAAAAAATTATATATTCTTGAGAAAATGGAAAAAAATCTAGAAAGCAGTGCTCAACTGGGGAATGAGGCATGGAAATCAGAAGTCATTCAATACGCATCTACTATGCAAAGTTTTGTTTTGACTATAAACGGTCAAACTGATTCTTTTTATTCTCCCATAATGAAGAAAGCCATGTTGCAGAGCGTTGTTATACGCCATCGAGAAAGTCTAGATAAAACAATAAGAAATGCACAAAGTATTTCGGCGAGAGAAAAAATAGTTCTTGCCGAGTTTGTTGCCAAAATATTTTTAGACATACAATCTCGTATTACTGGTGAAGTTCAACTAGAAAATTCTGTAGGGTATGGTCTGGATATGCCATCGGAGGGATCATATCAAGTTTTGCTTAAGGGGACTATGATTAAAAAAGATGATGTGTTTGGTGCCCGGCTTACTGTAGCGGGAAAATCTTTAACACCAGTTTCTCAATTAGAAGACATGTGGATTAAATTTCCGGATTATAATGTTAATGCTCAGGATATTACTTCTTCTCTTATATTACGGCAAAATTTAGACAATAGTCAAAAAGCATTTGCGGATATTTTAAAAAAAACACAGGAAACAACATATGTGCTTAACCTTAAAGCAAAAGATGTAATGCTTAACTATATACATACGGTTATTGAGAATTTTTCTCATTGGGATCAGAACACGGTGTATCTTATTAGCTTTGATTATAAAATAAAAAATTCCGTTTTGCCTACTTTTTCTGTAGACTGGAAAACTTATAACCTTCTTGTCGAAACAGGAGACCAGACACAATCTGCATTGGTTTTACTGCTTGGTGATCCAGCTCGAATAGCAGAGAATATAGCTGATTTTTATCAGCCAACAGATATAGATATAAGACGTTTTGCTGTTGTGCGCGTTGAAGATCCACAACTTGTATTTAAAAAAGAAAACGAAGCAAAAACCTCCATCCCTAAAATAGTATTTAGTAGAATTAATCCGACAAAATATGAGGTAAAAGTCTCTAACGCAAAAGATCCTTATACGCTGATATTCTTAGATGGATTTAATAAGAAATGGAAAGTCTTTGTGTCTAAGAATAAGAGTAAAAACGAAAAAATATTAGGGTCATATTTTAATGGATATATTAAGGAGGGTTTTCAGGAGAGTTCATTTTTTAATACAAGAATATTTGAAACATGGGGTAATTCGTCTATTTCAGAAGATAAACACTATATGGTAAATGGATATGCGAATGCATGGGATATCCAGCCAAAAGACGTAAATGGTTTACATGATTATACGCTTATTTTAGAATTTGAAACACAAAGAACATTTTATTTATTGTTTTTTATTTCTTGTGCAGCTGCAGGATTAGTTAGTGTTTTTTTGATTTTGCTTTTATTTAATAAAGTAAGAAAAAGAAATATATCCAAAAAGGAGTAGAATAAGTTTTAAATGATATGAAAATACAAGATATTGGATTCATTTTTGTTTTTATTGCGGTGCTGCTTATTATGGTGATATATAAACTTCATCCAAAGTTTGCTGCAGTGATTGGGATTTCCTCGTTATTGTTTTCTATGTCACTTTATTTAATTGGTAATCTTTTTACTGCAGAAAGGTTTGTATGGTATGGGGCAAGTTTTTTTCTTCTGTCAATACTATTATATTTTTTCTCGATGGCAAAAAAAGACACGTATGGAAAAAAGGAATAAATTATTTATACTCTTACTTATCGGTCTTGTACTAGTGGGGTATATAAATAGTTTGGGTAATAGTTTTGTTTCAGACGACAGGGGAATTTTGATTAATGCCCAGTCCTGGGATTTGTCTTCTGTATTTTCCCGACCCTTCACATTCCTGAGGCCCTTGCTGTATCTTGTAACGTATAAAATAGCTGGTTTTACTCCATTTCTTTTTCGTATTTCAAATATTGCTTTTCATCTTGGAGCAACACTTTTAATATTTTATATTGTCGGCAAGCTGGCAAATAAAAAAGTAGCTATTGTAAGCGCAGCGCTTTTTGCTGCGCATCCGTTACTTGTAGAATCGGTCACATGGATTTCTGGGGGGGTGTATGCACAGTATAGCTTTTTCTTTTTATTATCATTTTGGCTATATATACTTTCTCCAAAAAATAAAAAAAACTATATCTTCTCTTTAGTGGCATATGTATGTGCTCTGCTTTCTAATGAAAAAGCAATTCCACTTGCTTTAACTTTTGTTGTTTACGAATTGTCTTTTGGAAATTTAAAGAAATATTGGCTTAAGACATCTCCTTATTTTATTTTAAGTACCCTATGGGTAATGTTCTATTTTTTGAATTTTGCGGACAGAGTATCTTATCTTGAAAATCAAGGAATAGATTTGGCGCCATATAATCCATTTTTCCAAATCCCAATTGCAATTAGTTCGTATTTGCAATTAATTTTTTGGCCAAGTGGGTTAACAATATATCATTCAGAAATGATTTTTACGCCCTTAGAATTTTTTATCAGAGTTATTGTTTTATTAGGTTTGCTGGGCTTAATTTTTTATTCCTTGAAACGAAATAAATTTATCTTTTTTTGGCTCTCTTTTTTTATTATTGCTCTTTTGGCAACTATTAATCCGCTTGTTCACGCGTGGGTTGTGGCAGAAAGATATGCCTATTTAGCCTCTCTTGGGATTTTTGTATCTGTAGCGTGGGTAATGGTTCGATTGTTTAAAAATCGACGGCAGGAAAAAATAGCTGTTGCACTTTTTGCAATTGTCATTGCGATGCTTCTTGTTCGTACAGGTATTCGTAACATGGATTGGAGAAGTGAAGATACCCTATGGCCGGCAACAGCAAAAACATCACCATCGAGTGCACAAAATCACAATAATTTAGGTGATTATTACGGAAGACATGGGGATATGGAAAATTCCATCAGGGAATTCAAAAAGGCGATAGAATTAAAACCTAATTATGCAGAGGCATATCATAATTTAGGAAATGCATACCGCGATAGAGGCCAAATAAATAATGCAATTTTGTCTTACAAGAAAGCGTTGTCTATTACGCCAAGCATTTGGCAGTCATATCAAAATATTGCTGGAATATACTATGGTCAGGGGAAGTATAGCCAAGCGCTCGAGTTCTTGCAGAAAGGTCTTGCTCTAGACAAAAAAAATATAAACCTTCTTTTCTCAGAAGGTATTGTGTATTCTAAGATAGGAGATAAAAATCGGGCAGGTAATTCCTTTCATAAGATTTTAACTATTGATCCAAATAATCAGCTTGCGAAGCAGGCATTATTACAGCTGCAAAACGGAACATCGCAGTAGTTATATACTTAAAGAAAATTGTTCAACGTATTGTGGGAATGCTTGCTGAATGGAAATTCCGGAAGGAGCACAATATGCACGTCTAATTTGTTCTTCAAAAGTGTATTTTGCATTGCTCATTTTTTCTAACACTTGTTCACCTAGAATTTTTTTAACTGCGTTTTCAAAATTTCCTCCAAGTTGTTCCAGTCTATTTAATATGCCTATTTCTTGTCTTTTGCCTGCCCTTAAGCCTTCAAATCTGCTTGCAAGCGTTTGTGGTCTTTGTCCATATGTCCAATCGCAATAGGTTAATATATTGTCAGTAGCCAAAGGCGTTGTGTCTGCAGTCGCAGCAACTAAATGTGTATGGGTTTCAACTCGCATTAATTCAAGGAAAATAGGACTTGCATTACTTGCCTTAAGATGCGCAATTGTTGCCTGTCCGCTGTCTTCTTGTTTGTGTACTTGGTCATCTAATCCATGCCATGATCTTTCGTCTACCTGTCTTCTTCCTGCATGGGAAACAAACATGAATGCTATGAGAAGATCAGGATCGATTTCATCAAAAGAAGCAGCGTCTACTCCTGCCTGAGCAAATTCCTGTTTTTGACCGGAAGATAAGTTCGATAGTTTATCCGAAAGATAGGCAACTTGTCTAGCGGTTCCCATTATATGATTAAAGATTCCTCTCCATCGCATTGCGTCATCCGGATACTCCAGGCCAAACATGCCTGATCCATCAAGAAGATAACGGACTGGCCGCATAACTCCATCTGGCCGTGCGTCTTCTGTCGGTTGTGGCTCGGATATCTCACCCAAAAGATAGCAGAGTGTGGGAAATGCATGCAAAGCTTCAGAAACTTCGGTATTTGTAATGCCGTGTCTTTCTATAAACGTAGTAACCGGGATTAAGGCACTTGCTGCATCTGGTCGGCCAGAATAAATTTCACGTGTGGGAACATGTGGGGTAATTGGTGTACTCTCAGTCATATCTTATAGTATACTATTTATCCTGAATTTATGCAATATAAATGCTATAATATTTACATATGAGTAAAAGTTTCGTGGACACCTCTTTTTCTCCTTCGTCTATCGCTATTGCAACAATAACGCATTATCCAAAATGGTACAAAGGAAAACTAAGGAGCATTAAAAATGTAGATAAAGTTAGGGGTGATTTGGCTATAGAATTTGTTTCGCTTGCCCTGAAAAAAGGCTATCGGATTGTGGTTATAGATGGGGAAAGTACTAAAACATTCCGCAGCGCATTGCATAGTTTAAGAGGCATTATAATGTTTCAAAGAAAAATGCCAAAGCGTTCACCTGCTCGAAGACAGGCAATAAAAAAAGCATCCGAAATTCCCGGGGTAAAAATAATTATCATGTGCGAACCAGAAAAAATATCTTTTGTTGCTGAGTGTATTCCTGCAGTTACAATGCCTATAGAAAAAGGAGTGGCCGACATTGTTGTGCCAAAACGAGAGAATAAGCTGTTTATGGCTACGTATCCGTTATATATGTATGAATCAGAACAAGAGGCAAACGGCATGTATAACGAGATGCTACGGGCAAATGGTTTTCTTGTAGGCACTGAAGATCTAGATATGTTTTTCGGCCCTCGTATTTTTCGAAATGATCCCAAAATAATCGAACTTTTTATGCGGCATTACCATATTGGTATTGCTGCTTCCCCTTCCTCTTATTTTGATGCTGAGGAGTATTCTAATACGATTTTTTTTCCTATAATACTTGCTCTTAAAAATAAAATAAAAGTAGAAAGCGTAACGATTCCGTTTGAATACCCAAAAAAACAAAAAGAAAACGAAGAAAAAACTGCTAAGGAATTATTTTTAGAGAAACGAAAAACACAGCGGTTAACAATACTTGTACAACTTTTACATTTTATTAGCTATTTGGAACATAATAAAAGCAGTGGCATAAAGATTATTAGACGTACATCAAAAAATTAATGATCAGATGAAAATTGGTATTGATATTAGTCAAACAGCATTTGATAAAACAGGGGTAGCGGAGTACGTTATAAAACTGGTGACGCATTTATTAAGTATTGATAAGGAGAATGAATATGTTTTGTTTTTCTCATCGATGAGAAAAAAATTTCAAATTTCAAATTTCAAATTTAAAATTTCAAATAAAAACGTAAAACTCAAGATATTTAAATTCCCGCCTACGCTGCTTGACTTACTCTGGAATAAGCTTCATCTATTTCCAATAGAGTGGCTTATTGGAGATGTGGATGTTTTTATTTCGTCTGATTGGACTCAACCCCCATCGAAGGGAAAAAAAGTTACAATTCTTTACGATCTTATCATTTATAAATATCCAAAAGAAACAGATAAAAGAATTGTTGCTGTACAAAAGAGAAGGCTTGCGTGGGTTAAAAAGGAATGTGACAAAATTATTTGTATTTCTGAATCGACAAAAAAAGATGCAATAGACATATTGGGTATAGAAGAAAGCAAACTATCTGTTATTTATCCAGGAATATAGATATATGTTTTTATCTTTTTTATCAAGATTTAATAATAAAGGTTCTCTCTTTACATTTTTTCTAATCATTATTTTTATTCTATTTTCCATAATTTTAGACAAATCGTATTATAACCATTTTGCTACTTTTGGCTGTTTTGATGAATGTTTTAATTATATTGGCGGATATTTTTTGATTAAAGGAAGAATATTATATAAAGAGATTTTTTTTAATCATCAACTGCTTATGCCATATATAAGTGCCGTTTTACAAAAATCTTTCCATCCAAGTAGTATTTACTATTTAGTGCTCGAACACAGGATGTTTATTTTTATATTTGGTATATGCATGGATATATTTATTATATGGCGTTTTCGTCTTGTTGGGATAGGATTTGCCTTTCTTTTTGAAGCAACAAAATATTATTTTATGGGAAGTCTTTTTCTTCCGGAATCTATTCTTGTCTATCCGCTTGTTTATTTATTTGGATTAGCTTGGTACAAGGTAAACAATAATCGTCTTTCTTCGTTTGATTATATTATTAGCGCACTTTTTGCATGGGCTGTAATTTTTTTACGAGAACCAGTTGTTATCGTAACATTGTTTCTTTACATAATTATTAATTTTGATAAATGTGTAAGGAAGGAGAAAATACGCGCAATTGGACTATTTTTTATTCTTATCATTTCGACATTATTATTAACGTCAATACCCGATTATATATACCAAGTTATAACAATAAATTTTAGAGGTGTTTTTTCGACAGAAATAACATCTCACGGAAATAATTTTATTACTATTTTTAAAATATTCTTTTACCCGATATTTATTCTTATTTGGGGTAAAAAATCACTGCTAAGAAATATTCTTGTTGGCATAGATATTATTTTTGTCTTTTCATTTGTTATTTTTTTCTTAAAAACAAATAAAAAATGGATGGGAATTATTCTTCTTTTTAATCTAGGACTATCTAATCTAAGGCTTGTTATACCAGGAACAATGTATTATGAAACGTTTCATATGCTTCCATGGTATGGGCTTTTTATTATGGGAACGTTTTTTCTTTTAAAGGAGTTAAAAAAAATACCCAAAATGGAAAATTTTGTACTTCCATTAAAAGTGTTCGCAGGGAGTATTTTTCTTTATGCCGTTTTATCTAATCAATCGTTTTTGCACGATAATACTAATCGGGATTTGGATTTCCGTTTAAGCTTTGACCGGTATTATATATATGGTCAAGCAGTGAAATATTTAGCAAAACCGGAAGATACATTATTTTTGGAAAAATGGGATGATTTAATATATTTGCAGGCAGATCTTATTCCCGGATATTCGTATGGATTTTTTGGAGCTGCTGCCGGCGGGATTGATCGGTTCGAAAGAGAAAGAGAAAAAATGTTTAAAAATAACCCTCCAGATTTTTATTATTCTCCAAATGTAAAAGGGCAATTCCCGTTTGGTTTTTTGCCTAACTATCGCAAAAATATGTACGAAGAGTTAATCTATGTATCCAGCCCAAGTGGATTGTTTATAAAAGATTCAAAAATTAAAGAAATTACGCCAGAACAATGGGAAAAGATTAAAACATTAAAGTTTTATCCGAAATTTTTATATAATAAAAAACAATGATAATAGGAATTGATGGTAATGAAGCGAATGTAGAAAAAAGGGTGGGTATTTCGGAGTACGCATTCGAACTGTTGACACAGTTCTCCAATTTTCAATTTTCAATTTTCAATTTTCAATTCCGAATATACCTCAAAGACAAGCCAAGGAGTGATATCCCAAAAGAACGAGAAGGATGGGAATATAGGATAATTGGTCCGAGGAAGCTTTGGACGCAGATTGGGCTACCTCTTGACTTATACTTGCATAAGCCTCGTCCTGATGTTTTTTTTACCCCAACGCATTACGGTCCCAGGTTTTCTCCTATTCCAACGGCGATTTCGGTTATGGACTTGTCCTATATGCATTTTCCCGAAATGTTTAAAAAGAGCGATTTATACCAGCTTAGCAACTGGACTGCTTATAGTGTGCGGAATGCAAAACGAGTATTTACAATCTCTAACGCCTCAAAAAGTGATATAATTAAGTATTACCAGGTTAACCCTGAAAAGGTAGTGGTTACATACCCTGGAATTAAAGTCAAAAGTCAAATGTCAAAAGTAAAAACAGATTCTGGACAAGTCGAAGATGCCCCGAGGGGTGCCAGAATGACAAACTCAAAACTCTTAGAAAAATACGGGATTAGGAGTAAATACGTGCTGTTTGTTGGGACACTGCAGCCGAGGAAGAACATCACAAGGCTCATTGAAGCGTTTAGCCACGTACTCCAGTCAGATTCTATCGCTTCGCTCCAGAATGACTTGAAACTTATTATTGTGGGAAAAAAGGGGTGGTTGTACGAAGAAATTTTGGCTGCGCCCAAAAAATATGGCGTAGAAAAGCAGGTAAAATTTCTTGAATTTGTTCCAGACGAGGACTTGTCTATCTTATATCAAAATGCAGTATGTTTTGTGCTTCCCAGTTTATACGAAGGTTTTGGATTGCCTGTTTTAGAAGCAATGCAGCAAGGCTGTCCTGTCATAACAAGTAATGTATCCAGTCTTCCCGAAGCAGGAGGGGATGCTGCTTTATATGTTGATCCCATGGACACAGATGATATTGCTAAGAAAATGCAAATGGTAATTGAAAACAAAAAACTTCAGGCAGAACTACGGGAAAAAGGGTATAAACAAGTAAAAAAATTCAGTTGGGAGAAAACAGCACAGGAAACACTAGCAGTGCTTGAGGAAGTTATAAATAAACAATAATTGTCATTCTGGCTTGTCCAGATCTCGATACGCTCGAGATCCTGGATGCGCTCGTGCCTCGCTTACCAGGATGACATAATAATATATGAAAGATAAGAATGGGAAAGAATTATTATCAGGAGAGGTTTCTCAAAAGATTTTTGATAGAATCGGAAGTATTTTTCTTGAGTTTGGGATATACACTCTTCACATTATTGGATATATTCCTTTTCATCATGTGCGACGTTTTTTTTATCGAACAGCGGGTATGAAGATTGGAAGCGGATCTACGATTCATATGGGCGCAAGATTTTATGATCCTAGAAATATCGTTATCGGAAAAGACACAATTATTGGAGAAGGCGCCGTGCTTGATGGGAGAGGAAAACTAACTATTGGCAGTCATGTCGATATCGCAACAGACGTTATGATATATAACTGTGAACATGATATTCATAGTCCTGATTTTAATCCTGTTTGCGAACCGGTTGTTATAGATGATTATGTATTCGTTGGTCCTCGCGTTGTTATTCAACCGGGGGTTACTATTAAAAAAGGAGCAGTGGTAGCAGCTGGAGCAGTTGTTACAAAAAGCATTGAAGAAAATGTAATTGTTGGAGGAGTTCCGGCAAAACAAATAGGGAAAAGAAGCGTAAAAGATTTGGCATATAGATTGGGTCGAGCCAGGTGGTTTAGGTAAAACACATGCCAGAATTGTCGATTGTTATCTTAAGTTTTAATACAAAAAAAGAAATTTTATATTGTCTTAATGCGTTGTATTTGCATTACAAAAAAGAGTTTTTAGAAAAAACATTTGAAGTTATTATTGTTGACAACGCATCAACCGATGGTTCTGTCGAAGCCATCAGTAATTTCCAATTTCCAATTTCCAGTTTCCAATTAATTCGGAATAAAGAAAATGTAGGTTTTGCAAAGGGGTGTAATATTGGAGCAAGTGCCGCAACAGGAGAGATTTTACTTTTTTTAAACTCAGATGCGTATGTGCAAAACGATGGTTTAATTGGTATGATTTATTATCTTAAGAAAAATCAACAAGTAGCGATTTTGGGCGGAAAGCTTTTTAATCCTGACAAAACGACACAACCATCAGCTGGAAAATTTTATAGTCTGCCTGTAGTTTTTTCTATGTTGTTTGGAGGAGATAGATTTGGATTTTTTAGAAAGAGCCCAGCAAATATAACAGAGGTTGATTGGGTAAGTGGTGGATGCATGATGATAAAAAAAGAGATATTTAATAGACTAAAAGGATTCGATGAAAACTTTTTTATGTATATAGAAGATATGGAATTATGTTTTAGAGCTAAAAAAGCAGGGAATAAGGTTATGTTTTATCCTGACTTGCACATTGCACATGAGGGACATAAAAGTTCAAATCGGACATTTGCAATTATCCATATTTATACTGGACTACTTTATTTCTATAAAAAACATACAAATATCATTGCATATTCCATATTAAAATTATTACTTACTACAAAAGCATGCGGTGCAATTATACTAGGAAGTGTGGCCCGAAATGAAAATCTTTTAACAACATACAAAAAGGCTCTCGCTTTTTCCTTATGAAAATATTTCGCTTTGTTAACGATAACATTTTATTTTTACTCACACTTTTTTTGCTTGCATTTATTCCTTTATACCCGAAACTTCCCCTAATAGATGTTCAGTTTACCTGGGTATACATCCGCGCAGAAGATTTTGTCGTATTTCTCACTTTAGGCATATGGGTCGTACTTCTTTTTAAAAAGAAAATTTCTCTAAGAACTCCACTTACTATTCCTATTATGATTTTTTGGATCATTGGGATGTTTGCAACAATTCATGGAGTATTTCTTATCTTTCAATATCTGTCTGGTGCACATCCAAATGTTGCGCTTCTTTCTTACCTTCGTAGGATTGAATATCTTAGTTTATTTTTTGTCGCATTTGCAGGAATGAAAGATAAGCGATTCCTTCCATATGTTGTTGGGGTGCTAGCGGTTACTCTTTTTTTAATTTCCCTCTATGGCTTTGGACAAAAATTTATGGGTTTTCCTGCATTTTTAACAATGAATGAAGAATTTGCTAAGGGTGTTGCAATACATCTTTCTTCAGAATCGCGAGTTCCATCGACATTTGCCGGTCATTATGATTTGGCAGCGTATTTAGTTTTAGTAATACCAATACTAACAAGTATGGTTTTTGCATGTAAGAAATGGTTTACTAAGATCGCTTTAGGAATAATTATTTCTATGGGTTTTGCACTGCTTTTTATGACAGTGTCGCGGATATCTTTTTTTGCCCTGTTGCTTTCATTATTTATCGTTCTATTTTTTCAGAAAAAAAAGATGGTTACAATATCTCTTGTTGCATTGACAGCATTGTTTTTAATTATTTTTCCAAATCTTTTGCAGCGCTATGGGAATACGCTTAAGGAAACAGATGTAATAGTAAGCGGAAAAACGGGAGAAGTTATTGGCCACCTAACAGAAGTACCAGCATCTTATTTTAAAAACAAAACAATTAAAATGAAGTTTGCACAAGATAAGGGCGAAATTGTTTCGCCTATCTCGCCAAACCTGGCAACTTCGGCTGCAATTATTGTTCCGGTTGAATCTCTTCCCGAAACAGTTCATCTTATTGTTGAAACAAATAATCCAACTGGAGAAGATTTACCACAAGGGTCGGGGTATATTAATCTTCCTTTAGCGCCAATTAAGGAAAAAATTTTGTCGTTTTATTACCAAAAGTCAAATGACGCAGAATCAAAAGACTCGGAAAATGTTTTATTCATTCGTGGAAATTATTTAGTAAAAAAAGCAATCGCGTATGATCTTTCATTTACCACTAGGTTCCAGGGGGAATGGCCACGAACAATTGAAACATTTAAGAAAAATATTTTTATAGGGGCCGGATATGGATCGGTAAGTTTAGCAGTTGATAATAATTATTTACGTATTTTAGGGGAGGTAGGATTGCTTGGATTTTTATCTTTTGGTTCTATTTTTCTTGTTGCAGGAATATATATTAAGAAAGTTCTGCCGGAAATTGATTCTCCCATTGCCAAAAGTTTTATTCTAGGTTTTGGGGCGGGTGTGTTTGGTCTCGCATTAAATGCATTTCTTATAGATGTCTTTGAGGCGTCTAAGATTGCATTTACCTTGTGGTTACTTATGGGAATATGTTTAGGAGTAGTAGTGCTTTATCAAAAGAAACAAATAAATGTTTACGAACAGTTAAAAAAAATATTTATTTCTCCATATGCAATTATTTGTTACTTAATTGTCTCTGTTTTTATTTTATACTTTAGTGTAACTAATTATTATTTTGTCGGAGATGATTTTACATGGTTTCGATGGGTATCTGATTGCAAAAGTATCGTTGGTAATGGATGTAGCTCTTTATTTTCTACTATAGCAAGCTATTTTACACAAACAAATGGGTTTTTTTACAGACCAGGAACGAAAACATATTTCCTACTTATGTACAAAGCTTTCTGGCTTAATCCAACTGCATACCATACGGTTTCCATTGTTCTTCATCTGTTGGTGTCAATTTTGGTATTTTTGCTATCCAAAAAATTGCTTAAAAGCTATTTCTTGTCAGTGTTGGGTGCATTTTTATTCATTGTATTAAGCGGTTATTCTGAATCGATTTTTTGGATATCGTCAACTGGATTTTTGTTTAACGCTTTTTTTGCACTGCTTAGTTTGCTTTTGTATATCAACTGGAGAGAAAAGAAGAAGAGTATTTATTTTGTTTCTGCATTAATTTCTTTTGTGCTTTCGATGTTGTTTCATGAGTTAGGTATTGTTGTCCCGCTATTTTTTATTCTGTATGAATATGCTATAGAAAAAAGTTTTCATTTTTCGACGGTTTTTAAAAAACGTCGCTATGCTGTTTTTGTGGGGCTTATTGGATTATATCTTTTGATGCGTTTTCTATCGCATAGTCATTGGTTTAATGGTGATTATAGTTATAATCTTATTAAGTTGCCATTGAATTTTGTAGGAAACATTCTGGGCTATATTAGCATTTTGCTCTTTGGCACATCTGCATTGGCTGGATATGAAAAAATAAGGGATATATCTAGGAATCATATTGCAATTACAGCAGTTATAATGACAACGATAGTGTATCTATTTGTCTTCTTTTTAAGAAATACATTGAATAAAGTAAGTGAGGACGATAAGAAAATTATTATATTTGGATCACTCTTTATTTTTATTGCTCTTTTGCCCTTTTTGGGACTTGGGAATATTTCATCTCGATACAGTTATTTATCGTCTTTTGGTTTTGTTATTATTTTTGCATTATTGCTTGGAAAAATATATTCATATCTTAAAAGCAACGGTCGAGATGTTGCTGTCGCATCGATGATAATAGTTATTAGCATGTTTACCTTTTGGCATCTTATTCAATTGCAGCAAATACATGAAGATTGGGCTGAGGCAGGGAAACAGTCACAAAATTTATTTTTAAGTTTAGATAACGTCTATATAAATTATTGGGACGAAAAGCAACTAGATATTTATTTTGTTAATATTCCAACCAGATATGGTAGCGCCTGGGTATTTCCTGTGGGGCTAGAAGATGCAGTATGGTTTGTCTTTCGTAGTAATCTTGTTCGAGTATTTAAGTCTCTATCAGTTGAAGAAGCATTGATAAGTGCAAAAAATTCTCCAAATGGAAAAGTGTTTGTATTTGATTCGTCGGGAAGGCTTATAGAGAACATAAAAAGATCTGATGGGCAAATTGTTTCTACAATGTATTAACTTTTTATACATATGAAAAAAAAAGAACTTTTAATACTTATTTTTATTTTACTTGGTGCATGTATTGTTCGTTTGTATCATTTTAATTATCCTATTCTAGATTGGCATGCATGGCGGCAGGTAGATACGTCTGCGGTTTCTCGAAGCTTTGTTGAGCAGGGATTTGATATTTTTCATCCAAAATTTGAAGATTTGTCAATTGGCGTTTCTCTTTTAGACAATCCAAAAGGATATCGGTTTGTCGAGTTTCCAATATACAATGTTTTACAAGCGGGTGGGTTTTTACTATTTAATCATTTAACGCTCGAGGAATGGGGAAGGCTAGTCACGATATTTGCATCTTTGGGATGTGTTGTTTTTTTGTATCTCTTTGTTAAAAAGTATGTGTCCGAACGTGCAGGAATGTTTACTGCATTTTTCTTTGCATTTGCTCCGTATGACATTTATTACGGCAGAACAGTTTTGCCCGATACACTTATGGTAATGTGCATGCTTGGCGGACTGTACTTTTTTGATAGGTGGGTAGACAAAAAAAATTTTCAATTTTCAATTTTCAATTTTCAATTTTTACTTGCAACACTTTTTACAGCATCTGCAATTCTTCTAAAGCCGTTTGTTCTCTTTTTTTCTCTGCCATTTTTGTGTATAGCATGGAATGCATTTGGGAAAGAGATAATAAAAAGAAAATCGCTTTGGTTTTTTTTAATATTATCAGTAACCCCCTTTATTTTATGGAGAGTTTGGATGCAGCAATACCCGGAAGGCATCCCGCAAAGCAATTGGCTTTTTAATGGAAGCGAAATTCGTTTTAAGGGGGCTTTTTTTCACTGGCTTTTTGCAGATAGAATTGCTCAGTTAATGCTTGGTTATTTTGGTTTGCCGTTTGTTATTATTGGGATCTTGGAGAGAGTAAAAAAAGAAGGATGGATTTTTCTTTCCTGTATTGTTTCTGCATGTATCTACATGTTTGTTATTGCAACAGGAAATGTGCAGCATGATTATTATCAAATGCTTATTATGCCAACAATTGCAATTTTTTTTGGAAAAGGAATCGATTTTATTTTGACAAGGTCACATGATCTTTTTAATACTTACACAACTTATATTATCGTTGTTGTAAGTATGATTTTTTCACTCGCATTTAGCTGGTTTGCTATCCGGGATTATTATACACTTCAGCATTATGATATTGCAGAAGTGGGGGCAATTGTCGACAATCTGGTTCCTAAGAATACTAAAGTAATTGCTCCATTTGGTGGAGATACAACATTTTTATACTACACAAAAAGACAGGGGTGGCCGGTTGTTGATAGACCATTTTATAAGTTCGTTAAAGCAGGGGCAGAATATATAGCATTTGTCGATCCTACACCAGATGAGCTTGATTTGCAAACAAAGTTTACAACTGTGGCTAGAGGATCGCATTACGCAATTTTTGATCTAACAAAGCCAACAGCGATTGGAAAGATCTTCTTACAAACAGAGGAAAAGACAGACTTGAAGAAAAAATGAAGATACTTATTGTTTCCTCTTATCTTCCATATCCACTTTTTTCCGGTGGCCACGTTAGGCTTTATAATATTATAAAAGAGTTGGCAAAGTACCATGAGATCGTGCTTGTTTGCGAAAAGCGATCGCATCAGATGAAAGAAGATATTGCACAAGTTGAAAAATTTTGTAAAGAAGTTATTGTCGTTGAAAGAAAAAAGCAATGGAGTATTTCCAATATTTTAAAAAGTGGTTGTTCTTTATATCCGTTTCTTATAACTGGTCACACACAACAAGTAATGCAAGTAAAAATAAAAGAACTCCTGGAAAAGAATACGTTTGACATTATTCATGTAGAAACATTTTATGTTTATCAGAACTTACCAAAAGTTACTATTCCAACAGTATTAGTAGAACACAATATAGAATATTTAGTTTATAAACGGTTTGCAGATAATGCTCTATTTGTCCTTCGTCCGCTGCTTGCATTAGACATTGCAAAAATGAAATATTGGGAAGAAAAATTTTGGAAAAGTGCAACACGACTTGTTGCCGTTTCTGAAGAAGAAAAAATGCTCATGAAAAGACAGGATGTTGCAGTTGTGCCCAATGGAGTAGATATCGAAAGATTTAAGATTGACGATTTAAGATTTAAGATTTCAAAAAAGGAAAAGCGAATATTATTTATAGGGGATTTTAATTGGATCCAAAATAGTGATGCTGCTACATGGTTACTTAGGGATATTTGGCCCAAGATAACTCTTAACTCTCAGTTTTCAACTTTCAACATAAAGTTATGGATTGTAGGCAGAAATATTCCTAATTCTATTAGAAACTTAACAAAAGATCCGAATGTTATTTTTGATGAGAATGCGCCAGAAGAAACTTCGGATATTTTTAAAAATGCAGATATCCTGCTTGCACCAATTCGTGTTGGTGGGGGGACAAGTTTTAAGATTCTGGAAGCAATGGCATCGGGCGTTGCGGTTGTAACTACGCCACTGGGGCATGAAGGAATACAAGCAAAAGAGGGAAAAGAAATTATTGTTGGAAAAGACACTAATGATTTTGTTAAGAAAATATTTTCGCTTTTGGAAAATAAAAAAGAGTACGAAATACTAGTAAAAAGTGCAAGGCAATGTATAGAAAAACAGTATGCATGGTCGACAATTGTAGAAAAGCTCGAGAAGGTATATAAAGGAGCAATAAAAACATATGCAGAAAAACACAATTGATCTTTCTATTATTATTGTTTCTTATAACACAAAAGACATTCTTTTAGCATGTTTATCCTCTGTGTATGCAAATTCACCAAAACAATATGGATTTGAAGTTATTGTTGTGGATAATGCCTCAACCGATGGCTCAATCGAAGCGATTCAAGATAAATCTAAACTAAAAATTATTCAAAACAAAGAAAACTTGGGATTTTCCAAAGCGAATAACATAGGTGTAAAAGCATCGTCTGGTCGGTACGTCTTGTTTCTTAATTCAGATACTGTAATGCAAGTAGACACTCTGGATTTTATGGTTTTATTTATGGAAAAGCATTCAGGCGTAGGTATTGCAACGTGTCGAGTGGTGATGCCAAACAACGAAATAGATGACGCTAGTCACAGAGGGTTTCCAACACCTTGGAATGCATTCTGTCATTTTTCAGGACTGGCTCGGATTTTTCCAAAATCTAAAATATTTTCTGGATATTCCATAGGATGGGAAGATATGTCAAAAACGCACGAAATAGATGCATGCGCAGGAGCTTTTATGCTTGTCAGACGAGAGGTTGGGGAGGAAGTAAATTGGTGGGATGAGGATTATTTTTGGTATGGAGAAGATTTGGATTTTTGTTATCGCGTAAAAAAGAACGCTTGGAAAGTATATTATGTCCCGGATGTTTCTATCCTGCACTACAAAGGTGTATCGGGCGGCATTAAAGATATCTCAAAGCATTTGACCACTGCTGATAAAGAAACAAAAATACGTGCAACCCAGGCCCGTTTTGAAGCAATGAAGCTTTTTTATAACAAACATTATATCTCCCGGTATCCACGATTTGTCACATGGTTTGTAATGGAAGGAATAAATCTTAAAAATAGATTAACATTAGGAAGCCTCTAATTTCTCGCTGTCTATACGCTCAATTTTCTGGTAAAATTAATTTATCGTATAAGCTATGTGGTATTTGTATCTTGATGAAAGTGGAGATCTGGGTTTTGATTTTGTCAACAAAAAACCTTCAAAATTTTTTACTGTAGGCATTCTTGCCGTAAGTAGTATTGAAAGTAACCGGCAGTTAATAAAAGCAGTTAACATAACACTTCGCAGAAAATTAAATCCCAAACAGCATAGACACAGAATTGTTCACGAATTAAAGGGTAGTAGTACAACATTAGAAATAAAAGAATACTTTTATAAACAAGTTAAAAGTGTAAAATTTGGAATTTACGCAATGACACTTAATAAAAGAAGAGTCTACGAACGGCTTACAAAAGAAAAACCTCGTGTCTATAATTTTATTGCAAGACAGGTAATCGATAAAATCCCTTTCGAGAAAAATAAAATAGATAGAGTAGAATTTATTATAGATAAATCAAAAAGTAAGCCAGAAGTAAAAGAATTTAATTCTTATATACGTTCACAGATTGAAGGAAGATTGTATCCAAAGACTATTCTTGATATGTATCATTGGAATTCACACGAAAATAATGGTTTGCAGGCAGCAGATTTATTTTCTTGGGGTATTTTTCAAAAATATGAAAAGAAAGATACTAAGTGGTTTGATGTATTTAAACAAAAAATCTGCTTTGAAGATCAATACTTATAAATTTAGCGGATGAGAGTGCCTCATAGGCTTGTTATGTTCTAGCTTAGCCAAACAGATGAATGGGAACACTAGAAGCAACCTATACCGGACTTATCACTCATCCAACTATATTATACCACTTGCCTTGTCTTTAATCAAACGATTAGGCAGGTATTTTCGACTAATTTGCCCCTTGACAAGTTTTGGTACCAAACTATAATCTAGTTTATCCGAAGCCAAGCCGAAAGACTGATGCAATTTTCTTTTACCCCAACAGAGTAATTCTCTCGCTGTCTATACGCTCAATTTTCTGGTAAAATTAGTCTACTGTATAAACGATTTTATGTAGGAAAACGATATGAAAAAACAAAAAATGAAATGCATGCACGATTATAAAAATGCCGTTCAAGTAAGAAATATTGATTATCAATGCCGTCTTTGTGGTGGACTTCTTGATCCAAATGAGTGGTTTCTTATGAATAGTTTTGAATTTATTGATGTGGGTGTTAAAAAGAAACAAAAAATAACAAAAAATGCTTAATCAAGATACAAAACGAAAAATTAATTCTGCCAGTTTGCTGATTTATCGCTCAATACCATTGTTAAAATTGAAAATGGCGTTAATCATACCGACAATCGAAACTCTAGCGCTTGAAATCGGCGTTGCCTGCCCGCCTTTGGAGCAAAAGACGCTATCACCGAGAGGATATTATTAAGCTAATAACAAAATAAAGTTATGTATACGCCGAATAAATCAATTATTGATAATGATAAAATTAAGCTCTTTACAGAGTTAAAGAACATTCTTAATGACCAACCAAGCAACTTTGACGTTGCCACCGGCTATTTTAACGTTGGAGGCTTCGAGTTAATCGCCCAAGAAATAAAAAATGTTAAAAAGTTCAGATTATTACTTGGAAAGTCACCAGGTGTTGATGATAAGTTGGTACC
>OBEQ010608343.1_pt1 | contig 18731 bp, 17 predicted proteins | sample 1670901 | NCBI WGS metagenome assembly OBEQ01 (sample SAMEA104232315, study PRJEB22302) | groundwater metagenome | biome: forest; feature: aquifer; material: groundwater | place: USA | collected 2011-08-07 | depth 5.4 m
AGAAATAGAAGGAGAAATGGGAGATGCAATGATGGGATTGCAAGCGCGTCTTATGTCCCAAGCGCTTCGAAAATTAACCGGAGTTATTTCAAAATCAAAAACTGTTGTTATATTTACTAATCAGTTGCGGCAAAAAATTGGCATTATGTTTGGAAATCCGGAAACAACAACAGGTGGTTTAGCATTAAAATTTTATTCATCGGTTCGTATGGATATTCGAAAAATCGAAACAATAAAAGATGGGGATAGAGCAATTGGCTCGAGGCACCGGGTAAAAATTGTCAAAAACAAAGTATCAACGCCATTTCGCATTGCAGAATTCGATGTATTTGGGACAGGTATTTCCCGTGAAGGTGGCATTATCGATGTAGGGGTTGAAATGGGAATTCTTAAAAAGTCTGGAGCATTTTATCGATATGGTGATGAGATGCTTGGGCAAGGAAAAGCAGCTGCAATGGAAACGTTAAAAGAAAACGCAGACATGCAGAAAAAAATTGTTGCAGAAATTATGAATAAAAGCAAAGATGGCGGCATGCCAGTTGCCGTTGGGATTGAAGAAAGTAAAGAAGTCTAACCGTTATACCTCATGGATTCTTTCGAAAAATACTTCACAATTTCTCTCCGGTTTTTATCGTATCGTCCACGCTCAGAAAAAGAAGTTCGTGATAATTTAATCAAAAAAAAAGCAGATCTACAATTAATTGAAAAAATCATCCAAGACCTTAAAAAACGAAAATTTTTAAATGATCTCGATTTTGCTATTTGGTGGGTCGAACAGCGGTCAAAAGTAAAATCGCAAGGAAAGCGGCTCATTTCCTTAGAACTGCAAAGAAAGGGAATAACCAAGGATATCATCGAAGAAGTATTTAGTACTGCAGAAGAAGCAGTACCAGAAATCGAAAAAGCACAAAAAATTGTTGAAAAAAAGATTAGTAAATACAAAGGATTGCCAAGGCATGAAATCTATCAGAAGCTTGGTGGTATGCTGGCTCGAAGAGGCTTTGATTTTGACACTATAAAGCATGCCATTGACGAAGTTTTGCAAAAAGGAGTATAATACCTGTTAGGACAATAAGAGATTGTCAGAGGAACTATACATGAGAAAAATTCATTCATATCCCTCTTACAAGACACAAATCAAGAGCTAAAATAACGCTCTTTCTTCTTATTGTCTTTTTACTATGGCATCAGATAATCAAGATTTATTACAACTCGAAAAAAAGCTGTTAGAACGAGAAGAAAAACTCGAAAGAGAAAAAGAGTCTTTAGTAGAAGAAAAAGCTCAACTTTCTAAAAAAGCAGAAGAATATAGAGAAAAACTACAAAAAGCTTCCGGTTTAACCCAAGAAGAAGCAAAGCAAGAGCTCTTAAAAGAAGTCGAAGATAAAGAGCGACAAGCAGTTGCAAGGATTATAAAAGAGCGAGAAGAAGAAGCAAAAGTAACTGCAGATAAAAGAGCCCAAGAAATTCTGGTTGACTCCATGAGGCACGGCGTTTTAAGCTACATTGCCGAATATACAGTTTCTGTAGTAAAAATTCCAGACGAAGAAATGAAAGGCAGAATTATTGGAAAAGAAGGCAGAAATATCCGCGCCTTTGAGCAAGCAACCGGGGTTGATGTAGACCTTGACGAAGAAGGGATTATCCGTTTATCGTCTTTTGACCAGGTTCGTCGAGAAGTCGCAAGACGATCCCTCGAAAAACTCTTAAAAGACACACGCATTCAACCATTTAGAATCGAAGAAGTAGTTAAACAAACAAAAGAAGAAGTAGAAAAAATAATGTTACAAGAAGGGGAGTGGCTTGCACAAGAAGCAGGTGCATTTAATGTACCAGTCGAACTTTTGCAAATTCTTGGACGTTTTAAATTTAGAACGTCATACGGGCAAAATTTGGTTGTGCATACACTCGAGGAAACAAAAATTGGCGTGCATATTGCAAAGGAGATTGGTGCAGATGCGGATATTGTTCGTCTTGGTTGTTTATTCCACGATATTGGAAAAGTTTTAGAAGGCGAGGGAAGTCATGTAAAGCTAGGTGTTGAGTTCTTAAAACGATTTAATATTCCAGAAAAAATTGTGAATTGCGTTGCCGAACATCACGAAGACAAACCATTTTCTTCCATAGAATCGGTAATCGTTTGTATTGCCGATCAAATTTCTGGCGCACGTCCAGGGGCAAGGTACGAAGATTACGAAGAATATGCAAGGAGACTTAAAGACATGGAAGAAATGGCAAAAAAACACGAAGGTGTTGAAGATGCCTATGCATTCGAAGCCGGAAGGGAGCTTCGGGTTATTATTAACCCTGGAAGACTCGACGATGCACAAACTGTGTTGGTCGCACAGCAAATTCGAGAAGAGGTAAGTAAAGCACTCGCAGTCCCCGGAGAAGTAAAAGTAACAGCAATTCGAGAATTCCGCGCCGTTTCTACCTAAACTCCTTTATTTTGATCTATTTTTATTCACAACGCATTATTGACAACCTTTTGTTTTCCTTGTAATGTTAATCTAATTTAAAAGTCTCATCTTAAAAGGATACGAAGGGGGTGAAACAAACTGACCAAAAAAGATTTAATCGATGTTGTTGGAAAAAAAGCAAATTTAACTAATAAAGCATCTAGGGATGCAGTCGGAGCTTTTCTAAATGCAATTCGAGACTCTCTAAAACGTGGAGAAAAAGTTGTCATTACTGGTTTTGGTACATTTACAATTCGAAAACGAGCAGCAAGACCTGGGCGAAATCCAAAAACCGGAGAACGTATAACATTAGCAGCACGTAAAGCTCCAGGGTTTACTCCAGGAAAAACATTAAAAAAAGCAGTCAAGTAGGTTTAAAAGTTAAAAAGAGTTCACTCAATTTTTGATGAGCTCTTTTTTGTTATAATAAATGTATGCCAGCCATAACAGTTTCTCACTTGTCAAAGTATTATAAAATTTATCAAAAAGAACCGGGGATGCTGGGGTCTTTAAAATCGTTATTTAACAGAAAATATCAGACATCAAAAGCAGTAGACGATATTTCTTTTTCGATAGAAGAAGGCGAACTGATTGGGTTTATTGGACCAAATGGTGCGGGCAAAACAACAACCTTAAAATGTTTATCTGGTTTACTCTACCCTACTTACGGGGAAGTGTCGGTTCTTGGGTTTACCCCACACAAACGAAAGCACGCATATTTAAAGCAAATTGCGCTTGTTATGGGGCAAAAAAATCAGCTGTGGTGGGATTTACCAGCAATGGATTCGTTTTTGCTTAATAAAGAAATTTATCAAATTCAAGATAAACAATTTAAAAAAACATTAGACGAATTATCATATCTTCTTGCAGTAAAAGAGTTTTTGCATGTGCAGGTGCGAAAACTCTCTTTAGGACAGCGCATGAAATGCGAGCTTATAGCAGCTCTTATTCATAGTCCAAAAGTATTGTTTTTAGACGAACCAACCATTGGACTCGATGTTGTGATGCAGCAAAATCTTCGAGAGTTTATTAAAGAGTACAACCAAAAATTTAACGCGACAATTTTGTTAACGAGCCATTACATGGAAGATGTAAAACAACTTTGCGAGCGAGTGATTATTATTGATCACGGGAAAATTTTATTCGATGGAAAATTGGCTGACATTGTAAAAGAATATGCTGGGCACAAATTACTGACAGCATCGTTTGAGAAAAAAATTGACAAAGAATCACTAAGAGCATTTGGGAAAATTGAAGAATACGAACCGCTTCGAGTTGTCCTTTCTATCCCAAGAGACAAATCAAGCGACATTGCAGCAAAACTCTTGGATAAATTTCCTGTAGAAGATTTAAATATCGAAGAGCCAAAAATAGAAGATATTATTCGGGACGTATTTCAAAAAAATAAATTATGAAAAAATACTGGATTATCGCGCGGGGAATTATGGAAGAAACGATGACCTATCGTTTGAGTTTCATCATGTGGCGTTTTCGGGGGGTTTTACAATTTTTGGTTTTGTACTATTTATGGTTGGCCCTTTTACCCGGCAACCAAACACTTTTTGGCTATTCACAATCTCGTATCTTGACTTATGTTTTTGCGTCAACGCTTATGAGCGCGATTATTTTCTCGACTCGTGTTGCAGAGCTGGGAGAAACAATTAATAAAGGAGATTTATCCAATGACTTACTCAGGCCCGCAAACTACCTTCTTATGTGGGCAGCAAGAGACGTCGGCGACAAACTTATGAACATCATGTTTTCAATCGGAGAATTTACGATTCTTTTTATTATTCTTCGCCCGCCATTTTTTTTCCAATCAAACCCTTTTTTTTTGGCAGCAACGGTCATTACTATAGCAATTGCAACAATACTGTTTTTCTTCATTAACATGCTTTTGGGGTGCATTGGATTTTGGAGCAATGAAACATGGGCGCCACGATTTATTTTTACTATTTTACTGCAATTTTTTTCAGGTGGATTATTTCCTCTGGATATTTTACCAAAGCCTCTGTTTGCGTTCTTCTCGGCAACGCCGTTTCCGTATCTTTTATACATACCGCTGAAAATTTACCTTGGACAACTCTCGTTTTTTGAAATCGGTAAAAGTTTTTTTATAGCATCCGCGTGGATGATAGGAGTATATCTTCTTCTAAAAATTGTTTGGAATAAAGGAATGAAACTATACACTGCGCAAGGGCGATGAAAGAAATTACACGGTACGCAAAAATTTGGTGGATCTTAACAATCGGAACGACACAAATCGCGTTTGCGTCCCGGTTTGGTGCCGCAATTTTTATGATTGGAAAATTACTTCGTTTTGCATTTTTCCTGCTGTTTCTGGTTGTTCTTATTTCAAAAACACACTCTTTGGCATCGTACTCATTCTGGCAAGTTATTTTTTTCTACGCGACATTTAATTTAGTTGACACGCTGCCGCAATTTTTCCTGCGTGATGTATACCGGTTCCGCTATCAAGTGGTGAGCGGTTACTTTGATTATATTCTCACAAAACCGTTCTCACCTCTTTTTAAAGCACTTTTTGGCGGATGTGATGTTTTGGATTTTTCTATGCTTCTGGTTTCTGCTGGATTTATCGGCATTGCAGGCAGCCACATAGGGGTAGTGACGATAGGAAACGCTGCCCTATATATTTTGCTTATTGTGAATGCGTTTCTTATCGCGCTTGCGTTTCATGTCGTTGTTTTAAGTATGGGTATTTTGACAACGGAAGTCGATAATACCATCATGCTCTATAGAGACATGACGCAAATAGGGCGATTTCCCATTGAAATTTATAAAGAACCGCTTCGGGGGCTTTTAACATTTATTATTCCTGTCGGTATTATGATGGCGTTTCCTGCAAAAGCCATGCTTGGTTTGTTATCAGTTCAGCTTATTATTCTTTCCTTTGTGGTGGGTTTCCTGCTTCTTTTTGGCAGTTATCTATTTTGGCAATACTCGCTTCGTCATTACAGCAGTGCCAGTAGTTGATCGAGGAAGCACTATAGTGTAGAATCAACATATGGTCATACGACTTCGGACTGCATTTTTTATCTTTCTTGTTGGTGCTATCGTTTGGTTTTTGTACGTAGAGCGGGCAATTTTAACGCCTTTTATTTTAGGCGCAATTTTTGCCTATCTTTTTAACCCTGTTGTTTCGTTTTTTGAACATAAAATAAAAATTCCAAGAACCATTACTGTTTTTATAATATACGCGGTTATTATGTTCCTGATTATTGCGTTGGGGATTTTACTCACCAGGAGACTTTTGGCAGAATCTTTCGAGCTTGGGAGTTTTATTAGAATTACTCTTAATACTGCAAAAGAGCAAATAAATAATCTTCCAGATTTTATTCGACCCACAGTGATCGATACATTAATTTCTCTAGAAAAATCAAAGCTTTTCTCGACAAGTTCTTTGTTTTTTCTATTTCCTCAAGCAATTTCTCGAATTGTTAGTTTTTTTATTTTTCTCGTTTCTGGGTTTTATTTTCTGAAAGAAGGACGAACAATTTTTGACAGGCTCTTACTCTTTGTGCCGCAAGATTATCGACTCGATCTAGAGATTCTTTTTCGAAAAATAAACGCAGTATTAAGTAGTTACTTGCGTGGGCAACTGTTTTTAGTGCTTTTTGTGAGCGTAGCTCTTTTTGTTGCTTTATCAATTTTCGGAGTCCGATTTGCGCTTATTATGGCAATTTTTTCTGGGTTTGCAGAAATTGTTCCTCTTATTGGACCAATTGTTGCTGGGGCAGTTGCAATGCTTGTTGTGTTTGTAACAGGTAACAATAATTTTTCCCTGCAGCCATCAACTGCTGCTCTTGTGGTTGCTGCTATTTATTTTGTTGTCAGGCAGTTTCAGGATTATTTTGTTACACCGCATGTTATGGGAAAAATTGCAAAACTTCATCCTATTGTTATTTTATTTGCCGTTCTTGCTGGAGAACATACTGCAGGAATTTTGGGGCTTATTTTGGCTGTTCCAATTGCTGCAATTTTAAAAATATTTCTTGAATTCTTTTTAGAAAAGGTAAATAATCGCGCTGCAATAAAAAAATCCTAGGAAGCGAGTAAGCCAGATTCTGTTTTTAAATCGCAATCTCTCTCAGTATGATGTTTAATCATTCTGCCCCCGATTTAATCGGGGATGCCCTCAAACTTCTGATGCTCTCCTAAAGCAAGATAATAACGCATCAATTCGGAGGTTGCAGCAGGTAGGATTGTCGCGTTTCACACTCACTCGTCTCTGTTACTCTCAAATTCTGTCGATTCAGAATTTGTTCTTGATTCCAAATGTGAGTAAAGAATCAAAACACTAGCGCTTTCGCGTCGGAGCTTGCGCTCCATCCCCGGCTTTATACCTGTCTGGACTTTCCTCCTCGCCCTCCACTTTCGAGGAGAGGCGGGGAGCGATCCTTCTTCCTAGGATACATCAATTTTACTCTAGGACACAAAAGAAGTCAAGCGGTTGAGCAGAGCATTTTGTATTCGCAGTTTTGGCAAAGCATGCTGTGCGAACAGGTAAAATCGCTTTGTGCAATTTCTTGTACTTTTGCAAACAGGAGTTTTTTTGCTTCGTCCAGTTGTTCTTGTGTTCGTGTTGTTGAGTAAATTGTTTCGTCTTCTAAAAAATGCAGAGATAACTTTACTGTTTCTGCTTTTTTGTTAAATATTTTGTCTCTAACTTCTGTTGCTGCAAGTGCGTACACGGTTAACTGCAAATTGTTTTGTAATTCTTTTTCTGTAGGTGTTTGTGTGCCAGTTTTGTAATCAACAATTTCTATTGAGTTATTGCCGATGTCGTCGACTCGATCAATTCTTCCTCCAATCTTTAGAGTTTGGTTTTGTTCCTTATTAAAAAGCGAAAACATAAATGGTACTTCGACGCCAAGAGGTGTTTTAATCCCGTCGTGTTTTCCGATATACCGTTCTAGAATATAGATTCCTCGTTTAAATGCTTCGTTCTGATGCACTTTACTTTCGTATCCTTCGTCAATCCATGCTTTTTTCAGAAGTGCTTCGATATCTTTTTTGGTTACTTTTTCTTTCCTGATCTTTTTTTGAAAGTAATCACGAAGAGTGCTGTGTATACTAATACCAAAAGAAAGAGGCGAGCTTGGTTGGGTGGGAATTTTGAGGATAAATCGCAGTTTATAATGCAGTGGACATACTTCGAATGCTTGCAATTGTGAGTACGACAGATAGGTAATTTTTCGTTGTGGCGCGCTTTCTTCTTTTGTGCCATTTTTCATCTGCGTATTATGTGTTGTGACTTCGTTTGCCCAATCCAAGAGTGAGGGTTGTGTAATGAGGAGTTTGTCTTTTTCGATTTTGAGAAACTTGTCAACATACTTTTGCCCAAAAATGTCATACAAAAATGGAGAAATTTTTCGCTCTCTTTTTCCCTCGCCATAATAATTTGCAAAGGTTACATACAGTTCATCTTTTGCTCTTGTCATGCCAACATAGCAGAGTCTTCGTTCTTCTTGAATATGATAATCTCCTTCTGGCAAAATTTCTTTAATTAAATCCGAAGGAATTGGTATTTGTTCTTTCCGCTCTCGGGTTGGAAACCGTTGCGACACTAGATTAACTAAAAAAACAACAGGAAATTCGAGTCCTTTACTTGAATGAATTGTTAAAATATTTACCGCATTATTTTCGCTCCAATCAACATCAGAAGACAAAGGACTTTCCCCCATTTGCATCGAGAGATCAATCCAGTCAACAACAGCAAGAACACTCCCGTCATCGTGTTCTGTCTCGTAGGTTTTTAGCTTATCAAAAAACTTTGCAATATTTTGATACTTTTTTTCATCGTTTGGTACTTTTGCTGCCATAACTTTTTTGAGGAGCCCACTATCTTCTAAAAAGTAATACAGAATTTGCCCTGCGGTATCTTTTGGCACACGTTTTAAATGTCGGTTAATCATCTCTAATATTTTTTCCAGGGTTTTTTTTGTTTTTTCTTCGAGAAAAAGTTCGTGTTCTTGTTCGTCAGACTTTCTGTAGAGTATTCGTTCGATAGCTTCGAAAAGCGATAGGTTTTTGCGTTTTGCAAAATTTAATAGAGCACTTATATCTCGTGCGCTTAGCTCAAAAAGTGGAAAATTCAGTAAGCGATAAAGCGATGTGTTGTCGTTAAAGTTGTATAAAACTTTTAAATACGCAATAAGGTCTTTAATTTCTTCTTGATGAAACAATCTCCCCGGACCCAAAAATTGATACGAAATACCGAATCGAATCAGCGTTTTTACAAACGGTTGAGCGTGGTCATTTGCCCTAACTAAAATGGCAAAATCTTTATAACCATATTTTTTCTTGTCCACAAGTGTTTGAATTTTTTCTGCAACGAGTTCTGCTTCGTTTTCGACCCGTTCTGCATAAAGAATTTCTATGTCTTTTCCTTTTTGCTTTCTTTCGGAAGTAAGTTTTTTGTTAATGTTTTCTTTTACTTCCAAACGGTCTGGATTGTTATAAAGAATCAGATCATGCGACTTATTTAAAATTTCTTGCGTTGAACGATAGTTTTTTGTTAGCGTTACAATTTTTACTTTCGGAAAATACTTTCTAAACTGAACCATGTTAGAAATGGCAGCTCCTCGCCAACGATAAATCGCTTGGTCATCATCGCCAACAACTGTAATATTTTTTTTATCTCCCGAAAGGAGTACTGCTAATGTGTTTTGGGCAAAGTTCGTGTCTTGGAATTCGTCAACTAAGATATATTTAAATTGTTCTTGATATTGTTTTAGTATATTTTTTCTTTTTCTAAAAAGGTCTAAGGTGTTACTAATAAGGTCGGAATAATCCATAACTCCTTCTTTTGCTTTTAACTCTTCATACGTTTTGAATGCACCCGCTAGTTCAAGATTTTTCTTAACTTCTTGTTCTTCTTTATTGTTTTTCGCTTTTGCCCACTTAAGATATTCCTCAGGGTTTACGTCTTCGTCTTTGAGTCTGTTAAAATGTTGCAGCATGCCAGATAAAAATTTATAGGGGTTTCCTAAAGGACGAAAGTAATTAAGCTGGAATACAAAAATATGCTTGCGTAGAAAAAGCATGGTTTCTGCTTCGGTCATAAGCCGATATGAAGGATTAAGACCAATATGAATTGCATCACTACGCAATATGCGGTCGCAAAATGCATGGAATGTCGAAATCCAAAGCTGCGTATACCCGTAGGGAAGTGCAATATCAACTCGTTCCTCCATTTCCCTGGCTGATTTTTCGGTAAATGTGAGCGCAAGAATTTCTGTGGGGCTAACGTGTTTTTCCAGAATTAAGTGTTTTATGCGTTCGGTTATAACGGTTGTTTTTCCTGTCCCTGCACCTGCAATAATAAGGAGTGGGCCATTGCCGTATTTGATTGCTTCGATTTGCTCTGTATTTAAGACTTTGTCTTTCATGGGGATACTATTTTATCACAGAAAGAATGTGCGTTACTCGACAATAACTTCGCCCGTTTGGTTTGGGATGAGGTGGTTGTGATACCGATATTTTCCAAGCTTGTCAAAAACCAGTTGTACAGAAGCGCCATTTGGGAATTCACCCAAATTTAACGGTGGATACAAAAGGTGTGTTGGGTGTTCGGCTGATTGGACTGCCACGATTTTTCCACTAATGTTTCGCCACACAACTTTTGTTCCTGCTTTTACTGTGAGACTTGCTGGCAAAAACCCAGTTTCGGTTACCGTAACTGTTGCTTGGGTAATAGGTTTTCCTGCATTTTTCGTCTGCTGATTTTGATCCTGGGGAGTTTTTGGTATCGTTTGCGAAGCATTTTTACTCGCCTTATTGGTTAATAAAAGTACTGTGCCAATAACAAGCAAAACGACTATGGTAATAACAAGTAGTCTGTTGGTCATTACTTTCAACCTATCATAACTTCTTGTTGTCTGCAAGAGGATAAAAATGTTTGTATACTTACTTTATGCCAGAAGAGTTTTTCTTGCCATTTGTTAAAAAAGAACAGGTTGCAAAAGATGCATTTGCATTTTACTTTGATAGGTCAAAACAAGCATTCGACTTTATCGCTGGACAATACATTCGTATAACTTTGCCCCACCAAAATCCAGATGAGCGGGGAATCACACGATTATTTAGCATTGTTTCCCCTCCGTATGACAAACAAAATCTGATTATTACCACGCGAATTATTCAAAGTTCGTTTAAGAAAACGTTATACAATGTAACACCAGACACACAAGTAAAGTTCTTTGGTCCGATGGGTGTGTTTGTCTTAAAAGAAGAAGAACACAATCCAAGGGTTTTTCTCGCAGGTGGAATCGGGATTACGCCGTTTCATAGTATGCTTTTATATGCCAACGAGAAGAAGCTACAATTTCCAATAACGTTTTTTGCCTCGTTTTCAACACCAGAAGACGTGATCTTCCAACAAGAATTAGAAAGTATTGCAAAGCAGAACCCGAATATCAAAGTTATTTACACGGTTTCACATCCTGAAAATTCGTCATGGCAAGGAGAAAAAGGAAGAATTTCAGAAGAACTCATTAAAAAATATGTTCAAAACATGTCGGAACCAACCTACTATATTGCCGGACCGCCAGCTATGGTTTTGGCAATGGAGGAGTTGGTAAAAGGAATGGGAGTAGCACAAGAACAGATCAAAAAAGAACAGTTTGTTGGGTATTAAAGAGTTGATGTTTCAAGTTCTTTAACGACATTTTCTTCCAAAGTCTTCGTTGAATTTAATTTTCTGCCAATTTGTAAAAAGCCTGTGGTGACATTACTAAACTGACCTGTTGCATTATTCAAATGACGTCCTAAGACATTGAGGTTTTCATCCACTTTTTCGTAATCAATTTGCAGTGCGCGTAATAATTTAAACACTTCACGAGATCTTGATTCAATTTTCTTGCCTTCAAAGGATAAGAGAATTGTTTGTAAATGGGCATACAAAGTGGTTGGGGAAACAATATACACGCGTTCTTTTCTGGCAAAGTCCATTAAGTCTGTCATACTGGCCAATTCATAGTATACAGATTCGGAGGGAACATACATAAGTGCAAAATCCATAGTGCCTTCCTCTGGTAGTATATATTTTTTCGAGATACTAGCGACATGCTTTTTTACATCGCGTGTAAACTCCCGCTCAGACTCTTTTTTTTGTTGTTCATTTTCTGCCTTGGTCATCCGCTGGAAGTTTTCCATGGGGAATTTAGAATCAATTGGTAATATACCAGCATCTGTTTTTATTGCCGCGTCAACTTTTTCTCCGGATTTAAAAGAATATTGTAAATGAAAACTATTTTTAGGAAACATTTGTGCAATTAAATCTTTTAAAACCTGTTCGCCAATATTTCCCCGAAGTTTTGGGCTCTTTAAAAAGTCTTGTAAATCTTTCATACTTCTTCCTATTTCACTCATCTGTCCCACTTCTTTTCCAACATCTTTAATAACTGAGGCTGCTTTATCGAGTCGTTCATTTAATTGTTTCGAGTTTTCTTGCAAAATCTTTGTCACGTCAGAAGAAGAAACTCGCATTGCTTCGTTGAGCGTTTTATTTGTAGATTCTAAAGACTGTTGCATGCTTTTAAGCCACTCTAGAAGCGTTTTGTCGCTTTGAGGATTTTTAAGCTCTGAAAGCTTTTTCTGTAAGAAGAAAAGAAGAAAAAGGAAGCAAAAAACAATAGCAGCAATAGGCAGTACAGATTGCATGGTGCTGCATATTGTATCACGCTTTGTAAAGCAGCGCTAATGCACCATAGAGTCCAGCAACCTCATTGTGCTGTGCGTATTTTAATTGCGGAATCGTGGAGAAGATCGTAACAATGTTTTTTAAATGATGCGAGACTCGATCTAAAGGCATGCTTCGCATGACAGAACCACCAAACACAATAACCTCTGGAGACCAGTGAACAATAATGTTATTAAGCCCAAATGCCAAGAGCTTGGCGATTTCTTCCCATGTATCTTTGTCTTTTATGTCTTCCGCACGTTTTCCAAAACGTTTTGCAATGCCAGAGCCAGAAACGTACGCTTCTAAATGTCCCTTGCCTCCACATCCACACAACAGATTGCTTTCGAAGTTAATTACCTGGTGTCCTGGTTCAAAACCAATAGCAACGTTGTCGTCAATTTTTTGATTAACAATTCTAACTCCTCCAAGACCAGTGCTTACAGTAATAAAGGCAACGATTTTGTATCCTTTTGCTGCACCAAATACAGTTTCCCCAAGTCCGGCAAGCGCTGCATCGTTTGCAAGTGTAACAGGAGCATTTATCATGCTTTCTAAGCGTTTTTTGAGTGGTTTATCTTTCCACCCATGTAAATTTGGCGGATTTAACAGCGTAGTTTTTTCTTTGTCCATTGGTCCAGTAACACCACAAGCACTTGCGATAATGTTTTTATTTTTTGCAAGTTTAGAGATCTGATTTCGAAAAATTTGCATGCCTTCTTCAAAATCTTTTGGTGTCGGAACAATAACAAAGTTTTCTATTACCTTTCCGTCGGAAGAAACACCAATTTTCATTTTTGTTCCACCGATATCAAAGAGAATGTGCATAATTATTTTGTGTGTTCTTTTAGCATTATACTATTGTTTTTCATGTCAGCAAGGATTTGTTTTTTTTGCTCGCTTTCTACAAAATGCGGTTGGCCATAGTCGTCGATTTGCAAGGGCAGATACTCTACATCAATAAGTGTTTTGTCGTAAAATACATATCGTCCAACCACACCCTCTCTGGTTTTTTGCGACCACATTTGGTCAAAGACAAAATTGCCATGCGCGTAGGTAATCAGTTTCCCTTTGTAAAATTCAATTGGCTGAATCCAGTGCGGGTGATTGCCAATCACAAGGTCAGCGCCATTATCTATGGTAAAACGGCCTAAGTAAATTTGTCTTTCATCTGGTTGATCTCTATATTCAACACCCCAATGATATTGCACTACGACAACATCTGCATGTTTTTTTGCCTCTTGGATGTCTTTTTTTATTGTAGATTCATCAGTATTCACAATACCTGGTTGTGGTTTTGTTATGTCGTTATATCCCAAAAATGCAAAAGTTACACCTTTGATATTTTTGTATACCGGGCCATTAATGCCAGCTACTAAAATCCCGTTTTCTTTAAGAAGTTTTACGGTTGCTTCAACGCCAATTGCCTGGTAGTTTCCGGCGTGGTTATTTGCAAGATTTGCAACAGAAACGTTAATCGATTTTAATCCGTCAACGTTTTTTTGATCGCCGCAAAAAACCATTCCTTCTTCTGTCACTGGACAATTTGGAATGAGCGGGGTCTCAAGGTTTACAAATGTTATATCTGATTTTAATGATTTTAGTATCGGTGAAACTTTTTCGTATGGCCACAATGGATTATTTTTTCTCATAACGCCTGCGTTTACAGATCTGGCAGGAATAATGTCTCCGGTTACTGTTAGTATTCCTATGTGATCACTTGGTAGTTTTTCAACAAACGTGTGGTTATCAGAAAAAATCTGATCAAGTGTTAGGCTTTTAGGAATATATGTTTCATGGAGAGAAGAAGATGATACTCGAGGTAAATTATTGAAGGAACTATGCTTGGTATAAAAAAAAGCAAAGAGAATGGTAAGTAAAAAAATACATAGACCCAAGCCAATAGGGAAAAATACATGTTTTTTCTTTAATGTCTCTTTCATAGACTAGTTAAAATACAACTTGGGGTCTGCAGTGAGCTTTTGCCATGGAACCTTATTGTAGTTAAAAAAAGCAGCTGTGGCAATCATTGCTGCGTTATCGGTGCATAAAAATTTTTGCGGTGCAAAAATTTTGGCAGATAGCTCATGGGCTATGGCATATTGTTCAAAAGCCGTTCTTAATGTTTTATTTGCAGAAACTCCTCCACCTAATAAAATACTTTTGGTATTGTATTGTTTTGCTGCTTTTGTTGTTTTTGCAATAAGCACATCAAAAATCGCTACTTGTACAGCGTAAGCAATATCTGAAACAATTTGTTCATCAAGCCTTTTTATTTTTTGAACTTCTTTAAGAACTGCTGTTTTTAAACCGCTAAAACTAAAATCAAAATCATGGGAGTCAATCATGGGACTTTTGAAACGAAAAGTTTTTGGATTTCCCTTTTTTGCTTTTTCTTCAATTGCAGGACCAGCTGGGTAGGGAAGTCCTAACAGTCGTCCAATTTTATCGAGTGCTTCTCCTGCTGCATCATCGCGTGTTCCACCTAACCACTGAATGCTGCCATGCTTTTTCATCAAGATCAGATCTGTATGCCCACCAGAAACAATAAGAGCAATTGCTAGAAATTCTATAGCTGTTTTTCGATCAACCCAATTTGCGTAGATGTGTCCAATTAAATGATTAATCGGAACAAGCGGTTTATTAAAAACAAAAGAAAACGTTTTTGCTGTTTCTACACCTACCAACAGCGACCCGATGAGTCCAGGGCCATAGGTAACTGCGAAAGCATCAATATCAGAAAATTGCATGGTCGCATCTTTGAGCGTTTTTTTAACAATAGGAAGGATATATTTAAGCTGTTCTCTTGCTGCGTTTTCTGGAATGATACCGCCTGTTTTTGCATGAAGTGGCATGGATGCAGTGACTGTTTGGGAAAGCAGTTTAACCGATGTATCGTTTTTGTTTGCTGAAATAATTGCGCAAGCAGTCTCGTCGCACGAGGATTCTATTCCAAGAATATTCATAGAAGCGAAGCGTTTACTTTACTTACTTATTTTGACTTGGTCGCCTTCTTTTATATTATACTTGTCAGCGGTTCCTGCTGGTAATTCTATGACAGTATCAGCAGGTTGGGTTGGGCGATACAGAGGAAGCGCACCATTTGAAGAAGGGGGCGCAACGTTTCGATAAATCGTAACAATTTTATCCTTGTTGATATAGAGTATATCGATAGGAAATTTCATATCTCTCATCCAAAATGCATAGTAATCTGGTTTTTCAAAAGAAAAGATCATGCCCGAATTTGGTGAGAGCGATTTTTCTTTGGAAAGCCCGACTTGTTTCTCTTTATCGCTTTTTGCAGTCATAAGGTCGAATTTGTGAGAGTTGATGGTAACAGACGACCGATTAAATATGGAGAAAATTGCGGTATTTGCCTTTATGGTTTGGAAAATAAAAAACCCTATAATAAAAACAACAATAATTCCGATAATAGCTGCAAGAATCTTTTTCATAAATGCTTTCCTAGTGTACTTGTTGATTGTGTTGGCAGCGTTTCTATAACCTCACGGACAGTTGCATTAAGCAGCTTGGCTTGCCGCTCTTTATGCCTTTTGTACGGATCGTCTTTTGTGGTTGCTATTATAGCAGGTTTTAGTAAAACAACAAGCCTGTCGTATTCATAGTCCTGTAGCATTTTATCCAGCAGAATAATGTACTCTACGCTTCTTAATGAAGAAAGAATCGCAGCACGGATTTTTTGGGTATGAAACGGTCTACGTTTTCCTTTTTTTTGGGAAATAAATGCGTCACTTTCCAACAAAACAATCAGAATATCACCATGGGATTTTGCTGCATTTAGAAACGCGATGTGTCCTTTATGCAAAATGTCGAAACAGCCTCCTGCGAGCACAATTTTTTTCTGCCCAAGACTCTTTCGCAGGATTTCTACTTCTTGCTGTTTTAGAATAACTGCCATGTGTTTTACCCCCTGCCTCGTAAAAATACCGCCTGCCATGGTCGGTAATTGGAAATATACGTTTCAGAGATAATAATCATGCCGTTTTTGATCACTTGCCTTGTGAAAGAAACATTTGCGCCCCACGCCTCAAAATCCACTTGTTGTATAGTGCCTTTGAGGATTGTTGGGTCGTCCTGATATAGGGGGGGTGGTGGAGGCGTTTGAGAAGCAATAATTGGTTTAGAAAGAGTAACTTGTCGATTGTCTCTTTTCCCATAAAGAAGGAATGTTAAGCGAAGATTTGATTCATCGACAATGCTTTGGACAAGAATATACGCACTCGTATCGTTTTTAAATTTAAAATCAATCGTTGGTACATAGACTGTTGCATCAATGCCAGGAGGAGAATCTTCCTCGTAATACCCAACGCGGTAATCATGAGCATGGCGTTCAACAACCGGAAGACCTGCATTTAAAACAGCCCGAAAAAGCGTTGTAGAAACCTGGCATACCCCACCACCATCACCAAGAATCGTTTTTCCATCTTGAATAACATACGCCTGTTTATATCCGGTAAAAGAGGAGACATCACCGATTGCTTTTGCAAACGAAAACACTTCTCCAGGCGCAACGAGCACACCGTTGATTCTTCCTGCAGCAAGTGCAACATTATAGATTCTATTGGGAATAGAATGTTGATAGAGTGATGTTCCTGTTGCCAAAAGCCCATCGATGCCAAGATCGTTTGCTTTGTCTGTGGTTATTTTTGGTTTTAGGGTAATAACCGGAATAGCAATAGTAGTGTCGTTTTTTTTCTCTTCCAAAAGAAGAGCAAGCATTTTTTCTCGCACTGCTTCCTTGACCGCATAAATATCCATTTCTCGTCCATCACTCGATAGACGAAATGCAGAAACTCTTCCATTTTGATACGTAAATAATGCATCAACTGGGTCCACTTTTATTTTTTGTGCAATAGGGCCAAGAAGATTGTTTAAGGCATTGTCGTTATAATGGTACGAGGGTGGCAGATTAACACCGGTTATGTACGCTTGTACAATGAGCGTAACGTTAGATAAAATATTATCGCTTCTTCCAATACTAAACGCTTGATCTGCCAAGAGATTTTGATTGTAGCCTACCCCCAATTCTTTCGCGGAAATCGTTGCTTTTTCGTCATTCCAGGAAAAAGTAAAAAGGGTTTGCGAAGTAGCGTCATTTTTTTTAGCAAAGAAGTTTTTTACATCATTTTTTGACTTTCCCCCAAAATGAATGCCGTTTACCATAACGCCAGGATACACAACAGTTGCATATGTTTTTTGGAAAAAGATATACAAGAAACTAATAAAAAAAAACAATCCTATGCTCGCACCGGCAAAAAACCAAAAAATCGGAACTACCGCGTGTTTTCGAATGTAGTGTATTTTTCTCATTCTAGTTGTTGTATTATACTATAAAGTGTATTTTGGATGAAGTGCCCCAAGCGTATGCTACAATAGTATGTATGGAAGAAAATACCATTTTTCATACCGGGCAAAATCCTTTGCCACCCAAGCAGTTAGAGGCTGTGCAACTTACTCCTTTGGAAGTGCAACCGTCCCCACCTGCTCAATCAACACAGCCTCAGCCTTCCCAAGAGCCGCCCCCGCCTCCCCCACCATCTGATGGGTTTTTTTCTTCACTCCCTTTTGGGAGTATCCTCAAAGCAGGGATTGGCATTTTAATTGTCGTTTTTATCGTAGTTTTTGTCTTCTTTGTGGTTTCAAAACTTGGGCAATCAAAAAACGAAAAAGTAACACTTACCTATTGGGGTCTTTGGGAAGACAGCGGGGTGATGCAGGGAGTTATTGGAGATTTTCAAAAGCAATATCCAAACATTACTGTTTCGTATACAAAAGAAGACATTAAGCAATACCGCGAGCGGTTAACCACTCGGATCAAAAATGGTACTGGCCCGGATATTTTTCGCTATCACAATACCTGGGTTCCAGAGCTTTCCTCGTTGTTGCTTCCCCTGCCAAACGAAGTAATTAAAGGAGAAGAATTTAAAAAACAATACTATCCCGTTGCTTCCTCGGATCTTATAAAAAATGGTGCCTTATATGGTATTCCCCTTCAGATCGATACTCTGTCACTATTTATTAACACAGAAATTTTTAAGCAAGCAGGAGAAAATCCTCCAAAAACATGGGAGGAGTTTTTAAGAATAGCGAGAGTTCTTACGGTAAAAGACGAGAATGGAAAAATAAAAACCTCAGGTGCTGCAACTGGGACGTATGATAATATTTCTCATGCGCCGGATATCATTTCGCTCCTTATGGTGCAAAATGGGGTTAATCTACAAAATCCTTCTCAAACAGCAGCCAGTGCTTCGGATGCACTCAATTTCTATACCCTTTTTGCGCAAGGCGATGGTAAAGTGTGGGATGCAACGCTTGATCCATCGGTGCTTGCTTTTGCAAAAGGAAATTTGGCAATGTTTTTTGGGTATTCGTGGGATGTATTTACAATTAAAGCAATTAACCCAAACCTTTCGTTTCAAATTGTTGAAGTACCGCATTTGCCGGGGAGAAATCAAACGATCGCAAGTTACTGGGTCGAGGGGATCTCTACAAAAAGTAAGCATCAGAAGGAAGCGTTTCTTTTTATGAAGTTTCTTGCGCGTCCAGAA
>OBEQ010578610.1_pt1 | contig 18729 bp, 18 predicted proteins | sample 1670901 | NCBI WGS metagenome assembly OBEQ01 (sample SAMEA104232315, study PRJEB22302) | groundwater metagenome | biome: forest; feature: aquifer; material: groundwater | place: USA | collected 2011-08-07 | depth 5.4 m
ATTTGGGAACTTTTTCGGGGGGAAACCCCGGTATCACCATACCCCCCGGAGCCCTCGTCGGCATCGGGACGACGTCTCCCGCCTCACTCTTCTCCGTCCACGGCAACAGCTACACGAGCGGTACCAGCTTCTTCGGCGGCGCCATCACCGCAACCTCGACCTTCACTTCGACCGCAACCGCGGCCAACACCTTCCCATACGCCTCCACGACTGCCGTCACCACTTCCGGCACGCATTATTTCGCGGGTTCAGGAATCTGGGATTCCAATGGCAAGGTCGGCATCGGGACGACGACACCACTATTCGCTTTGGACTATGAGTCGAGCGGCAACTCGCTCACAATGCTTTCGGTCGACAACTTCAACACCGGCGCTTCCGCGGGAGCGGGTATCAATTTCCGGACGGCTGGAAATATCTTTGCCGGCCAACTCTTCCAAAACAGCAGTAATGCGGGCTCGGGCTACGGCGGAGCTAATTCGCTCAACCTCTACAACTTCTTGAACGCGCCGCTGACCTTCGGTACCAACTCTGCCGAAGTGGGGCGATTCACCGCCGCAGGCAATTTCGGCATCGGGACGACAAGTCCTTTCGCTAAGCTCGCGGTCGTAAACACGGCGAATGTTCAAGGTATAGAGCTGGCAGGTACCACCGCGCTTGCCAACTCGGGTATGTACCGCTCGTCAAATAGTGCTGACACGTCCTTCTACCGCGAGTTCGGGCGAAACAACTCTACGGGCTCTTTCGATATTCGTCGCGCGCAAGGAGGAGCCGCAACCACTGACTTTGTCATCGACACCTCCGGCAACGTCGGCATCGGAACCACGAGTCCGATGAACTTGCTTTCGGTACAGGGGAGCGGAACAGGCAGTGTCACGATGGGAGCAAATAGTGGCAACAGTGCCTACGGAGCCCTCTCTCTCAATGGCCAAGGACTTGGCACGGGGGGATACAATTTCACCTCAAGTCCATCCGACAAGAATCTCTACATCAATCGTCCTAGCGGCCAATCTATCCAATTCCAAATCAACGGCACATCACAATCAATTATCGATTCTTCGGGTAACTTCGGCATCGGGACGGTCTCGCCTAATCTCAAGCTTCACGTTCTCACAAGTGGAACCTCTGGCTTCAATTCATCAGCAGGCCGCGGAATATTGCTCACAGATTCTTCAGGCCCTCGTTTAGTTTTTGAAAATCCCGGCCAATCCTCCGGGTCGCGCATCATGTCGATGCGCTTTGAAGACAGCTACCTGAAAATCGCGTCCATGAACGATAGTGGTTCCGCTTACAGTACCGACAGCATTATGGCGATAGCTCCTACCGGCAACGTCGGCATTGGGACGGCGAGCCCTGACACACTCCTGACATTAAACTCCGCCACCGATAACAAACTCAACATAACCGGCTCTGGCAACCCACGCATCTTGTTTACCTCCACTTCAGCTGACCAATACTATCTCGACATCGTAGGGGGTCCACGCTTTTACAATGCCACTGATGCGAGGACAGAATTGTTGTTTGATGGCGGCGGCAAAGTCGGCATCATGAATGCCTCGCCGTCTTATACACTCGACGTCGGAGGCGACATAAATATCAACCAGTACAGCGCATACAGGCAGGCCGGTACGATAGCTCTCCAATCGTCGTCCACCGCAGCCACGACGTTCGTCGGCTATCAGGCCGGCAATGGCATGCTCACGAATGCCGGAAGCGCAAGCCGCAACACTGCGATCGGCACCGGAGCCCTACGCAATGCCACTTCGTCCCAGACCTACAACACTGCCGTCGGAGCGTACGCAGGGCTCGGCATCACTGGCTCGACAGGCAAGGGTAATTACAACACGGCGGTAGGCGACACGTCACTGTACGGTTCTGGAACCGCCTCGATGAGTGGCGAGCAGAATACTGCCATCGGCTACAGCACCCTGTTCACCAATACGACAGGAAGCTACAACACTGCGGTGGGCATGCAAGCGCTCCACGATAACACCACCGGGCAATTCAATGTCGCGACGGGATATGTGTCAGGCTACCAGAATATAAACGGTACAGGCAACGTCTCCATTGGTCCGTACGCACACTTCACGGCGACTTCGACGAGCTACGATGTCGCGATGGGGTATCAAGCACTATACTCCTCGAAAAATCTCACGACGACAGTGGATGGCACGGCGCAAATGTTCAACACCGCCGTTGGTTCGTTCTCATATCTCCAAAATACAACCGGCACCAACAACACGGGTCTTGGCTATGGTTCCGGCCAGAACAACAGCACCGGCGTCAACAACACCGCGATCGGCAACAACGCTCTCTATTCCAACCAAACGGGAGGATACAACACGGCAGTCGGTACGGGTGCTCTCATTGGCTCTGGAGGCAACTCCGCCAGTAACAATACGGCGATTGGCTACTACGCGGGCAATACCATTACAACCGGTCTCAATAACACTATTCTTGGCTCAAGTGCAGGCGCCGCGTACGGTCCGACCACGGGAACCAACAATATCCTTATCGGCTACAACATAGACCTCGCATCGCACACGGCAAACAACCAGCTCAACATCGGCAACATCATTTATGGCACGAGTGTTGATGGCGCCGGAACAACTCCCTCGACAGGCAAGATTGGCATCGGTAATAGTGCGCCGGCGTACACTTTGGATGTCACGGGAAATGGTCGCTTCACCACCGGCATAACGGTAGCGGGTGCGACATCCTACGTTGTCAATCCTGCGGCGACCGGAATTCCCCTTTCCTTTATGGCATCCGGCAACACGGCAAGTGAGTATGCCGGATATACGTTGGTAAAAAACAACACCACATTCTTAGGAGGCATGTGGGCTCCGGCGGATTCGAGCGCTATGTACCTCGCATCTGCAAGCGCATTGCATCTGCAGTACAGCAGTCCCGGTATTACGGCAGGCACCACCGGCATCATGCTCAATACTTCCGGCAACGTCGGCATCGGGACGACGGCGCAGGAATCGAGGGTACAGATCACGGGCGGCGGACTCTGCGTCGGGTCGGACGCCAACTGCAATACCGACAACAACACCGAGGGCGTTGTGTACTCTTCTGCTACGGCAATGACCATATACGACGTTGCAGAAAATTATCCGACTCGCGACGCCGCGGCAACCTCCACGGATATCGTCGCGCTTGATGAAACGAACGGGGTCTTTGTGAAAAAAGCCGTGGCCGGTGACAAGCGCATTCTCGGCGTTATTTCCGGCAATCCGGCGGTCCTCCTCGGCGGATTCAATGGCAATCAATTTACCGAGGAACGACAGGTCGCGGTCGGTCTCTCGGGCCGCATTCTGGTCAAGGTCTCGCTCGAAAATGGTCCTATCGCGATAGGCGACGAACTGTCGCTCTCCTCCACACCGGGGACGGCAAAGAAAGCCAAAGATGGGGAGCAGTCTATCGGCTACGCGCTGGAGAACTATGCGGTGGAAGTGCCAAGCGGCCAGATACAATTTTTCATTACGCACGGCTCGCGTGCGGGACTCACGGTTGCCGGCTTGACCGATGCGCTCGCGTCAGCGCCTGAAGCGGATTCACTCGCGGCACAATTCCTCCACAACCTCTTTGCGCGGGCAACGGAATGGTTTGCTTCTGCCGCGAACGGCATCGGGGACTTCTTTGCCGGCAAGGTGCACACCAAGGAACTCTGCGTGGGTGAGAGCGGTAATGAAACTTGTGTGACGAAAGCACAACTCGATGCGCTCATCGCCGGCGCGGCTGGATCACAAGGCGGTGGTTCCGGTAGCGAGGGCGGAGGAAACTCGGGCGGGGGCGGGAGTTCAGGAGGAGGGGAAGGCGGTTCAGGCGGCGGTGGCGCTCCCGCACCCGACACCGAATCTCCGGTCATTACTCTCAACGGCGCGAATCCCGCGACTATCACTGTAGGAGAGACTTACGCAGACATGGGTGCTACCGCTACAGACAACGTAGACACGACACTCTATATATACGCCTCGGTGGATGGTGGACCAACGATAGAGCCGGGCGACATGATAACCGTCGATACCTCTGCGGCCGGTACTCATACAATAGTGTTCACCGCGACTGACCAAGCGGGCAACGTCGGGACGGCGACGCGGACGGTGAATGTGGAGAGTCCCGCAGCGCCACCTTCCGACCCGCAACCCTAGTATCTAGTATAATGAATACCCGTTTGTCTCTATGCACTCCAGAACAGGCCGGCAGGGATTCACACTCATCGAGCTTCTCGTCGTCATTGCTATCATCGGCATGCTCTCATCCGTTGTGCTTGCCTCGCTCAACGGGGCGCGGGTGAAAGCACGCGATGCACGGCGTCTCGCCGATCTGAAACAAATCCAAGTGGCCCTTGAGCTCTACTACTCCACCGTGGGTACCTATCCCAGCGGGCCGACGACGAGAGCGACCGATGACCTAACGACTCCTTTGACGCCAACATATATCTCAACGCTACCCAAAGACCCTCTCTATACGGGCGACAGTGGATATCGATATTGTGCGAATGCCGGCGAATACACACTTCTCGTAAATTTGGAAAAGAACGGCACTTGGTGCCGAATCGATTCAGGCGTCAGCGGATGCTGGGGAACCAGTTACTCGCAATGCGCGCTCTAGCTCTGACCCGCCACCTTGCAATATTTAAAGCGTTAAAATTTTAAAGTTTACGCATATGGCAACGGTGAAAAGATTTGAAGACCTCACGTTTTGGCAGAAGTCCCGGGAATTAACACGCGAGATTTACAAGGCCCTCGCAGATTGCCGCGACAGGGGATTCACCGACCAGATACAGCGGGCGTCGGTCTCTGTTATGAGCAATATCGCGGAGGGATTTGAAAGCGGTACGCGGCAGGAGTTCATCAATTACCTCTACATCGCCAAGGGGTCATGCGGTGAGGTCCGCGCTCAACTCTACGCGGCACATGATATCGGGTACATCAAACCTGAAAATTTTAAAACTTTAAAGTTCAAAGCCGAGGAAGTTTCCAAGCTCCTCTCCGCCTTCGTGAAGGGCGTGAAGGGTTCCTCCTACGATGGGCTCCAACGCAAGCACGAAATGGGCAAGGATGAACGTACCGCTGAGGAGTTTATGCGCAATGCACGCAAGGAGCTTTCAAAAACGCTGCCGCACTTGTACAATCCTGATGGCACTAAGAAAGTTTAAAATTTTAAAGCTTTAAAGGTATGGCACGTATTGCGATAAACGGATTCGGAAGAATTGGAAGGGGATTCACGCGCGCGCTCCACGGTCGCGGTGATCTTGAGCTTGTCGCCATCAACGACCTCGCACCCGCTGCCAATCTCGCATACCTTTTGAAATATGACTCGGTGTACGGCCGCGCGAAATTTTCCGTGGAAGCGAAAGAGAATGCACTCATAGTCGACGGCAAAGAGGTCCCCGTCGTCGCCTCCAAAGATCCCGCCGGCTCGCCGTGGCGCGACCTAGCAGTCGATATCGTCGTCGAAGCGACCGGTCTTTTTACCGAAGTCGAAAAAGCAAAAGGTCATATTACCGCCGGAGCAAAGAAGGTCGTCATCACCGCTCCTGCAAAAGGCGAAGGGTTCGAGACCATTCTCATCGGGGCAAATGAGGAAAAGTTTGGTACGTGCGATGTCACCTCAAATGCCTCATGTACGACCAATGCGGCCTCTCCTATCATCGGCATATTGAGCGAGGCGATCGGCATCGAGCGCGCCATCCTCAACACGACGCACGCATATACCGCGAGCCAATCGCTCGTCGACGGGGGCAAGGCCAAAGATCTGCGCGAGCAGCGCGCCGCTGCGCAGAATATGGTACCGACCTCGACGGGAGCGGCAAAGGCAACCGCCCTTGCCTACCCGCATCTCAAAGGAAAGTTCGACGGTGTCTCTGTGCGCGTGCCGGTACCCTCGGGCTCTTTGGTAGACATCACCTTTATCCCCTCGCGCGCGACCACGGTGGAAGAGGTAAATGACGCACTACGCAAAGCCGCTACAACTGACCGATGGAAGAGAGTCTTTGCGGTCACTGATGAGCAATTGGTTTCTTCCGACATACTTGGGCTACCCTATGGGGCGATTGCGGACCTCGGTATGACGCGCGTTGTCGACGGTACGCTCGTCAAAGTCCTCGCGTGGTACGACAACGAAATGGGGTACACGTCGACACTGGTACTGCATGTCCTAAAAGTCGGTGAGTATCTAAAACTGGAGCAAGAAAAGAACAAGTAGTAATCAATAGGCCGCTCTAAGAAAAACCTCGCGTTACTCGCGAGGTTTTTCGTTTGGCGCTCATGCCCTGCTGGGAAAGGGCGGGAGCGCCGAGCGCGAAATCGCGCTCGAAAAAGGTCGAATTATTAGCCAGTTATCCACAGGTACATGAACCACATTGAGGACATGAATCGGGATGAAGTAATCGGCGAATTGAGGGACAAAGTCCTTCCTGATCGCATGGATTACCTTATCCACTGGTCCACGCCTAGCCTCAAGGCATTGCTCATCCTTAGCCGCGAACAGGCAAAGGGCGAGCGAGAGGATCGTGTACATCCCCAGCTAGGCATCACCCTTGCCCTCCGGATCACCGCTGTACTGGCGGACGAGAAGGAGTTGAAAAACTAAAACACCCCCGGATGGGAGTGCTTCAGAGTTGAACGCTTTAAGCATAAACCAAACAGGGTTCCGGGGTCAAGTAATTAAAAAACTATGACTACAGCAACAGCAACCCGAGGAACGAAAGTTCCTGCAAAGCCACAAGTGCAGAAAGCCGTCCCTAAATTCGACGACTTCTTTGCGCCCATAGGCAACACCAAGCCCTACTTCAAAGCGGCCTTCCAAGGATTCGCTGGTAGCGGCAAGACACACACCGCCGCGCAGATCGCAATCGGACTGCACAAGCGGATAGGTTCGAAGAAGCCGATTGTGATCTTTGACACCGAGCAAGCGTCGAAATTCCTTAAGCCGATGTTCGCGGAGGCAGGAATCGAAGTGCTTGTTCGCGAGTCGAAGTCGCTGGCAGATTTGCGGCAGACGATGGAGAAGATGCGCTCCGGAGTTTCCGACATCCTGCTCATCGATTCCATCTCTCACGTATGGGAAGGATTTCTTCAGTCATACGCCGAGAAGGTGCGTCGAACGCGTCTTGAGTTCCAGGACTGGGGGGTTATCAAGCCCACTTGGAAGCGTGAGTTCTCCGATCCGTTCGTTAGCGACCAGTACCACGCAATCTTCACGGGTCGCGCTGGATACGAGTACGACAACGAAAAGAATGCCGATACCGGCAAACGCGAGATATTCAAGTCCGGCATCAAAATGAAAGTCGAAGGCGAAACCGCCTACGAGCCAGATGTACTCGTTCTCATGGAGCGCTTCGAGGAGGTGCTGCAAGACGACAAGAAAGTCTGGCGCGAAGCAACGGTGATTAAAGATCGCTCGACGCTTCTCGACGGCAAGACATTCAAGAATCCGAGCTATGAGCAATTTGCTCCAGCGATAGAAGCTCTACTCACTAATCCAGTTATGCGGGACGCATTCATGGCACCCGAAGGCGATACAGCGCTTCTCTTCCGCACGGAGGAAGAACGCTTTGAGTGGCGCCGGAATCGCGACAAGGCGATGGAAGAACTCGACGGGCTCCTTGGCAGAATCGCTCCCGGGTCAACTGGTCGAGACAAGCAGCTCAAGCTCGAGCTTCTCGACAAGAGCTACGGCACTACTTCCATCACGGCTATCGGCGAGATGCGTCCGGAGGAAATCCGTCGCGGTTACAAGACCATCATGGACGAAGCGGTTCATCTTGGCCTCGCTCATCTCGTGAAAGCGAATGGTCACACACGTTTCGTTCCAGGTAAGGCAGCGGAGGAATCAATCGAGGGTTAACAAGTTCGCGCGCGAAGTCAGCTCTCGATTCTGCCCTCATCGCGAGAGCGTGAGGGCAGAAATGGGGAGCCGATAAAAATATGAATTCAATAATCCCAAACACAACCCAAGTCCCGCACATCATCATCCGAGAGTGGATGCCGCGCTTAAAAGACGTCGAACTTCGGGTTTTGCTTGTGGTAGCCGATCAGACTCTCGGATGGGTTGAAGATTTCGAGACGGGTAGGAGGAAGGACAAGGACTGGATTAGCCACTACCAGCTGCGCCAGAAGACTGGTAGGAGCGACCGGGCTATCTCGGTTGCCGTGAGGGTGCTTATCGAGACACATCGCATCGTAGAGGCCTACAGCGGCTCTGGAGAGTGCCTGGATACGACCTATAAGCGCCGGAAGCTCGGTAGCCGAATCTACTATCGGCTCAATCTCCACCACCCCCCAGAGACCCTTTTTGATACCCCAGCAAAATCTGCGGGGGCTGTGCAAAAGGTGTGGAAAAGACGGCCACCCCCGCAAATTTTGCGTCCGCAAAATCTGCGTACGACAAAAGAAACTCTTTATACAAAAAGATACACAGGCCCCAGAAAAATAAGTGAATTCCTATGAAAGAAGAAAATGCACCTCGAATAAGAATCACCCGCTCCGAATATCAGGGGCAAGGCACGCTCTACGTGCGAGTGGAGATAACAGAGAAAATTCTGCACGAATGGCTAAGGAACCTTGAGAGACGGAAAGCGTATGTCTTCGCTTTGCGCGAGGAAGAGATCGGGCCGGAACCTTCCGGTTAAGGGTCGAAACGATTACTAGCCAAACAATCAAACAATGGAAAAAGAACTGCAAGAAGAATTCCGGGCGCAATTCGGGAAAGAACTTCGCAAAGGAGCCTTTAAAGAATTCGCAAACGCGGCATTCGATAAGAACAAGATCGGTGAAGTCGAGAAGTTATTCGAGGGTAAGACGAAGGAGCTTGAAGCCTTCCGCAAGGAACTTTCCGAGATCGAGGCAGACCCGGAAAGCCATAAGCGCTCTCTTCGAGAAAAGGCAAAAGAACTGCGGGGGCAAATTGAAAAGGCCGAGCAATTTATCAAAGACTGCAATACGACGAAAAGCACCATCATGCAGACCGTCGAGGCGCAGCGGCAGAAGGGCGCGCAATATCTTGAGCGCGCGAAATTTGCCGACACATTCATATTCGAAGAATAATCATGCAAACCGATCTCATCTGGCGCACCGAGCGCCGCAAAGTAAGCGACCTAGTTCCGCATGACATGAATCCCCGCAAGATGAGTGAGCAACAAGCATCTGATCTGCGGGCGAGTATCGAGAAGTTCAATCTTGTGGAGCTCCCAGCCATCGACTCCGATAACACCATTCTCGCCGGGCACATGCGCTTACGGGTGATGGAACTTATCGGTCGCGGAGGAGAGGAAATCGAGGTGCGGATACCGAATCGAAAACTCACTGAAGCGGAGCGCGAAGAATACATGCTTCGCAGCAATAAGAATATCGGCGAATGGGATTGGTCGCTTCTCGCAAATCTCGATGAGTCGATTCTTCTTGCCGCCGGATTCAGTCAAGAAGAGTTGCTGGTTGGCTTCGGACTCGACGATGCGGATAAAGCCGATGTCGATGCAACGCGGATCAGTTTGCTCGCCGTCTACCCGCCCGAGGCTCCGAAGCTCAAGGAGCGTGCGCAGATTCACTTCGAATCGTTCGAAGACTATGTGAAAGTAAAAGAAGCGATCGAGGACGGGCTCATAACGCCGGACGCAATGCTCCGGCTTCTATGAAGTATTTCTCAACCTTCACGGGAATAGGCGGACTCGACTTCGGTCTTGAGAAGCGGGGAGCGGAGTGCGTAGGGTTCTCCGAGATTCGGGAGAGCTCCATTCGTATCTACGGCAGGCACTACCCCGATCACAAGAATTTCGGCGATATTACCAAGATAGTGCCGGAAGAATTGCCCGACTTCGATGTGTTTACGGGAGGGTTCCCATGCCAGTCATTCTCGCTTGCAGGCGCGCGCAAGGGATTCAAGGATCGGCGCGGACAGATGATTTTCTATATCTACGACATCCTCATGGCGAAGAAGCCGGAATTCGTGGTGTTAGAAAATGTGAAGGGCATCTATACGCATGACGATGGCAGGACGTTCGCGAGTGTCTTCAAGCTGCTTTCATCGGCAGGATATTACGTACGCGCCGTTTTACTCAATTCGGCGCATTACGGTTCCGCACAAGCAAGAGAGCGCGTGCTATTTCTCTGCCGCAGGGCACAGGATTTTCCCGAAGAGAATCCAATCATCCGCGACGATGGGAAAAGATTCCGCGATTTTCGCGGGCCGTATGGTCCCAAAGAAAAGCTTTCGACAAAGACTCTTGCGCGGTTCGTTGCTAAAGGCGGGCAAGGATTCGAGCTGATCGGCGGATATGACCGGATCAACACTCTCACCACAGGCGTGTCGAGTAGCGGCCGCCGGATGCTGGTCACGCAGGACGATGGTGTTTTTCGAAAGATCACATGCCGGGAAGCGGAACTTCTCCAAGGATTCCCGGAAGGTTGGACAGAGGGTGAAAGCGTGGCAAATCGATGGTTTGCATTGGGTAATGCAGTAAATACGGCCGTAAGCCAATATCTTTTCGAGGATTATCTCAAACGTTTATGGACGCTATAGAGGTCTTAAGAGGCGCGTATGAAGAAATCAAAGGAGCAGACAAATTTCTACCTAGCGAACATCAGAAAGCTGATGGTCGTGCAGCACGATATGTCCGCTCCAGAGATGCAGAAGCAACTCGAAAAACTAGGCTTGCGCTTCGACGTCAAATACATCCGGCGTCTCAAAGAAAAAGTGTTGCGGGAGAGGCAATATCGAGCCGACCGCATGACCCTCAATTCTGCTCTTGCCAGTTTTCAGGACGTTCTGTCCGAGACGTCGCATATCGCCTGGCAAATTGCGCTCTCTTCGCAATCTTCCAAACGAGATCGTATAGCGGCGCTCAAAGAAATACGCGAGTCGCACAGAGACGTGTTCGACAAGCTCTTCGATGCGGGAGTATTCGACCGCAAGCTCGGCACTCTCGATACGAACATACTCCGCTCTCGGCCTTTGGCGCCGGAGGTCGAAACGGAGATTCTCGAGGCGTTCAAGCGCTGGGGCGTATTGCCCGATAGACATGCAAGCGATGGAGATACCGCAGTTGAACCTAGCGCAGCAGTTCAGTAGTCCCGAGCTACGCGCGAATCTTCGCAAGAGTCTTGCGGGGTTCTGTCTCATGTATCTGCGCCGAGCGTTCTACCTACCACCAGGGCTTTTCCATCGGGAGCTTGTACATGAGCTTGAAGACTCGGATGAGCAACTTCTCGAGGTGATGGGCTTTCGCGGATCGGCGAAAAGCACGCTTGGCTCGTTCGCGCTTCCACTGTGGGCAGCGTTGGAAAAACCCGACTTGTTCCCGTTCATCATCCTCATCGCCGACACTGGACAGCAGACCGCGCTTAACATCGCGAACATAAAAAACGAGTTGGATACCAACCTTCTCATCAAGCAGGACTACGGCGGCATCTCGGGCAATTTCATCGAGGACTGGTCGCTTGAAAGCGAGGAAGAATGGCAGGGCAAAAACATGTTGCTCTCGAATGGGGTACGAATCTTGGCGCGTTCTCGAGGACAGAAAGTGCGAGGCCTTAGGCATCGAGAGCATCGTCCCAAGTTGGTCGTGGTAGATGATCCGGAAGATTTGGAGTGGGTTCGCACGAAAGAGAATCGAGATAAGACTGAACGCTGGTTCACCGGCGAGGTTATTCCGGCGATGGATGCGCGCAGCAGGAAGCTCGTGCTCATCGGCAACATGCTTCATACCGATGCGCTCATGTCGCGCACGAAGAAGAAGGGGCAGTTCAAGGTGCTGGAATATCCGCTCATCAAAGACGGAGTGTGTCAGTGGCCGGATATGTATCCGACCAAAGAGGCACTCCATTCGCAGCGCATTCTTCTCGGAGAAGTGGCGTGGCAGCGCGAAATGCTTTTGCGCGTAGTGCCGGATGAAGGTCAGGAAGTGAAAGAGACGGACATCCATTACTACGATGCGCTTCCGAAAGACGAAGCGATGGTAGGCACAGGCATCGACTATGCGATCAGTAAGAAAGAGGGCGCGGATTATACTTCGATGGTGTCAGGCTCGCTCTCGTATGAGAACGAGCATCCCTATATCGACATTCATCCGTTCCCTGTAAACGCGCGACTCGATATGCAAGAGACAGTGAGTACGGCGCAAGCTCTTCACCAGAGTTTCGGAGGCAACAGCGTGCTTTTTGCGGAAGAGGTTGCATATCAAAAGGCGGCTAACGACGAGATGGAGCGAAAGGGCTTACCCGTCGAACGCATGAAGCCGCTCAAGGATAAGCGCGCGCGTCTGCGTGTTGCTGCGATCTATATCAAGAACGGCACGGTGCGGTTCCCCAGGACAGGATGCGAAGACCTACTCCTGCAATTATTCGGCTTCGGCGTTGAAGAGCACGACGACATGCTCGATGCGCTGGTTTATTTAATCCTCGGCTTGGTCGGCCAAGGGCTTGAGATGGAAGAAGTAATCGCTATATGAACACTCCGCAGAATGTAGAAGTCCCGCGCAAGCACGCGCTCATCACCGCCGAACAGGAGGCGCTTTTGCGCACGCTTGAACAGGCGAAGAAGATGTCTTTCGGCGAAATAACGATATTCATCCAGAGCGCCAAGATTACGCGATACGAGATCAGGAAGTCGCAACTCAACACCGACCAGCAGAAAAGCAACGCCGACATGCTCAAAGATGCGGGAGAGGATTTGACCGATTTTGAAACTGTAGCCATATAGAGTTTTCCACAGGGGGTGCTTTTTACTCCTTCCAGTCTTGGGGCTATACTTAAGGCACAACTGAATATTTAGACGTCTGGGCCAATGCCCAGCGCTCCAAATCGAAAAACGATAGGGGCGGTACGACAGAAATGTCGGCCGCCCCTTTTCGTATTCAGGCGAAAAGAATGCCACAAATCTTACAAAAAATATTCAGCAGATTTACGAAGGGCGCAACGCCCGGTCTCGGTATCGCTGATATCGGTAACGATCCTTTCACATTGTGGGCTTCGACGAAGCGCATCACGGCGGCAAAGGCGATGTCCGTTTACAACGGATGGGTTTACGCGTGCACGCGCGCGATTGCGGAAGAACTCGCCAACATGCAATGGCGTCTTTTCAAAGTCTCTGCGGACGGCAATGACGAAGAGGTGTTCGAGCATGAGCTTCTCGATTTGCTCGATGGCGTAAACGAGTTTCAAACCGGGTATGAGCTCAAGTACAGCATCGGCGCGCATCTCGAACTTGCAGGAAACGCTTATATCTTCCTCGATGGCGTGGATTCTGAAGGCGGAAAGCCGAAAGCCATCTATCCCCTCAATCCGTCCGGTATGCGCATCGTGGTAGACCGCTCGCAATTCCCGAGCCGCATTTCAAAGTACGTTTACACCGAGAAAGGAAAGCAGTACGAATTTCAGCCGTACCAAATTCTCCATCTCAAGTATCCCGATCCAAGCGATCCCGATGAGGGTATCGGCACAGTGCAGTCCATCGCGAGCTGGATAGATGCCGACAATTACGCGATGGAGTTCAATCGGCGTTTCTTCCAAAATGGCGCACGTATCGGCGGAGTGCTCGAGAGCGAGAATGCGCGCACGAGTGCCCAACTCGACTACATCAAGAAGTCTTTTGAGGCGATTCATAAGGGCTACGACAGCGCATATAAAACGCTCGTGTTACCCAAGGGCACGAAATACACGCAGGCATCCGAGAGCCAGAAGGACATGGACTTCGCCAATTTGATGATAATGATGCGCGATCGGGTGCTCGCGGGCTTCCGCGTGCCTCGCACTGTTCTCGGCATCACCGATGATGTGAACCGCGCGAATGCGGAGGCGACGAACTATGTGTTCGCGCTCCGCACTATCAAGCCGAAGATGGAACTCATCGTCTCGTACCTCAACGAGTTCCTCGTACCGCGCTATGGCGAGGACTTGTATCTCGACTTTGAAGATCCGGTGCCCGAAAACACGCAACTAAAGATTCAAGAGCTACAGGTATCAGCCAGCGTCCTTTCTCCGAACGAACAGCGCGAGCGTTATTTCAATTACGAGCCGATTCAAAACGGCGATGAAGTCATGGTGCCTTTCAATCTTGTGCCTCTCGGCGCTCCCATACCGCAGCCGACGAAGTCGCGCAAGCCGAGCGCAAAAGGCCGGAGCCGTTTGTCAGTTAAATATGCGCGCGCGGCGAAGAAGCGAAAGGAGCTCTCAAAGGAATTCGCAGAACGTGTTGTCTCAAGCCTCAAGGATATAGGAGAGCGCCAGAAGTCTATTGCGCAAAAGAAGATCACTGATCTTACGCCCGAAGAGTACGAGGTCATGTACCGGGGCTTTGCGTTGCGCGTGGGGAATTACATCAAACTCGTCGCCTCAGCAATTCGCAAGGTCAACAAGGGTCAGCACGAGCGCGTACTGCAGAATCTTCCCGCAGCTATCAAGAGCGTTAAGAGCGCGAAGGGAGTCGATGCGGGCACGCTCATGAATCTTGATGACGAAATGGCGATCACCATCAACTTCGCTTCTCCCGCGCTTACCGATCTCTACGACAAGGAAAGTCGCGCGGCAGCGGCAGCCCTCGGCATAGCCGAATTCGACATACTCGCCAACCCTGCGATAAAGCGCGCGCTCGACCGAGCGATTTCTCTCATGGCCGAGAGCTATACCGAGACAACGCTCGAGCTCCTCAAGAGCAAGCTCGACGAAGGCATCAGTCAAGGCGCTTCGATAAACGAACTTACCAATCTAGTCTCACAGATTTACGAATACAGCGACGATTCTCGCGCCGAGATGGTGGCACGCACCGAAGCGTTCCGAATTGCGAATGATTCCACCAAGCAGACCTGGAAAGAGTCCGGGGTTGTGAAGTCGATGCGGTGGTACACGGCCGAAGACGAGAGGGTCTGTCCCTTGTGTGGGCCGCTCGACGGGAAGATCGTGTCGATAGACCAAAACTTCTTCGATAAGGGGGACACGGTGCAAGGGAGCGATGGGTCGACGCTCGATGTTTCTTATGACGATGTCGGCGCGCCTCCACTCCACCCCGACTGCAGGTGCTATGTGCGTCCGGAGGAATTATCAACCGAATAAAAGCTTATGAATGAAATATTAAAAAAGTTTAGCGAAGAGGCAAAAGCGAAGCTCATCGGAGCGTTATCGACTGTGGCGGTTGCCGACTTCGTCGCTAAGACCAAGGCCGCCGAGGATTCGGGACGCTTCCGGGTGGTCATTTCAACAGCAGACCTCGATCGCCAAGGCGAGATCGTCGATCAGAACGGCTGGGATCTCAAGAACTACCAGCAGAACCCCATCGTCTTGTGGGCGCACGATTACTACTCACTGCCTATCGGCGTATGCGACAAGATCGGCATTGAAGACGTTGGTAGCGGCAGGCAAGGCCTCGTCGCGGAGGGAAAGTTTGCTCCGATGGATGCGAATCCTTTTGCGCAGCAGGTTCGCAAGCTCTATGAGGCGGGCATCGTGCGCACGACTTCGGTCGGATTCATCGCTGGAGAGATGCAGGGAAATACCGTCACCAAAGCCGAGCTGCTCGAATTCTCCTTCGTTCCCGTCCCTGCGAATCCCTATGCACTCTCACTGGCTCAAGTGAAAGAACTCGGCCTCGATACGGCCATGCTCGCAATGAAAGGTCTGAACATCGAGGAGAAGGCGGACCCGCCCCAGGAAGGCGATCCGTGTTCTCTCGAAGGCGGAGCCGAGGGCGTTATGCAGCCAGATGGCAATGGCGCCCTCGTGTGCATGCCGAAGCCGAAAGCGGCTGAGCCATCGCCGGAAGAGGAGAAAGAGGCCAAAGCTGGCCGGACTCTTTCGGAGAAGACGAAGACCGCGATCAATCAAGCCATCGACGCCTCAAAAGCGTGTACCGCCGCCTTGGAGGAGCTGCTTACTGCAGCCCAACTCCAGGGTAGCGAGGGGGAGGAAAAGCCGGGCGATGAGGCTTCCCCGAAACAAAGGTCGACCCCTACAGGATCAGCGACCGCCGGTTTTGACGACTGGCGATTCACGCGCGAGGTCTTGCAGGCAATAGCAACTTCCGCAAGCGGAGCGCTCGAGCGGTTCAACAAGACCGCTCGCGTGCAAGCGCAGCGGAAATAACTTACTTAATTATGGATGAAAAACAACTCACTCAACTTAAGGACGTGATGGGCAACGTGTTCGACGAATTGATGCAGCAAAAGCTTGCTCCGTTCGTCGGCGACCTCACGGCGCAAAAGACCAAGGAGATCGTGGAGAAGTTGCGCGCAGAGCGCAATGTCTTCGGCCACGACCGCACCGGATTGACCGAGAAGCAGAAGAAGGACTTTGCCGAAGTGGTAAAGGCTGCTGCTTTGAAGCTCCAAATCGACACTAAGTCGAACGAGGCCTTGCTCGAGGAGCAGGACAACCGCGGCGGCATTCTCGTGTCTCGCGAAGTCGCGAACGCTATCGTTCGCATCGCTGCCTCTGTAGGGGTCGTCATGAGCCAAGCCGCCAAGTGGGATTTGACCACCGACGAGCTGGGCATTCCGAACTACACCGGATCGTTCCTTGAGGGCGAGTACCTTGGGGTCGATGCGGGCGGTTCGCTTACGGCCCTTACCTTCGGAGCGTCGAACCTCGTCGTGAAGAAGTGGCAGCTTGCATTCGTTGTAGGCAACGACCTCTTGGTCGATGCTTCCGTGAATCTCGCGGACTGGCTTCTCGCGCTTGGAGGCGAAGCGCTTGCGAACATGGTCGACAAGCAGACCTTCATCGGCACCAGCGCGCCGTTCATCGGGTTGCAAAACAACCCCGATGTCGCGACCTGGACGATGCCGACCGGCGAGACCGGGTTCGACAAGTTCAACCCGATCAGCGACGCCTCCGACACCATCGGACAACTTGAGGAATCCGTACTTGATGGCGCAGCCTTCTACTTCCACCGCACGGTGTGGGCGAAGATTCGCGCCGCAAAGGACGGCGCAGGCAATTACATTCTGCCGTTCGGCGGAGTGGCATCTCCTGCAGTTCTTCAGAACAATCCGACCGGCGGTGGCGTGAAGCCCGCGGGCGAGATACTCGGCTTCCCGGTATTCACTGTGCGCCATCTTCCGGCGTACAGCGCGTCCGGTACGAGCAAGCTCTTCGGTGTCTTCGGCAACATGAAGGCCCAGGCCTACGGAGACAAGGGCGAAATGCGCGTTGCGCAGTTCGAGAGCGGCAACTTCTCGGGAGAGATAGCCCTCAAGGATCAGCGCGCACTGGTGTACAAGCACCGTCATGCGCTTGTCACTGCTCTTGCGGCTGCGTTCGTGAACATCAAGACCGCGGCGTCATAACCGCGGCCTTCGCCATGCGTTCCGTTCCTTTCCTCGGAGCGAGCGCAGAAGCGAAACGATAGTGGTCGATTTATAAAGCCAATACTCAAAACCATGAGCGAGGAAACAAAAAAGAAATACCGAGTCCTCAAAGCGGTGGCCATTTCGGGAATCGTGCAGCGCGGCGTAATCGTCGAGCTCACGGAGACCGAAGCGTCCAACATCGGAATCGGCGAATACCTCGAGGAAGTTTCCGATGTGGAAACGGCCTCGATCGAGTCGCCAGAGGCCACCGAAGAAGCTGCCGGCACCTATGAGGAGCCGGGAGCCGAGGGCTCGGAGAGCGAGCAGAAACTCCCGGAAGGCGAAAGCGCCGGGTCCGCCGAAGCCGGCACGGGCGGGGAAGAAGAGGCCGGCAATTAGCCATTAGCCACCAACACGTATGCGATCAGTCTATGACGGCGTCAAAGCATTCCTCGGCATCGCTCCGATCGCGCAAGCGAACTCGGAGAAGCTCTCGAGTGCTATCGACACGTTCGGCTACAACAGCGCGCTCATCGAAGTGCAGACCGGAGCCGCGACCGGCACCCCAGACAGCTACTCCGTAGCTTGCAAGGTGCAGGAATGCGCGACTTCGGGCGGCTCTTACGCCGACATCAGCGGGGCGACAGCCACGCTCGATGCCGATGGCAAGCACGCGCAGATTCGCATCGAAGGCCTCGGCTCTTCTCGTCAGCGTTATCTCAAGGTCAGCATGACCCCCACGTTCGTCAACGGCACTTCGCCGAAGGCGCTCATCGGGGCGACTGCTGTCCTCGGACGACCTTACAAGGAGCCCGTAGGGAACTCTTCGACCGAAGCCTAGTCGAGCATCAGCCACTCCTTCCGAAGTATCGGAAGGAGAAGCGGGTGCTCAACCCGAAACGATATGGCGGAAAAAATCTACGACTACTCACTCACCACGCTTCAGCGGGTCAAAGACCGCATGAACATCACCGTATCCGACAACGATGCGGTGCTCCAACGATTCATAAACGCGGCGACTGATTACATCGAGAGCAACTGCGGCAGGCGTTTCAAGAGCGCGAGCTATGTCGAGGTGCAATCCGTTCTCGGCAACGCGCAAGAGTATCTCAACCTCAAGCAAGCCCCCGTCTCTGCCCTCACGAATCTCGAGTATCGCGCGGGCGTGCCTTCCGCTCCCGCCTGGACGCCGTTCATCGCCGACCAATACGAGCTCGTCGAGGACGGCGAGAGCGGTCTCGTGCGCATCTACGGAACATTCGCGCCGGTCGCGTACTCTGGCACGAACGCTATCCGGGCGACCTACACGGCCGGATACCTTTTCGACTTCGCGAACTTCGGCGATCCGGCTCACCACAACCTCCCGGCGGACTTGACCGACCTCTGCGAGCGCATGGTCGTGCGCTTTTAGAAGAAGCGGGAGAAGCCGGGAGTGCAGGGCGAGC
>OBEQ010090779.1_pt1 | contig 18724 bp, 18 predicted proteins | sample 1670901 | NCBI WGS metagenome assembly OBEQ01 (sample SAMEA104232315, study PRJEB22302) | groundwater metagenome | biome: forest; feature: aquifer; material: groundwater | place: USA | collected 2011-08-07 | depth 5.4 m
AGCGCGTCGGCGAGCGCCACCAGCCCGGCCCCGCGCAGCGACGGCGACGCGGGCGGCTGCGCGGCGAGCGCGCGTTCGAGCGCCGCGATCGCCTCGGCGACGCGGCCCGCGTGCAGCTCGAGGCGTCCGAACGCGACCAGCGCCGCCGCCGGTGCGTCGGGCTTGCTGCACGCCTTCTCGAGCGGCGCGCGCGCCTCGTCGAGATCCGCGTCGGCGCCGCCGAGCAGCTCCTCGGCCAGCGCGCTGACGGCCTCGGCGTCGCCGGGCGCCTCGAGCAAGGCCTTGCGCAGCTCGCGCACCGCCTTGTCGTGCTCGCCGGTGGCTGCGTAGGCGCGTCCCAGCCCCAGGTACGCGGCCGCGAGCGTGTCGCGATCGCCGCCCGCGTGCGTCGCCGCGTCGCGGAACGCGGTCTGCGCCAGCCTGGGCTCGCCGCTGTCCAGGCGCGCCTTGCCCAGGCCCACGTACGCCTCGGCGAAGCCGGCGCGCTGCGCGATCGCGCCCACGAACGCTTGCGCCGCTTTCTTGGCCTCGCCCGAGCGCAGGCGCGCCACGCCCAGCAGATGCATCGCCGTGGCATGGTCGGGCTTGCGCCGCAGGATGTCTTCGAGCGCGGCCGCCGCCGCGGCTGCCTGGCCGCGTTCGAGCAGCATGCGTGCACCCTCGATGCCGTCGCGCACGTCGTCGGGCAGGAGGCCCTCCGACAGCTCGTCGAGCGTGCGCGAGACCCGGTCCCAGATGCCCATGCGCTGGCTAGACTACTACTGCCGCTCGGCTACTCCCAGACCTGCGCGCGCAGCCTGGTCAGCTCTTCCTTGACCTCGGCCAGCTTGGCCAGGTGGGCCTCGGCGGCCGCCTTCTGCGGGCCCAGCTCGGCGCCCTGCGCGCGCCGCTCGGTCAGCGCCTGGTCGAGCAGCTCGCTGATGCCGCGGTAGAGCTTGTCGCCCGCCGAGGTGACGAAATCCTCCAGGCGGGTGCAGAACTCGTCGACCAGCTTGTCGAAATGCGGTCCGATCGCGGCAGACGCACGCGCCACGGCCTCGGGCGCGCGCTTCTTGGCGTGGTCCTTGATCTCGGCAGACACCTTGGACTGCAGCACGATGGCCAGGATGGGCGCCGCCAGCGTCAGCAGGCCACCCACCAGCGTGTTGACGAAGACCATCACGCCGGTGCCCAGCGCACCCACGGCGTAGACCGAGACGTCGTACTTGAAGCTGTCGACGTCCATGTCGATCTTGGTGTCGCCCGGGCCCAGGCGGTCGGCCAGCGCGGCGGTGGCCTGGGCGGCGTTCTCGCTGGCGAGGGCGATGATCTCCTCGGCCAGGCGTTCGAGCAGGGTGCCCACGTACTCGCCTTCGCGCTCGGCCCACTCCTTGAACTTGTCCTGCACGAACAGGGGCAAGAAGCGCTTCACGTCGCCGGCATCGGCGAGATCGATCTGCTCGGGCAAGACCTCCTGGAAGCGCGCGGTGAAGCGCTCGAGATCGAGGCGAATCTGCGCCTTCACCGCCGAGGACTCGGCGGCGATCTTGCCATGCAGCTGGCCCAGCTGCTCCTGCGTCGCGGCCAGCTGCTCGCGTGCGCGTGCCACGCGACCCTCCAGCTCGGCCAGCGACAGCGACAGCGCGTGCTGCTTGAGCGACAGGTTCTGCGTCAGGTACGTGGCGGTGGAAAGTGCGTCGCCGGCGGCGTTGTCGAGCAGGATGCGGCCGCGGTCCTCCGACAGGAAGCGCGACAGGTGCTCGGTCAGGGGCGCCATGCGTCCGGCCACCGCGTCGCCGGCGAGCGCCTTGCGCGCCGAGACGGCGAAGATGGGCGGGTTGTCGACCAGGCGCGCCAGGTGCTCGCGCACGTACGACATGACGTCGGCCAGCTCCGACTCGGTCAGCAGGTCGACCTTGCCGATGACGAAGATCATCCGGTCGCGCGAACGTTCGAGCACGCGCGAGGCCAGGAAGGCGCGCTCCGACTCCTTCAGGGCCTGACCCGCGTCGAGCAGGAAGATGACCGCGTCGGCGCGCGGCACGTAGCCGTACGTGACCTCCGCGCGCTGCTCGTTCAGGTCGTTCACGCCCGGCGTGTCGACCAGGGTGACCTTGTTCTCCAGGATGGCCGCCGGGTGGCCGACCTCGACGAAGCGGGTCGTCGACGCCTTGCCGCCGTCGACGGTGACCCAGTCGCTCAGCTGCTTGACCGGGATGGACACCTCGGTGCCGTCTTCGAGCACGGCGCGTGCGCGCGGCTTCTGCGCCCAGACCACATGGTTGATGGCCGCGGTCGTGGGCGTGATCCCGGTGGGCAGCACGTCAGCGCCGAGCAGCGCGTTCACGAACGTGCTCTTGCCGTGGTTGAACTCGCCCAGCACGACCAGGTTGAAGCGCTCGTCGCGCAGCTTGGGCAGGCGCGTGTCGACGATGTCGGCGCGCTGCGTCTTCATGCCCACGTCGCCGGCCAGCTGGGCCAGCGTCTCCAGCGCCGCGGTGATGGCGTCCTTGAGCTTCTCGTGACGTTCGAGCAGGCCGGCCATCACAGCACCGCCACGAGCTCGGCGACCTTGGCGTCGACTTCAGCCGAGTCGAGCATCGGTTCGCCGGTGTCCATGGGCAGCCCGGCGAAGCGCCGGTAGAAGCTCGAGCGCGCGAACAGACGCAGCGCTTCGATGCGCTTGGGCAGGTACGGGTGCGAGCGGAAGTACTCCTGCACCCGACCGACGCCGCGCCGGCCCTCGTCGAGCTGCTTGAGGTACTCGTCGATGCGCAGCTCCTTGTACAGCTTCTGCGAGCCGAGGCCGAGCTTGACGATGGCGCTGGTGGTCACGTCCAGGTTGCGCGTGCACAGGAGCGCGGCGCGGTCGCAGGTGATCTCGGCGCGCCGCGACCACGCGCGCAGGGCCAGGATGGCCGGCTGCACCACCCACCTGACGTAGAACGACGCCGACACGCTCAGGTAGTAGAGCGCGGTCGAGTAGACCACGTGGTTGTTGTGGATGTGCCCGCACTCGTGGCCGATGACCGCGGCGAGCTCGTCGTCGTCCAGGTGGTCGACGATGGCGGCGTTGATCACGATGTACGAGTCCTCGTCGGTGCCCAGGGTATGCGCGTTGAGCTCGCCGATCGCCGGCGACACGTAGACCGCGGGCATGGGGATCTGCAGCGTCTCGGCGCAGCGGGCCACGATCTTGTAGATCTTGGGGAACTGCTGGTCGGTCACCTTGACGGCGGTGCCGAGCAGCTCGGCCTTGGCCACGTTCTTCCACAGCCTGACCGTGGCCTCGATGGCCAGCGTGACCGGCTTGGCCGCCATGAGCGCGCGGCGTACGCGGTACTCGCCGGTGTAGGCGTAGGCGGCGCCGTCGCGCGAGCGCTTGTCGGCGGCGCCGCGGCGAAGGGCAATGTAACGGGAGAAGTCGAGGTCCACGTCCCCGGCGGTGGCCATTGCCGAGGAGCGTAGCTCAGGCGTGCTTGGCGAGCCACTCGTTGGTGAAGTCGGCGACGCTGGCGTAGGCCTTCTCCATGTCGGCGACGATGATCTGCTCGACCTTCTTGCCGAGGAGCGGAATGCTGACCTCGACGTCGCCCTCGAAGGTGCGCCGACACTTGCCGGGGCCGATCGACTCGATGGTGTAGACCGAGTTGATCTTGGTCTTGTCCTTGAACAGCGTGGGCTCGATCCGGCTGACGATGCGGTTGGCCGCCTTGTCCATGGTCGCGTGCTCGATGTAGCCCAGGTCGCCCTTGATGATCTTCTTGGCGAAGTCGGGCAGGTCGCGCTCGGGGAAGACGCGCAGCACCCAGGTCTTGGTCGCGCCGTGGTCGGTGAGCTCGAGGAACTGGCGCCCCTTGGTGCCGACGACCTTGTAGACGGCCTGGTTGTAGGCCTCGTCGAAGAAGACCTCCCAGAACCTGGCGGGGTCACAGTTCTGATCATGGACGAACTTGAAGTGACTCATGCTTGCTGCTTCTCTCCCGATGGCTTGTTACGACGACGCAGCACCGCCAGGGCGACGAGGCCGATGAGGACTGCGAACCAGAGCGTGCACAGACGGGTCAGGATGGTGGCGGCGATCGCGGTCGGCTGATCCACGCCGGTGGCCGAGCGGGCCAGCAGGATGGCCATCGACGCCTCGGTGACGCCCAGGCCACCGGGCAGGAAGGACAGCGCGCCCGCGACGGTGGTGACGGCGTAGATCAGCGTGGCCAGGCCGAGCTCGACGCGCGCGCCCGGGAAGCCGGCCACGATGATGGCGAAGCCGAAGCACTCGCACAGCCAGGCGACGATGCCCAGCCCGGTGCCCCAGACCAGCGGCCAGGGCGTGATCAGGCCCGACAAAGTGTCATACATCTCGCGCAGGCGCGGCGCGATCTTGCCGATGGGGCGGATGCGCGCGGCGAAGTCGATGAAGCTGTGCGCGAGCGGCTTCCACGACACCACGAAGAGACCCAGCGTGACGACGATGGCCGCGGCCAGCACCACCGGTCCGGCCACGCCGTACGCGGCCACACCGCCCACGCCGAGGAGGACCAGCGCGACCAGGTCGGTCAGACGCTCGGCGATCACGATGGGCGCGGTGCGCGCGGCGGGCACGCGCGCGGCGTCGCGCAGGAGCGCTGACTTGAGCAATTCGCCGACCTTGCCCGGGGTCACCGACATGGCGAAGCCGCCCACGAACACCAGCGCGCTGGTGCCGAGCGGCGCGGTCTCGGCGCTGACGCCGACCAGGCGCAGGTACATCTGCCAGCGCACGAAGCGGATGACATAGTTGCCCACCGCGAGGGCGAGCGCCGCCGCCACCGCCAGCGGCGCGAACTGCGTCAGCCGATGCCCCGCCGTCTCGATGTCGGAGTGGATCGAGTAGGCCGCGAGTGCCGCGATCGCCAGCCCGATGACGAGCAGCAGTCGGCGGCCGTTTCGGGACATCGGGGCCTCATACCACGCCGGGTCGCCTTTGCTCTGCTTGAAATCGCGGCGGGCAAGTCGTAGCGTCGATCATCATGAGCGGTGAGTCGCAGTCCGAGACGAGCGTCAGCGGATCCATCCTGGTGGCCGACGACGATCCCGAGATCCTGACGCTGGTCAGCCGGCGCCTGGCCAAGCGCGGCTACACCGTGTACGAGGCGCAAGATGGCATCCAGGCGCTGGCCGAGGCGCGTTCCAAGAACCCCGATCTGATCGTCCTGGACGTGATGATGCCGCTCAAGAACGGCTGGGAAGTCGCCAAGGAGCTGCGCGCGGATGCCAAGACCAAGGACATCCAGATCCTGGTCCTGACCGCCATCGGCCAGATGATGAACGACATGAATTCGCCGCTCTACGGCGCCGACGACTACATCGACAAGCCGTTCGAATTCGCCGATCTCGAGGCGCGCATCGCCAAGCTGCTGAGCAAGCGCGTCGGCGCAGTCGCGGCGGCGGCGGCGGCGGCAGCGGCGAACGCCAAGAAGTAGCTACTCGTCCTCGTCCTGCGCGGCGGCCTTGGCGCTCTTGTTGAGCGCGCCGTACGACTTGGAGTACCAGGGGCTCTCGGCGGGCACCATCTTGAGCACGCGCCGCCACAGGCTCTTGGCTTCTTCCGGCTTGTTGCGCGCCAGGGTCGTGCCCTGGGTGTACAGCTCCCTGGCCTTGCCCTCGAGCATGCTGCGCACCTTGCCGATGGTCGGATCGGCGGCGCCGCCGAACTGGCGCGCGTCGTCACAGGCGTTGCGCGCCTGCTCGAACTTGCCCGCGCTCATGAACGCCGACGCGGCCTTGGGCAGCACCTTGCCGAGCTGCGTCTTCAAGTAAGGCGCGTGCGCGCCCTTGCCGCTGCGCGCGTCGAGCTGGAAGGCCAGCTTGTACGCGGCCATCGCGATGGTCGGGTTGCCACCGGCGGAGGCGTCGCCGCGCGCCAGCAGCGTGCCGATCTGCGCGTAGTCCTTGGCCATGCTCTCGAGCCGGTCAGCGTTGGCGCCGCTCTCCTTGGTGGCCGCCACATGCAGGATGTCCGACGCACGGCCGAAGTCGCGATCGCGGTAGTAGACGCTCGCCGAGCGTTCAGCAGACAGGGTGGGGCTCGGCTTGGCTGCCGGCGCGGGCCGTCGGACGGCCACCGGCCGAGGCACCGGCTTGGGGCGCGGGGTGAGCTTGGTCGCCGGCGGCGCAGGTGCCGGTCGGGTCGCCGCGGCCACGGGTGCGGGGGCCGGCGTGGGCGTCAGCACGGGAACCGGAGCGGGAGCGGGTGCCTGAAGCGTGGCCACTCCCAGCGCAGGAGTCGGCGAGGTGGCGGACGTCGCCACTGGCCTGGGCGGCTCGGGCTTGTCGACGTCGGCGAGCAGCGCGTTCAGCGCCGGGCTGGTGCTGGCCTCGGTCGAGACCACCGAGTGCTGCTTGTCCGAGCGGGTCGACACGCGCACGACGATCCACACCAGCAACGCAAACCCCGCCGCGCCCGCGGCCAGGTACAGCAGCAGGTTGCGCTGCGACTTGAACAGATCCATCGCCAGCGCCGAAGGGTGCTGCGGACCGAGCGTGGGCTGCACGGGCACGAAGTCGCCCAGCGACGCGTCGGGCACCGGCTGCGGGTGCGGCTGCGGCGCGGGCACCTCGCCGCCCGCGGGCGCGAACACCTGCGGCGACAGCGGCAGCGCGCTGCCCAGGGCGCTCGCGCGGCCCACGAACGGAGCGGTCAGCGGCGCACCCAGGCGACCGCCGGGCGGCGAGACGCCGGGCAGCGGCAGCGACGACATGCCGAGCACGCCCGGGATGCCGATGGGCACCATGCCGGCGCCCAGGACCACGCCCGCGGCAGGCTGCGCGGGAGGCGCGCCCACCGACGAGAAGACATCGGCCTGCTCGAAGCGGAGCAAGGTGTTGCCCAGCTCGAGCTGATCGCCGTCGTGCACGAACACGTCGCCGGCGATGCGCACGCCGTTGATCAGCGTGCCGTTGCCCGAGCTGAGATCGCGCACCCCATAGCGGGTGCCGTCGGCGAACAGCACGATGTGCCGGCGCGACACCGCGATGTCGGTCAAGATGATGTCGTTGTCGGCGCCGCGGCCGAGCGAGGTCTCGCGCGCGGTGAGCGCGAACTCGCGCCCGCGATCGTTGCCGCCGATCACCACCAGGCGGCCCTCGCCCAGGCCGTTCAGACCCACCGGCGAGGGGGGACCGCTGGCACTGGGGTTGATCGCCGTGGGCATGCTGGCGACCGCGTTGTCGTCGACGTTGGTGGGTCCGCCCACGCGCGAGTCGTCGAAGTCGACCAGCACGCGCGCCGAGTCGTCGCGCGACGACGGCGGCACGGGCGTGTCGGGCGAGGCCACGATGGGCGAAGAGCCGGCGCGTGCGTTGGGCTCGAGCGGCGGCAAGCCGCGCCGGCTCGAGCTCTTCTCGGCCACCGTGCTGCTCTCTTCCCAGCGCGGTTCCACGGCGTCCGCCTCGGCGGCGGCGTCAGCGTCGGGCACGGGGACGAACTTCTGCTGCATCTCCTCGTCGTCGATCGCGGTGTGCTCGACCAGCGATTGATCGATCGTGGGCGGAGTCTCCATGTCCAGCGTCGGAGGCTTGTGCCTCAAGGGGATCGTCGGCGCGGGCGGAACCGGCGCCGGAATCCCGAGAGACGTCGGCTTGCGCGACGGGGGCATAGACGACGAATTTTAGCTGGCCGCCCCGCTGCGGCGCAACGCACGTGCATGTTATAAGCCCTTCGCAAATGCCGTCGGTCCTACATGTGCGACCCTCGAAGATCCTCGGTGTCGGGCTCAATTACCGGGCCCACGCCGCGGAGATGAAGAAGGCGCTGCCGGACGAGCCCCTCTTCTTCATGAAGCCCTCGTCCGCGATCATCGGTCCGGGCGAGGCGATCGTCCGCCCGCGCGAATGGCACAGCATGGAGTACGAGGGCGAGCTGGCCTTCGTGATCGGCCGGCGCTGCCGCAAGGTGGCGCGGGCACAGGCCCTCGACGTCGTGGCGGGCTGGACCATCGTCAACGACGTCACCGTCCGCGAGCTGCAGAAGAAGGACGTCCAGTACACCCGCGCCAAGGGTTTCGACACCTTCTGCCCCGCCGGGCCGGTGGTGGTACCGACGGCGAAGCTGGATCCGGGCCACCTGCGCATCGTGACGCGGGTGAATGGCCAGGTGCGTCAAGACTCGTCGACCGCCGACATGATCTTCGACATTCCGACCATCATCGCGATGGCCAGCCGCTGCATGACGCTCGAGGAAGGCGACCTGATCACCACCGGCACGCCGTCGGGGGTCGGGCCGCTCGTGGCCGGCGACGTGGTCGCCATCGAGATCGAAGGCATCGGGGTGCTCGAGAACCCCGTGCGAGACGAAGACGAAAACGAAGCCGAAGGAGTCGCGTAGAGATGAAGATCCAGGTCGCCCAGCGCATCCAGTCCCTGCCGCCGTACCTGTTCGCGCGCATCGACGAGCTCAAGGCCGAGCAGAAGGCCAAGGGCGCGGATCTCATCGATCTCGGCATCGGCGACCCCGATCTGCCCACTCCGCCGCACATCGTCGCCGCGCTCGCACAGGCAGCCGCGGATCCGTCGACGCACCGTTACCCGTCGTACGCGGGCACCATCGAGCTGCGCCGCGCCGCCGCCGACTTCTACAAGCAGCGCTTCGGCGTGTCGCTCGACGCCGCGTCGCAGGTGGTCACGCTCATCGGATCGAAGGAAGGCATCGCACACTTCCCGGTCGCCTTCGTCGATCCGGGCGACCTGGTGCTGGTCCCGGACCCGGGCTACCCGGTCTACGCCACGGGCACCAAGTTCTCGGGCGGCGAGGTGTACCTGGTGCCGCTCCGGCGTGACAACGGCTTCCTGCCCGATCTGAAGGCGATCCCGAAGGACGTGGCCAGGCGGGCCAAGATCCTGTGGATCAACTACCCCAACAACCCGACCGCCGCGCTGGCCCCGCCCGGCTTCTACGAGGAAGTGGTCGCCTTCGCCAAGGAGAACGAGATCATCGTCGCGTCGGATCTCGCCTACAGCGAGATGTACTTCGACGAGGCCAGGCGGCCGACCTCCTTCCTGGCCACGCCGGGCGCGATGGACGTCGGCATCGAGTTCTACTCGCTGTCGAAGACCTACAACATGACCGGCTGGCGCGTCGGCTTCGCCATGGGGCACAAGGAGCTGGTCGCTGGCCTCGGCAAGGTCAAGACCAACGTCGACTCGGGCGTGTTCGAGGCGGTGCAGCGCGCCGGCCAGGCGGCGCTGCAGGGCGACCAGACCTGCGTCGCCGCACAGCGCGCCATCTACAAGGAGCGTCGCGACGTGCTGTGCGACGGCCTGAGCAAGCTGGGCTTCGACGTCATCAAGCCTGAGGCGTCGTTCTACTGCATGGTCGCCGTGCCCAAGGGTTCGTCGTCGATGGACTTCGCCGGCAAGCTGCTCGGCGAGGCCGGCATCGTGGCCACGCCCGCGACCGGCTTCGGCGCGCAGGGCGAGGGCTTCGTGCGCCTGACCGTGTGCGCCGACAAGGCGCGCCTGGCCGAGGCGGTGGAGCGGATGAAGAAGGTCCGGGTCTGAGCGTGCGCCTGGGGGGGACGGTCGCGCTGGCCTTCGGTCTGAGCTTCTGGCTGGCGCTCGCGGCCCCACGCCTGGCGCAGGCGCAGATCGTCAACGTGCAGAGCCTGGTCGGGCAGGACATCCCCGAGGGCGTCTCGGGCGCGCTCGACGCGGGCGCCGACTGGCGCACCGGCAACACCGAGCTGCTCATCCTGTCGGGCGCGGCCACGCTGCGCTACAAGAGCGGCGACCACCTGGTCTTCGGCATTGCACGCGCCGCCTACGGCCGCATCGGTGAAGGCGCCGACAAGACGCAGATCATCGGCAACCTCTTCGAGCACCTGCGCTACCGCTGGAAGCTGAGCCCGCGCCTGACCGCGGAGGCATTCGGGCAGCACGAGCTGGACAAGTTCCGCCGCCTGCAGCTGCGCGCGCTCGTCGGCGCCGGGCCGCGCGTGACCGTGCTCGACGACAAGCAGGCCGGCCTGGTCTTCGGCGTGGCCTACATGTTCGAGCTCGAGCACCTCGACGACAAGCCGGGCACCTTCGACGCGGGCGCCGACTCGAGCACCAGCCGCATGTCCTCGTATGTGGTCTTCACCAGCGCGCTCAACGACAAGGTCACCTTCGCCGAGACGGTCTACTGGCAGCCCAAGCTGTTCGACTTCGCCGATTTCAGGCTGCTCAACGAGACCCAGCTGCTGGTCAAGCTGAGCGACAAGTTCAGCTTCAAGACCGCCTTCGTGCTGGCGCACGACTCGACTCCGCCCGATACGGTCAAGAGCACCGACACGGCGCTGCAGACGGGCATTTCCTACAAGTTTTAGTCGGGTGGCGCGAAGCGCCGGGACCCGACTTATCCCGCGGCCCTGCGCGGGCGAAGCCCGCGCTGGCCGTGTGGGCTAGTCGGGTGGCGCCCTACTCGCTGCACATCTGCTCGCAGCTGCCGCGCCGGCCGCACTCGAACGACAGCGTACGGCCGTCCATGCAGGCGCAGAGACCGGAGACGCGGAAAAGCGAATCGGTGCAGCCGGGCGAGACGGGCGCGTCGGCCGGGCGGCAGTACCAGCTGGGGAAGTCGCAGCTCGTCGAGCTGCACGGCACCTCGTTGCAGCTGAAGGCGACCAGGCCGGGGTTGCAGGTGCAGGTCGACGTGCCCGCCGCGCAGCTCGACAGGTGCGCGCAGACCACATCGCTGCCCGGGCAGCCGACGTCGAAGCCCGAGGCGTCGCCGCACTGGGAGCACAGGCTGAAGGCCTGCACGCTGGCACAGCGCGCCGGCTCCACGCCCGTGGGGATGCAGGCATAGGGGCCCGAGTCGCTGACCGCGCGGCAGGTCATCCCGGCCGGGCAGACGCCGTCGGTGATGCAGTCGGGCACGCAGGTGGCCGTCTGGCCGGCGATCGGCAAGCACACGCGGTCCACCCCGCAGGGCATCTGCGGGTCGCAGTGCCGCTCGCACGCGCCCACCTGGCAGGTGCCGTTGGCGCACCTGCCGCCCACGCAGACGGCGTCGGGCGCGGCCAGCGAGCAGTCGGTGTAGTCGTTGCACGGTCCGTCCAGCGACGGCGTCACGCAGCCGACCCGGGGCACGCACACGCGACCGTCGGGGCAGAATGCATCGGCGGTCGGGCACGGGTAGGGCTCGAGATCCTCGAGGCGGTGCGCGCAGCCAGCCAGCAGCACCGCCAGCAGCAGCAGCACCACGCGCGCGCTCACCATTGTCCGGTCACCGCCACGCCCGCCGCGTCCGGCTCGGCGGTCAGCACGAGGGGCAGGCCGACGGCCACGCTGAGCACGCCGGCGACGCCCAGGGTCCAGGCGAAGCCGTTGTAGATCTGCCCGCGCGCCTGCACGTCCTGGTACTGCGTGGCGTGCATGAAGCCGCCGCGCACCTCGTCGTCGAGGCTGGAGCTGAGCGCGATGAACACGCCCGCGCCGGCCAGCATGCCCAGGCCGGGCGCGAGCAGGGTCCAGCCCAGACGGCGACGCTCGTGCACCTGCGCGCGCGCGCGCGCCTGCGTGCGCAGCGCCGCGTTCTCGGCGTCCTCGCGCTCGCGGGCCTCGCGCAAGGCGGTGGCGGACTGGGCGCGCTGCGCCTCCTGCTTCTGCTGTGCCTCGCTGCGCGTGCGCGCGGCCTGCGCCTCGCGCGTGGCCAGGCGGTCGTCCTCGGCTCGCTGCGCGGTGGCATGCGCGGCCTCGTCGGCGGCGCGCTGATCCTCGGCGGCCATCGCGGCGAGCGCCTGCGCGGCCTGCGCGCGCTCGGGGCTGGCCTCGGGCGCGCTGGCGGCGACGCGGCGGTAGAGCTCCAGGGCGTGCGCTCGATCACCCTTCCGCGCGTACAGCTCCGCGAGCTCCACGAGCAGCGCCGGCTGCGGCGTGAGCGCGACCGCGGCCTCGAGCTCGGCGATGGCGCCGTCGAGCTCTCCCGAGGCTGCCTGGGCATGCGCGCGCTGCACATGCTGGCGCGATTCGCGTGTCACGTCGCGCGCCCGCGCCACACCGGGCAGCGCGAAAACCATGCTGGCGAGCGCCATGACGGCGAGCGGCCGTCGGCCGGATGCCATGACGGCATCGTAACACGCGCGCAGATCGTCTATCGTGGTGCGCGAGATGCGAACGCGCTTGCTCGTCGGTGCGGTGCTCTTGATCACACTCGGGTCAGCGCCTGCGGCGCAGGCCGCGGACGCGCCCGCGGACGCGGCGCCCGCGCCCGCACCGTCGCTGGAGGAACGCGTCGAGGCGCAGGCGCACCTCGATCGCGGCAAGCAGCTCTTCGGCGAGGCTGACTTCGTCGCCGCCGCGCTCGAGTTCGAGCAGGCCGAGCGCTACTTCGCCACCCTCGCGCGCGCCCCCGACGGCAGCGTGCGCGACGCCGACGCTGACGCACGCCGCCGGCGCGCCCTGCGCTTCGCCGCCAGCGCGTGGTCGGAGGCCGATCAGCCGGTCGAGGCTCTCGACGCCTTCGCGCGCCTGCGCGCCGACTATGCCGCCGAGCTGGCGGGCAAGGATCTGGAAGAGATCGACGCCACCATGGTGCGCCTGGGCAAGCGCATCGGCAGTGTCCTGGTCACCGGGCTGCCTGTAGCGGCGAGCCTGCGCATCGACAGCCGCGCCGTCGCCGCCGCCAGTGCGGCGCAGCCCATCCGGCTCGCCGCCGGGCAGCACGTAGTCGAGGTCGAGCTGGCCGGCCACGATCCATTCTGGAAGCGCTTCACCGTGCTGGCGGCGCGGACCGTCGAGGTCGCGGTCGTGCTCGCACCGTCGACGCAGAAGGCGCGTGTGCGCGTCGAGGCCAACGTCGAGTCGGCCACGGTCACGTTCGACGGCAAGCCGATGGGCAACGTGCCGGTCGACGTCGAAGCCGAGCCGGGTGTGCACCACTACCGGGTCGCCTCGGCGGCGTACCTGAGCGCGGAAGGTTCGCTGGAAGTGCATGCAGGCGAGGCCGCGATGGTGCGTGCCGCGCTGGCGCCGGCGCGGCCGCCGCTCGGGCTGCGCGTCGAGCCGTACTTCGGCTTCCACGCGGTCAACCTGAGTGGCTCGCCGCTGGGCGACAGCTCGCAGGCCTTCGGCGTGCGCCTCTTCCATCGCGGCCTCAGCTACGCCGGTGTCGCGGCCGGCCTGGATCTGGAGGCGCAGACGCGCGCGCTCAACCGCTTCGCGCTGGGCCCGGTGTTGCACTGGTGCCCGACGTTCCTGCGCTGGCAGAACGGCGACGGCACGGGTGCAGGCGGCAAGGCGCGTCGCTCGGGCGCCGGCTGGTGCCCGGCCAACCTGGGCGTGCTGGCCACCTTCGGCGACCAGGTCGGACCGTTCTCGAGCGGGCGCTACTCGCTCAGGATGTCGACCGCGTTCGAGATGGACCTCGGCGTGCTGTTCCTGCGCTTCGGCGGCGGCCTGGCGCTCGAACAGTACCAGCGCAACGACACGCGCCAGCTGACCGGCGGCGTGACTTTCGGCGAGGTGTCCCTGGGGATGAACCTGTGACGCGCGCGGCGCTGGCCTTGCTGCTCGTGCTCGCCGCCGGCTGGGCTGCACGCGCCGACGAGGCCGACGCGGTCGCGCTCGAGACGCGCTGGCAGCGCAGCGGCGACCCCGAGGAAGGCCTGCACGCGGTCATCGCCTGGCGCGCGGCGGGACGCTACGCGCACGCGCGCGTGCTGCTCGAGGACGTCCGGCGCAAGCTGCCGCCCGCGGCCGGGCAGCTGGCCACGCGCGTCGCGCTGGTCGGCGCGCGCCTCGACGAGCTGACCGGGACCTTGCACCTGGGCGGCGTGGACGCCTCGGCCACCGTGCACGTCGACGGCAAGGCGCCGGCGCAGCTGGGCGACCAGCTGGTGCTCGACGTCGGCGTGCGCTCCATCAGCGTCGATCAGCCGGGCTGCGAGCCGGAGCGCTTCAGCCTGCACGTCCTGCCGCGCGCGCGCCTCGACGAGACCGTGGCGCTCACCTGCCTTCACTCCGAGGGTCACCTGCAGGTCAGCCTGCCCGCCGGCGCCGAGCTGCTCGTCGACGACGAGCTCACGCCCGGCGCGGCCGCCGACGTGGCGCTCGCGCCCGGGCCGCACCGGGTCGAGGTCAGGCGCGGCGGTGTCCTGCTTGCCGACGAGAGCATCGCCATCCTGGCGCGTCAGGACCACTCGCTGGGCGTACGCCCGGGCTACCGCAGCATGCGCCTGGGTGGCTTCGTCGGGCCGCTCGCCTTGATGAACGTCACCGCCAGCGACGCGGGCTACGTCGGCGGCGGCACGGCCGGCCTGGTCGCGGCGGCCGGGCCGATGTGGCTCACGCTCGGCGTCAGCCTGGGCGACTCGGTCGCCAGCGCCGGACCGTTCGACGGCGCAACCTACTTCGGTGTCGACGCGATCGTGAGCCTGGCCGCGCCGCTCTGGCAGGGCCGCGTGGGCGGCTGGCGCACCAGCTTCGACGTCTCACCGGTGGCCTTCCAGCTGGCCTACGTGGGGCCGCTCGAGCAGTACTTCGTCGCCGCGGCGTTGCTGTCGTTCGATCATCCGGCCAGCGGGGTGCACGCCGAGGTGGTGCTGTGGCCCGCGGGGCTGGCCGTCTACACCGACGAGCGCAAGGCCGACCACACCGAGTACACCACGGCGCTCGCCCTGTCGCTGTCGTGGGCCGCGGGGCTGTAGTTACAGGCCCGCGTCGGGAACGTGCACGAGGCAGGTGGTGTGGACGGTGATCGAGGCGCACGAGCCCGGGTCGGCGGTCACCGTGGCGGTGCCGCGGGCCTCGGCGCCACCGTCGCCGGTCAGGCTGAGCTGGATCTTGCCCAGCTCGCCCGCCGAGACCCCGCCCGGCCAGGGCACGACGATGGCTCCGCCAGGCGCCAGGATCGACGGGTTCACGCAGCGGATCGCGTTGCGGTCCAGGCTGCCGCCGGGAAAGGTCACATCGAGCCCCAGGTCGAAGACCGGGCAGAAGCCGGTGTCATGCACCACGTTGATGGTCAGGCCGGTGCCGTGACACGCACACACCGGCGGGGCTTCCGCCGCATCGGGGCTGCCTGGCGCGGGATCGTCCGCCGCGCTGACGGTGCAGGCGGACAGGACGACCAGGGCGAGCAGGGCGAGCAGGACGAGGCTTTTCATGGTGGCTTCGCCTGGTGCAACTTTGGATCCAGCTCGCCAGACGCGAATAAGCAAAGATGAGCGAGTGCTTCCCGGAATGTGGATGAGAGCGCGATGGGCAAACCCGGACATTCTTGTCCCGCTCGAGCCATGGGCGGGAATGTGGAAGTAGACGTCGCCATCGTCGGGACCGGGTTCTCCGGGCTGGGCATGGCGATGCAGCTGGCGCGTCAGCCGCGTCGCCGCCGGCGCTCCTTCGTGCTGCTCGAGCAGGCCGCCGGCATCGGCGGCACCTGGCGCGACAACCACTACCCGGGCTGCGCCTGCGACGTGCCCTCGCATCTCTACTCGTTCTCCTTCGCGCCCAACCCGCGCTGGTCGCGCGCGTTCGCGCCGCAGGCGGAGATCCTGGCCTACCTCGAGCGCTGCGTCGACACGCACGCGCTGCGCCCGCACATCCGGCTCGGCACCCAGGTCACCGACGCCGAGCTGGACGAGCGAAGCGGCCGCTGGCAGGTGCACACGCGCGCCGGCGGCACGGTGAGCGCGCGCCACCTCGTGCTGGGCGCGGGCGCGCTCAGCCGGCCCGCGTACCCCAGGCTGCCCGGGCTCGAGCGCTTCCGCGGCAAGAGCTTCCATTCCGCGGCGTGGGACCACGCCTACGACCTGCGCGGCAAGACGGTCGCGGTCATCGGCACGGGCGCGAGCGCCATCCAGCTGGTGCCGCAGATCGCCGGCCAGGTGGCGCGTCTCGACCTGTACCAGCGCACGCCGCCCTGGGTGCTGCCGCGCGGCGACCGCGCCATGAGCGCGCGCGAGCAGCGCGTGTTCGCGCATGTGCCGCTGGCGCAACGGTTGTACCGGTGGAGGATCTACTGGCTCATGGAGCTTGCCGCGCTCGGCTTCGTCGTCGACCAGGACATCCTGCAGATCGCCGCGCACGCCGGCCGCAAGCACATCCGCGCCCAGATCCGCGACCAGCGCCTGCGCACCCTGGTCACGCCCACGTACGCGCCCGGCTGCAAGCGCATCCTGCTCGGCGACGACTACTACCCGGCGCTCGAGCGCGACAACGTGCACCTGGTCACCGACGCCATCGCCTCGGTCGACGAGGGCGGCATCGTGACCGCCGACGGCACACGCCGCGCGGTCGACGCCATCGTCCTGGCCACCGGCTTCCGGGCCACCGATCTGCTGACGCCGCTGGCCATCCGCGGCCGCGCTGGCGTCGACATCAACGACGCGTGGCGCGACGGCATCGAGGCCTACCTGGGCACGACCGTGGCCGGCTATCCCAACTTCTACATGCTGACCGGGCCCAACACCGGTCTCGGCCACAACTCGATGGTGTTCATGATCGAGGCCCAGGTGGGCTACGTGCTGCGCCTCATGGCCGAGCTGGAGCGACGCGGCGAGCGGCTCGCCGAGGTGCGCGCGGGCGCGCAGGCCAGCTTCAACGCGGCGCTCCGGCCGCGCCTCGAGCGCAGCGTGTGGGCCTCGGGCTGCCACAGCTGGTACCTGGACGCGCGCGGCCACAATCCCGCCATCTGGCCCGGGTTCACCGTCGAATACTGGCTGCGCATGCGCCGCCTGGCCAGGCATGACTACGCGTTCGGGGACTGACGCTGCGTCCGCACCGCACGCTAGGGCAGGCGGCAGAGATCCTGGTCGAGCGCGCTGGGATCCCAGCACAGGATCGCCGAGGTCTGGCTGGCGTTGCGTACCTTGAACGTTCCGTCGCCGGCCTGCTCGTAGGTCGTGCCCACGACGTAGGCCGCACCCGGGTAGGGCAGGGCGGTGCGCGCGATGCGCCACTCGATGCCCTGGGCGCCGAAGGCCGCCTCGAGCTGGGCGCCGAAGACGCGCTGGTCGTTGAGATACTGCTCGACCGAGCCATCGGCGCGGGCCAGGAAGACGGTGGAGACGCCGCCTGGCTCGCCGTCGGCCAGGTCGACGCGGCGGAAGGCCAGGCCGTAGACCACCGTGCCGTCGGTGATGGGCGGGCCCACGGTGGTGCTGAAGAAGATGAGCTGGCCGTCGCCGAGCTGCACGCCCGCGTGGGTGATGCCCGAGTCGCCGGCGCGGCAGCAGCTCGAGGGCACGAGCACCTTGAAGAGATTCTCGTCCTTCCAGTCACTGTGGTCGCCGTCGACGCTGATGGCGGCCACCGGCGGCAACGTGCAGGCCGGGCCGGGCAGGCGAACCATGCCGGCCAGGCAGGGCCCGCCGTTGGGATCGTCGCTGGACGACGCGGCGGCAAGGGCCGCGGCCGCGGCCAGGAGCAGCACGCGCGCGCTGGCGGCCCGGCTCATGGGCGCGCGCTCGCGCAGGGATCGCCGCGAAAGCCACTGGCCGCGTCGCGGGGCAGCGCGTCGATCCAGCAGGCGCGCGCCACCGGCGCCGCGCTGACCTTGTCGAGCCACACGTGGGTGGCCGGGTCGAAGACCGACGCCGCGACGCCGATGCTGGCGCCGAACGGGAAGGGCAGGAAGGCCACGCTGATCATGCCTTCCACGCCGTCCCCGGTGAAGAGGGCCAGAAATGGCGGCGCCAGACCCACGGGCGTGACGCTCTCGACGCCGTTGCGCAGGTAACGAGACTCGTCGAAGCCGATCAGGATGCGGTCGTGGGTGCCGGTCGGATAGGTGGGCGTCTCGGTCAGCTCGACGACGTAGCGCAGGTCGGCGGTGTCGTGCCTGGGCGCGCCGCCGCCGACCAGGCGCACGTGGAACGCGAGCGTGTCGCGGCCGAGCTCGTCCTTGCTGCGCGCGAACTGCAGCGTCTCGGCCTCCAGGGAGTCGCAGGGAGCTCGCAGGCAGGTCGGCGTCACCGGCACGGCCGGGACGCCTTGCCAGTCGGCCGCGTCGCCGTCGATGACGATGGCGGCGACCGGCGCCACGCACGCCATTCCGGCGGCGCGCACGTTGCCGGGCGCGCACGGGTCATCGGCGACGCCGGCGTAGGGATCGTCGCCCTGGTAGCAGCCGGGGACGGGACTCACGGCAAACGCGGTGAGGGCCACGAGCACGAGGCGGCGCACGTGCGAATCATAGCGTATAGACTCGCAGCGATGGCTCGGGGTCGCGTGCGCGCCTTCGTCGGCATGGGTGGCAACGTGGGCGGCGAGGCGGCCGTGAGCGCGCGTTTCGACGCTGCGACCGCAGCCATGGCGAGATTGGAGGGGGTCGCCTCGGTGAGACGTGCGTCACGCTACCGCACCGCGCCGGTGGGCCCGGTGCGCCAGCAGCCCGCGTTCACCAACAGCGCCGCGCTGGTGCTGCTGCGCGGCCTGCGCCCGGTCGAGTTCCTGCGCGAGCTGCTGGCCATCGAGACGAGCCTGGGCCGTGACCGCACGCGCGAGCGGCGTCTGGGCCCGCGCCGCATCGATCTGGATCTGTTGATGTGGGACGATCTGGTGCTCGACGATCCGGGGCCGCCGCAGCTCACCTTGCCGCACCCGCGGCTGGTCGTGCGTGCGTTCGCGCTGGCACCACTGGTCGAGCTGGGCGGCGAGGATCTGGTCGTGCCCGGCGTGGGCGGCGGACGCGCCGGGGATCTGCTGGCCGCGGCGCTCGCGGATCCGGCGCAGCGGGTGGAGCGGCGGGCCGGGCCGAGGTAGGGTCCGGAAGGGCCGGGCAGGG
>OBEQ012069928.1_pt1 | contig 18723 bp, 16 predicted proteins | sample 1670901 | NCBI WGS metagenome assembly OBEQ01 (sample SAMEA104232315, study PRJEB22302) | groundwater metagenome | biome: forest; feature: aquifer; material: groundwater | place: USA | collected 2011-08-07 | depth 5.4 m
GAAAAGACGGCCCGGCGAGCCGGACCTTGGAAATCGCTGCGCGATTCCCACTTTCCCACCGCCCCAACAACAAAGCTTCGGTTACATTACAAATGGCGCGACATGGATCCCTACGGTTACATTCTTAAATGGCTTGACACGCCCAATGAAAGTCCGCAGGCTACACAACTGGAACGTCACGCCCCGCCGGGCCGCGGAAATCCAACTGGAGCTGAGAACCCATGGGGAGGGCAAGGACCGGCTCGGACGGATTCGTTTTGTCGCTGGGGCGGATGTGGCGTTCGTCCTGAACTCGTCGCAGTCGCTCCGGAAGAGTACCGGGTTCCCTTCGCTGCGGAAAGCGAACCGCGCCATCGCCGGCGTCGTCGTTTACCGCTATCCCGAGATGCAAGAAGTCGAGCGGGCGTCCGCGGTCGTCCGTTTACGGTTTCCGTATGTACCGGGGCTGCTCAGCTTCCGGGAAATGCCCGCGTTGCTGGCCGCGTTCCGTAAATTGAAGCACGCGCCGGATCTGATTTTTTGCGATGGGCATGGTTACGCCCACCCGAGGCGATTCGGGCTGGCGTGTCACCTGGGGCTGGCGCTCGACCGGCCAACGATCGGCTGCGCGAAATCGATCCTCACCGGCACGCCCGGGCAAGTAGCAGACAAAGCGGGAAGCTCGGCGCCTCTCCGGGACGATAGAAATGGCGAGGTGATCGGAGCCGCCTTGCGCACCCGGTCTCACACCGGCCCGATTTTCGTTTCCCAGGGACATCGCGTCAGCCTGGCAACCGCCATCCGTTTGGTTCTTTCGGTGTGCGACGGAAAGCGCATTCCCCGCCCGACGCGGGACGCCGACCGGTTTGTGCGGCAACGGAAAGAGAAACGGATTCCACGCGTCGCGCGATAGATTTCTTCAATTTCTGTTAGCGATATTATTGACAGCGAGAAAGACATCGGACGAGCGAGAAGCTCTGCGCGCAGATCTGCAGAAAATCCTATCGTGAAAAAATGCCGCCGGCTGGGAGAATCGCTCCCCACTCACTTCTTTGGGAGGGGTGTCTGCTTCTCTGCGGGCCGCGGAGTGAACCCCTTGGCATCGGGGCTTCGCGGCGTCCAGTCCACCGGCGGAAACGCAATTCTCCAGAACTTCGGGGACGGCTCGATGAACTCCACGCCCACTTCCGACTTGCCGGAGAGATTGTTGCTGGAATGCACGACGCGGCAAGCAATCTCTTCGCTGGTCTTGAAATTCTTCAGCGTGATCATCGTGCCGATGGCGACTTTCATTTTCAGCAGCACGAGGGCTCCGTGGGCGTTCACGACCAGCGTGCTGGTCTCTTCGGTGACCGGCTGGCTTTGCGGAGTCTGCATGATGACGCCGATCGGGACGCTCAGCAGCACACGCTGGCTGCGGCGACTGTTGCTCTTCTCCGAGACCTGTAGGAACAGCGGCTCCATGTCTTCACGGTATCACGTTCTTACGGCTGCATCCGGCCCAACCTTGCGCCGGTTTGCCAAAATAGAAATAGGCCCCGGGGGTTGTTCCGCCTAGAAGCTGTTGCATAACCTAGTACGCGACTTTGTACCTCATTTGGCAGCATTTGGACCCAAGTTGGACCCAGGTTCTTGCGCTACTGCTGAGATACGGTTGCAGGAATGGGATTGTCAGAGGGAGAGAGCGGCACTTGCAAGAAGTAGGCTGTCTGAGCGTCTGTAGAGACAAAGAGCCGCTTTCCGTCCTGGCTGAACTGGGCCAACAGAATCCGATCCGAAAACGCGAGTTCCTCCAACTTCTGAATTGAGTTGATGCTGTAAACAGCCAACTGCCGCCAAGACAGCAGGCAGTGCGCAGGGCCCTTGGCGACGACTTGCCAATAGCCCGGCTCTCTCCGCTGCGTTACCCATCGCCTGCCTCGACTCTCTTGGCCTTCCGCGCTTGTTCACTGGTCCAGCGTAACCCTCTGAGCCGCCGTATGCGGATCCGCATGTACGGTGGCGTGGCAGGGGAGAGCGGGTGACCGCTCCACCTATGCCGATTACAGCGGGTAGAGCGCTCTTGTAATACTACCCGTCAAAAACGGACAGGCAATTCCGGCATGATGCGGGCCTCCGAGGCAGGATTAGCAAGCAAGAGCGCGTGTAACTGATGAGGAGGTGTGGGAAGTCGTGCAGGCAGGAATCCAGAGCGGGAACGGCCCCGAGACGAGTCGGCTGCCTGGGAATGGCTTATCCCTGTCCAGCAGATTTCTTGAAATGGCCGACAGTTTCTTCCGTCTCGGTGTGGTGGGTGAATCCATTCAAGGGCTCATACTCCGGAACGATTTCCTTAACCATCGCGCGAAGCCGATCGGCTCCACCTTCACCTGTGATCTTGTATAGCTCATCGAGCTGGCCATGCAATTCCGCCCAGTCTCTCTTCGCGCCGTTCATTCGCTTAATCTTCTCGCACGCGGTGGGAAGCACTTTTTCGTTTCTGTAAAAGAGCTCCTCATTCATTTTCTCCCCTTCCCTCAGCCCGGTGAACCGTATCTCCACTTCCTCCTCGGGCCTTCCGGAAAGGCGAATCAGCGTGCGCGCCAGGTCCACGATGCGAATCGGTTCGCCCATATCCAGTACGAGAATGTCGCCATGCGATCCGATCACAGAGGCTTGCAGAACAAGAGCCACCGCTTCGCTCACCATCATGAAGAAACGCTTGATGTCCGGGTGCGTGATCGTCAGCGCTTGCTTCTTCTCTAGTTGCTGATGCAGCACCTGGACGACGCTGCCGTTCGAGCCCAGCACATTCCCAAAGCGCACGGACACGCAACGCATTCCGTTTGCCGGACGCGATGCGACGATCAATTCACACACTCGCTTTGTCGCACCCATGATATTGGTGGGATTGACCGCCTTGTCCGAGGAGATGAGCACAAAGCTCCCGCAGCCTGCTTCCTCGGCCAGATGCAGCAGTGCCGGAAAACTCAGCACGTTGTTCCGGATCGCTTCCTGCGCATTGGACTCCATCATCGGCACGTGCTTGTAGGCGGCGGCATGAAAGATGATCTGCGGTCTGCATTCGGACAGGAAGCCGGCCATGCAATCCGAATCGCACACGTCGGCCACGCAAAAGGCCAGCTGCGCGGTGCTCGGATGGCTGCGCAGATCGTGCTCAAGAAAAAACAGTCCAGTTTCATTCTGATCCAGACAGACCAGACGTGCGGGGTTATAGCTCAGAATTTGACGGCACAATTCCGAACCAATGGAACCCGCCCCGCCCGTAACCAGCACGGTGCGCCCTTCGATTTCCCGCCGGACCGAATCGAGGCCGATCTGGACAGGCTCGCGGCCGAGCAGATCTTCCAGGCTGACCTCGCGGAGCTGGCTGATGGTGATCTGGCCCGCGATGATGTCCTTGAGGGCCGGAACCGTTCGGAACTTGACCTTTGCCTTATTGCAGGTCTCGATGAATCTGCGCATTTGCACGCTCGTCGCCGAAGGCACGGCAATGAGCACCTCCTCCACCGGCTCAGACTGCAGAACTTGCGGCAACTGATCGACCGTGCCAAGAACGGGAACGTTGTGAACGCGCACGCCGTGCTTGGATTGGTCATCATCCAGGCAGCCGACTGCTACATAGCCACTTTCAGCACGGCCGATTTCACGCAAAATCGTCTGCGCTGCGGATCCTGCTCCGATCAGCATTACTCTCTTGGCGGAAGCGATGCTTTTCCGCACGGACTCGGCGAAAATACGGCACAACAGCCGCACGCCAACCAAAAGGCCGGTGGTGAGGAATGCTTCCAGGAGATAGATTGACCGGGGATACGCAGTTAGATGCAGGATGGGCTGCAGGATGACCCAGAAAATTACGGACCCGGATGCCACCGCTTTCAAGATGTTCAGCCCGTCCCGCACGCCCGCATATTTCCACCATCCCCGCAGCAAGCCGAAGTAGGTCAGCGTCGCAATTCGAATGGCCACCAGCACGGGCGCCGCAGAGAACAAAATCGTCCGGTAGGGCAGGCTAAAATCGAACCGCAACCACCACGCGATCAGCAGCGAACAAAACACCAGCCACGCCTGAAATCCAGCAATACACCACGGCCGGTATCGCAGGAGCAGCTGCGGGACAATATGAACGGAATTCCTGGATGTAGACATAAGTGCTCTACTCAGTCATTGGAATGTTTTGCGGAAAGGACAACGTTGCGAGTAAACCCTCAGCCGCCCGCCGTTCTGGCGCTCAGCGTGAGAGGGCTCACACCTCGATGAGTTTGCCGACGGTGTTCGCCAGACCCTGCGGCATCCAGCACTTTGGCGACAGCCCGGCAAGTGTCGTGCATGTCGATTTCCGATAGTGTGGGATGAACAAGGAACATCAGGCTGGTCTCGCCCAGTTCCTTGGCCACCCTCAATCGTTTCGGAGGGCGAAGTTCCGGAGTGAATGCCTTTTCGAGATAGATTTCGCTGCAGCTTCCTGTGAAGCAGGGTATTCCTTCGGCAACGATCGCGGATAGAATCCGGTCCCTGGTGCATCCCTTGCGGAGCTCTTCCGGACGAACGAACGCGTAATACTTGTAGTACGAATGACCGATGTAGCTTGGAGGTTGAGGTACCCGTAGAGCGTCGTGCTGCATGAACTCTTGCGTCAGGATCGCGGCGTTCCTGCGCCGGACTTCCACCATCCGGGGAAGCTTTCCCAGGAGGACGTGACCGAGCGCCGACTGAAATTCCGTCAGGCGCCAGTTGGTCCCAAACGATTCATGGAGCCAGCGAAAGCCTTGCGGAGGCTGGCGATTGTAGACAGCCTCGTAGCTCTTCCCGTGATCCTTGTAGCTCCAGGCTCGCTTCCAAATCCGTTCATCATTGGTCGTGAGCATGCCCCCCTCGCCGCCGGTGGACATGATCTTGTCCTGGCAGAAGGAAAAGGCACCTACATCGCCAAGCGAGCCGACGGGCCGCCCCTTGTACGTGGCGCCGTGACATTGCGCGCAATCCTCGATCACCTTCAATCCATGCTCACGGGCCAGTTCCGCGATCGGGTCCATATCGCAAGGCCAGCCGGCTAGATGGACCGCGACGATGGCTCTGGTCCGAGGAGTGAGCAGGGGCTGGATCGTGTCCGCGGTGAGATTCTGGCTGTGAGGGTCGACATCAGCGAGGACTGGCTTTGCGCCGCGCATTACCACACAACTCGCCGAGGCAATGAAGGTTCTGCTCGGCACGACCACTTCGTCGCCTGGGCCAACGCCGAGGGTATGAAGCGCGAGCTCCAGAGCGACCGTGCCGTTGGCCACCGCGACGCCGTATTTGCAGCCCGCCTGCGCCGCAAACTCTTCCTCGAACCGCCGGCCCTCTTCTCCTGTCCAATAGTTGATCCTGCCGGACAGAAGCACGCGAGTTGCAGCTTCTATTTCGTCCGGCTCGAAATGCGGCCATGGTGCAAAGGGAGTCTTCCGGACAGGAGCCCCCCCGTCCACAGCAAGCTTTTTTTCAAACGTGCTGTTGTTCACGGTGAAATTGCAAAAGAACGGCGTTGTGACCTAGCTGGTCTCGAGAGTTCGATGAATCTGGGCGGGTACACCAAAAGCAACTACTCTATCCGGGACGTCTCGAGTGACTACGGCCCCTGCACCAACAATCGTATGAGTCCCAATCCTCACACATTGAATGACCACTGCCCCAATTCCGAGTTGGGAGAATTTCCCGAGTCTCGAGGCCCCTCCCATCGCCGCGCTTGGCGAGACGTGGGCAAATTGCCCGATCTCAACGTCGTGCTCGACCACAGCCGCGGTGTTCACAATCACCCCCTTACCGGTTACCGCGCCGGGATTGATGACTGCTTGCGCCATCACCACGGTTCCAGGGCCCAACTGCGCTGACTCTGAAACCGTCGCCGTTGGATGTACAAGTGTCACTAATTCCATGCCCCAGGCTAAGCATTTCTCAGCAACCCGGTGTCGCGCACAGTTATCCCCGACGCCAAGGACCACTGCAACACGCATCCTTCCGGCTTCCTGCTGCAACCAGTTTCCATCGCCAAAGACCGGTAATCCCAGGACACTTGTACCCCACAATTCAGCTCGATCGTCTACGAAGCCTGCCAAACGTGAGTCTTTGCAGGCGAGCAAGATGTCTGCGACAACTTTTCCATGTCCGCTTGCTCCGTAAACGAATACTTTCTGTATATTCGTCATCTCACCTGATTGTTGCCTGTGAATTCCGGCATGGTCACATGGCCGCTCTGTGAGATACCTTCCCGTAGGAAAACCTTTCGAATCGTCTTCATAATGATCTTTACGTCAAGCCAAAGGCTCCAATGGTCCACGTACCAAACGTCCAGTTGGAATCTCTCCTCCCAACTGAGGGCGTTTCTTCCGTTCACCTGAGCCCAGCCGGTCACGCCGGGTTTGACTTCGTGCCGCCGCGCTTGCTCCGGTGTGTAGCGTTCCAGGTACTGCATGAGGAGCGGCCTCGGCCCGACAAGACTCATCTCACCCTTCAGCACGTTCCAGAGCTGGGGGAGTTCATCCACGCTGTAGCGCCGCAGGAGCGCTCCTAGCTTCGTGAGCCTCTCTTCATCGGGAAGCAGACTACCCTGTTCGTCGCCTACTGAATTCATGGTTCGAAACTTGAGCAGCGTGAAGGGTTTGGCCTTGTACCCGGGGCGCACCTGACGGAAAAGCACGGGACTACCCATCTGGAGTCGCACCACTAGTGCAACGCAGGCAAGCAGCGGTGCAAGGAGCAAAAGGACCAGCGCCGCCACCAGAATGTCAATACATCGTTTGACGATTCGGCTCATCGCGAGGCAAAATCCGCGGAAGAAGCAACAGCCTGCAGTGCCTGCATGGTCTTCGCTTGCGGTAATGGGAGTCCCTTCTCGCGCAGCAGGTTGCGGTATTCCTCTTCCAGCGCCATCCAGACGACCTCCCGGCGGAACTCCCGCAACACACGCTCCCGCCCGGCAAAGCCCATCCGCTTCGCCAGCGCCGGATCGGCCAGCAGCCGGGCCAATGCCACGGCCAGCGCGCCTACGTTGCCTACCGGCACCTGAAATCCTGTTATGTTGTCCAGGACAGCATCCACGGCGCCCGTTGCGCGGGTTGTGACGACCGGCTTGGCGGCGGCGTGTGCTTCCAGCACGACGATTGGAAAGCCTTCGCGGTAGGTGGGCAGGGCCAGAATGTCCATCACATGGTAATAAGGCGCGGTATCCTTCACGGTCCCCCGGAGAATGATACGCGGATCATCCTGGATCGCTTCGCGAATCCGGTTGGATATCGGGTCGCCATCTTCAAAGTCACCTACCAGCATTAGATGCAGGTCTGGATACTCGGCGCGCAGTTGGAAGAACGCTTCGACCAGTTCACTCACACCTTTGTCCCGCGTGAACCGTCCGATAAATCCAATCACGGGAGCAATCGCCGGAATCCCCAGTGCACGTCGCAGGGCAGCTGCCTTGCGAAGCCGTTCAGCCGTGGGAGCAAATCGATTCGGGTCTACGCCGTTGCAGCTCCCCGCTCCCAGAACCACGGCACGGCCAGGATCAAGAACCCCGAGAGCCACGGCCTTTTGCCGCAGACTTTCGCTTACACAAATCACGCGATGAGCGCACCGGCAAGCGACCCATTCCGCGAGAAGCAAGCCCCAGCGCTTCAATCCTCTAGTCGTCTCGCAGCGAAGCCCGTGCAGCGTGTAGACACGACACGGCACGCCACTCAAATACGAAGCAAGACCGCCGAGCAACCCCGCCTTCGGCGTTCCCACGTTTGTGATGGCAGGCCGGTGACGCCGCATCAGACGCCAGAGCCGCCACAGCGAGACAAGATCGGACAGTCCGCCAATCTCGCGAACCATCGGCACGGCGTGCGCATGCACGCCTTCGTCTCCAGGGACGGCATTGAGATCCGTGCCCGGAGAAGAAATCACGCTGACCTCGAGGCCCGCCTCCCGCAGGAACCTTAGCTGGCCGCGCAACAGAATGATGCTTGCGTCAGACGTGATTACACACAGCAAACGGGTTTCAAGGGAAAGGCTCACACTAAAGACAGTAGTCGTACTTTCTTACATTGTTTTACGGAGCGGTGATCCTAGTGCGATACGCGTGCTGACTGCAACTTGCGGCCGTCACAACGAATCTCATGGAATACGCCCAGATTACTGTTTATCTACTCTTGTTCGGCTCGAATACAGACCGGGATGCGCCCTCGCTCAACTCTGCCGCCGAGGAGAAGACCACTTCCAGAATCGGCACGGCCGTCTCAATGGAATAGAGCTGCTCCGCCCTTTTCCGGCCGGAGTTGCCCATGCGTCTTCGCAGCGCGCGATCTTCGATCATCGCCGAAAGCGCCTTGACCCACTCCTCTTCTGAGGCCGGCAGAAAGCCCGTCTCGCCTTCTTGCACCACGTCATTATTCGCCCCGATTGGCGAGGCCACCACGGGCAGGCCCGCGGCCATGTACTGGATTATTTTTAATGCGCATTTGCCCCGTTGGAACGCTTCGTCTTGCAACGGCATGATCCCGATGTCGGCCATCGCCACTTCTTCCGCTTCGGTTGCTTCCAGCCAGGGAACAACGCGATAGCGAACCCCTTCCAAGCGGAACTGCTCGCCTGCGCCGATGAACTTGAAGCACACTTCAGGATAGGCCTCGCTGATGGACTGCCACACCTTCCGATAGGGCAGAAGAAGTTTCGACGTCGCGGGCGATCCGATCCACACAATCTCTGCTGTCCGCTGCGCGGATTCCTGATGGTTTGGGACGTACTTACGGACGTCCACCACCGTCGGGACCAGAACCGTGCGGTCGTTAAAGCGCCGCGAAAAGTTTGCAATCCCCTCGCTGCCTGCCACCACGGCCCGGCTGCGCCGCATCAACCACGGGATCTTCCCTTTCAGGAACCGGTTCCTTGCATAAACCTCATACCAGGCGTCATCCAGGTCCAGCACGACATTGCGGTTGAAGAAGAAGAGCAGCCGCTCCAGAAAAACAGGCATCCAGGGAAACGCCTCGAACTGCAGAACGGCCAGATCGTATCCTCCGGCTCGGATCACATCACGGAAACGCCGCAGATACGCGAACAGGATCCGCAACAGCGGCCGGCGGCGCTTGGAGAAAAGGCGGTGAAGATACTCGTCGTCCAGCAGCGGCGCGAATGCGACTTCGTGACCTCGATTCCTCAAGGCGCCGGAAAACTGATAGCACCGATAACGGCTGCTGGCTCCCAGCCGGGTGTACCTCGTCAGGAATAGGATTCGCATGATCGGGATTTAGTCGGCGGTGCTGCTGTGAAGAGCCTTCTTGGAGAGCTGTCCGGGCCGCTGGCGGCAAGTGCTCTTGGCCAGCAGTCGCGGCAGATCGAGCCACAACATCCGGTAGGCGCTTAGCGTCTCGCCCATTTCGCTGAGCGAGCCTCGCAACCCCGTCCACGCGATCCTCGAAAGAGGCTCAACGAACAGTGTCCCCAGCAGCAGACTTGTGGCCGTTATCCACTTAAAATGCTTGTAGCCATAAAGTATTCGGCTGCAAAGCGAGTAAAACAACCTTGCAGCCTTCACCTGCTCCGAGCATCCGCCTCCCTTGTGATAGGCCTGCGCGGATGCCAGGTAAACACACCCCCATTTCGCCCGGTGCGTCGCCTCCGCAAAATCTACGTCTTCGAGATAGACAAAATATTGCTCATCAAATCCGCCCAATGTTTCAAAGACCGCGCGGCGCACGAGAAAGAAGGCACCCGTCACCACATTCACTTGTCTTGTTTCAGCATGGTCCCACTCGCTCATGAAGTTGCCCGGAAACCACTCGGGGAATAAACGGTTCAGTCCCAACATTTGCGCATAGAAGTGACCCGGCCTCGGAAAGCGCGAACAACTGCGCTTGACCAGGCCCTCCTCATCTACCAGTTGAATCCCGCAAATGCCAATCCCTGAGTTTTCCTGCGTTTGCATGAATTGCATCGCCGCCGCCAGACACTTTGATTCCACGACCGTATCCGGATTTAGGAACAGTAAATAGTCGGCTGAACTGCCTTTCGCTCCTTGATTGCACGCAGCGGCAAAGCCCCGATTGGAGTCGTTCGAAATTACGCGCAACGGCAGCCCCGTGCCCTCTAAGCCTTCAACCGAACAATCCGACGAGGCATTGTCCACTACTACGACCCGCTGGAGTTCGAGCCCGTCCTTACAGGCCGACTGGATCGATTGCAGGCAGCGCTCTAGGTGTTCGCCAGAGTTCCAATTCACCACAATAATGTCGAGGGAGGGCTTCATCCAAGTTCTAGCGGATTGCAGAGTACGGCGGTTCATTAAGCTATGAGAAATCGAAGAAGTAAATCCTTTACCTTGTCGCTCTGACTGAGTTCGGAAGAGCCTTCATACCTGCAAAGTAGAAAGCCGATAATTGATTATCGCCAGGGGGAGAAAGAGCGTCCATAAGCCATCGAATCTGGTCAGGTATGGATTGGTGGCATTGGCGATCAAAAAGGCAGCGCAACCGACTAGCATGGGGATCATCATTCTCCCAAGTTGACCGCCTTCGCCAATGATTTTAATGCCCCGATAGAAGATCCAGACGACGCCCACCGTATAAGCAGCAAATCCAACGAGACCTGTCTGAAAGAGGATGGCCAGATAGGAGAGTTCATAAGCCCAGGGCATAGTGTCCGACCGGATCGATCCATATGCGCTGGCGCCGTGCCCGGCCCCTAGAAGGGGATCTTCGAGCCATCCCCTCAGAAGTGCCAGAAGCTGCTCATGTCGCGCAATTGCGCCCTCATCGATCGTCTGAGAGCTAAGGTCAAAGCCGGTCACGAAACGATCCCATACGTTGGAGAGATCGAACTGATAAATTGAACTAAGACCGGCAAAAACCACCACGACGCCTATTACAAAGAGTCCGGAAAGAGTAATAAGGGATCGTCTGTTAAGGCGTTTCTCGGTCTTGGGTTGGAACGAGCGAAAGAAGAGAACCAGCAAGGGAGTCAGAAACATCACAAGGAAAAGGGCGCGGCGTCCCCCAGCAAGAACGACGATCCAACCCAGGATGCACGCCGTCCAGATACAGATCTGCCGAAACAGGCGGCGTCCCGCTGAAGGAACTTGAGTGGCAATACTCGCCATAACATAAGGAACGAGGAATGGCAGAGAGTTGAGCCCAGCGAATTGCATCTGTGTGTACCCCTCATGCGACCCAAATGCCTCTGACTCCCATCCCAAAGAAAGTGAAGATACAAGCCTCGTCTCTGGCAGAATGTTTAGCTGAGTTAGTAAATACAGACAACCATAGATGGCAATAAAAAGTGTCGCGACCACAGCCGTGTGATGGACGGCAAGAAGCAGACGTTGTTGTGCGAGTCCCGCGATCCAAAATACATAGATAAGGGGCCAGACAACGTAGACGAATGCGGCCTTGCTTGCCCCCGGAGTCATCGCAAGGAAGCCCTCCATAACAAAGAAGAAGCTAACCATTGCCAGCGTGAGTGTCCAAAGGCCTACTCGATTGTTCAGGCGCGAGTGCCCACTGAGATATCCTAATGCAACGGCGATCAGCACTACGACAAAAAGAAATGCTTTCACATACAGCAACTGCAGGACCATCGGGAACGCCATAAGCAGAAAAAGCAATACGCACGAACTGGTACCAACGGAGTAGACCTGCCTGTTCGAAAGCTCGCCAACTGACATGTATTTCATTTCCAAATAGTAAAGATGCGGCTAGAAAAGGTATCAAGCAAATCTATTTGTCTTTCTTCGGATGCCGTCGAGGCCGCCGAGGAGAGAATATCCAATCTTGCGGATGCGCTCTTTTTCAAAAAGGCACATTAGTAGGACCGACTTCGTTCGAGACCACAAAGTCTCCAGCACCCATCGAGGTTCTTTAAGAATGTATTCTTGAGCGAGGATCATGGTATTCCGCGTCATGAAATACTGCCGGAAGGGAGGGTGGTTCGAAGTCCCCGTCATCTTCCATGGCAGGCGATGTTCGCTCAGACGCCCGATGGAGTGTTCCATGAGCGGCCTACAAGCGATCATCACGCGGAAACCCTGAGAGCGGGCGCGGAGGCAGTACTCTAAATCCACACAGTCAATGAAGAATTCATCCCGGAAGCCGCCAATGATCTGAAACGCCGGAAGTGAAACCAAACTGCCTGACGTGATCACGGTTTTCACTTCTTTCCCTGAAGACCCGTTCATCTCGGCAAAGTTATTGAATGGCCTTCCGTTTACCGAACTCCTAAAATTCGACCCGATGACCGCCAGCTCGGCTTGAGAAGGAGTTACGCGATAGACCTCTATGAGTGAATCCACCATGTCTGGTGCGAGAATCGTGTCTTGGTCTAAGGTCAAGACCCAACTGTAGCCTTGTGCAGCGGCCCATCTGGTGCCCTGATTTAGCGCCCGGGCGATCCCCTCGTTGCTGGGGTTCAGAATCAGATGGAGACCTAGATGGTCCGCGAGCTTTCGGAGGTCACCTACACAAGAGGTCGCAGATCCGTTGTCTATAATCACCACTTGGCTCACTTGCTTGGCAACTCTCTCAACACGGGCGAATAGGCCCGAATCAGGATGAAATGTAACCATTACGGCGCAAATGGTCTCCTTCTGCGGCCGCTCGTTTGCTAATTTGCAGCTTTCAGTACGCACTCTTCACCCGAGTTCCTGTCCTTCAAATGAGCCAACCGCCACCACAATTGATATTGCAGAATCAATAGGCCTCGCATCAGTTTCGGACCAAAATCCGATGGTTTCTTTCCACCTGCGCGAATGTCCACGCTGCCGCTCGCCAGCATGTCCGCATTGGCGGCAGTGGTCCATGTTTCAAACCGACTGAAGCCGGCACGCCCCGCGACATCTCGCAGGGTACGTTGAGAAAAAATGTGTAAGTGTCTTGGCGGTTCTAGCCCCCGCCAGGACGACCCGAAACACTTGAGTCCATGACTTTCGGCATTTGGGGTAACGGCTATGAACGTGCCGCCTTTTCTCAGGAGGCGATTGCATTGGGCGAGCAAACGAACAGAGTCATGGACATGCTCGATTACATGGTTCATTACGATCGCGTCGAATTCCCCATCGACAAATCCCGCTTGCTCCAAAGGACCGAGATGTATGCGCACACCGTAAACCTGACGAGCGCGAGACACAGCTTTCGGGTCCATTTCTTGTCCCTGAACGTCCCAGCCTAGTGTCCGCAGTCGTGCAAGCCGACTTCCATCCCCACAGCCAACATCGAGCGCCCTACCGGGGGGCACATCTGCGAGGTACATCGAGGCGAGTCGCTTGCGTTCACGTTGAACGGAAGTCACCCGCAAACAAAAGCCATATACTGAGTTCGATATCCTAGTAAGAAACTTACGCTTACTTCTCTTGGATCCGTCCGGAAGGGAATCAATATGCGTGTAGTACGATTCGTAGGCCCTGGCGATATCCTCCTCCACCGGCATCGGATCGAGCCACAACAGCCCGCATTCAGGGTTCGGGCAGCGTTTGAAGTTCCATATTCCGGGGGCCCCAAAGAGCCTGTCCTTTAGTCGCTCGTATAGAAGCTCGCCTTCCGCACCGCAAAGAAAGCAGTTGGGGCACGGCCGCGACCGGATCTGGTCTGAAGATTGCTGATCCAGCATTGCTGACTGAGGCGAAGACATGGATTTCCTTAACGGTAGCTTTGCGCGAAAGTTCGCTCTTCCGGAGTGAGAATCCGGAACCAGGTCACAAGCGCAAAACACAGGATCGTTCCAAGCAGGAAAAGGCCCTTCACGATTGGGCCCTGTAGCAGAGCGGCCAACACCAAAATCAGCAGAACCATGGGGGCCAGGAGCGCTGTCCGCAACTTTATCGGACTGTTGCCGGGCAGGAAGCGTCTCGCCAGCCCAAACAGAAACGAAGCATCAGCAGCTACGCGCGCGGTCCAGGCAATGGCCGCGCCTTCTATGCCGCGCGTGCCAATCAGCCACCACAGCAGCCCCAGATACACAGGAAGCTCAATAAGATGCAGCGTGGCGGTCAGGTCCGGTCTCCCCACGCCTTGCAAGAGTGCGAAAGGCACGTGGGCCAAGCTGTTGATAAACACGCCTACCGCCAGCCATTGCAGCACGCGAAAGCTGTTTTGCGCGAATTCAGGGCCGAGCCACAGCTTCAAGCCATCCTGTGCCAGAGCAACCGTGCACAGCATGATTGGAAACAGCACCAGCAAGAGGGACTTGACGCTTCGGCTAAAGAGGAGCGCGGTCCGGTCGCGGTCCTGCGCAAAACTCGCCGAGAAAGCAGGAAACATTACTCCCATGAGAGCGCCGGGGAGGAGCCAGAATTTGGTAACGACCTCATACGGGGTTGCGTAGTAGGCGACCGCGGTCATGGAAACCATCGCGCCAATCAAGAAGCGGTCGAGCGTCACCATCAGCGGACCGACAACGTTAGTCACGGTCATCCAGCCGCCGAAGCGCAGCAGCGGACCTAGGGCAGCGCGCTCCCAGGCGATAGACCGGCGCAACTCCGGCACGACCCGCAGGCACAACAGCAGATGCGCGGCCCAGGCGGCGATCCGTCCGCCAACCAGCGTGGCGACCACCGGAATCAGGCTCCTTGAAAAGGACAAGACGAGCAGCGGCCCGGCAAAGGTGAATACGCCCATCGGGATGCGCAACGAATTGACCAGGCCAAAGCGCTGATGCGCCTCCAGCAATCCGCGCAGGCCCGCGGTGGTGATCACGAAAGGAATGGAAAGTCCCAGCAGCCGGAACGATTGCACCGTCTCCTCCCGCAGCGCGGCCGGGACGTTCAATCCGCGCCCGGCCAGCCAGGGTGAAATCAGCAATACGAACGCCGTTCCGGCGAATCCCAGCAGCAGCATCAAGAGAAGAGACGTCCAGGCCAGCGAGGGAATTTTCCGGTCTTCCCCCGCCCCCAATTTCCGCGCCACGAGCTGCGTGAGCGCGCGGCCCAGGCCAAGATCAAACAGACTGGCATAGCCGATCAGCGCCCAGGCCAGCGTCAGCACGCCGAAGCGGTCCTTGCCCAATCCCCGGATCAGGATGGGAATGCACACCACCGCCACAATCATCGGCGCGCCGTTGCCGATCAGGTTCCACACGGCGTTGCGCGCCAGCAGGCGGCCGCTGGTCAGATGCCCATTCGGAATTTGTGACGGTGAAGCCATGCCAGAAGCGTCGCTGCTCGTTCGTGGGTTCCCAGGAATGGTGTTACTTCCCCGCGGATGTTCGTTGCTGGCTGGCAGCAAGCTCGCGGTGCACGTACTGCCGCTCGAAGTAACTGCTGTATTCCCCGCTGCGCGTCTCCTCGAGCCACGCCGTATTCGCCTGGTACCAGCGGATGGTCTCGGCCAGCCCGCGCTCGAAATTCCAATGCGGTTCCCAGCCGAGCTGGCTTTTCACCTTCGTGCAATTGAGCGCGTAGCGGCGGTCATGGGCCAGGCGATCCGTCACGAATCTCAGCAGACTCTCGGGCCGCTCGAGCGCCTGCAGGATTTTCCGCGCCACGGCGATATTCTCCATCTCGCACCCGCCGCCGATATTGTAAATTTCGCCTTCTCGCCCCTTCCGCAAAACGAGATCAAGAGCCCGGCAGTGGTCGGAAACGTGGATCCAGTCGCGGACGTTTCGGCCGTCTCCATACACGGGCAGGGACTTGCGTGCCAGCGCCTGAGAAATCATCAGGGGAATGAATTTTTCGGGAAATTGGAAGGGCCCATAGTTATTCGTGCAGCGGGTGATGATGGCCGGAAAGCCGTGCGTTCTGACCGCGGAAAGAACCAGAAGGTCCGATGCCGCCTTACTGGCCGCATAGGGGCTCGTCGGAACCAAGGGAGAGGACTCATCAAACGTGCCGTCAGCCGCGAGGCTCCCATAGACTTCATCGGTGCTCACGTGCAGGAACCGGCCCACACCCGTTTTGCGGCAGGCCTCCACCATGCGCCAGGTGCCTTCTACGTTGGTCCGCACGAAGGGAGCGGCGTCTTCAATGCTGCGGTCCACGTGACTCTCGGCCGCAAAGTGCACGACCGCGTCGCAACCTTTCGCGGCTTCCGCAACCGCAGGGTCGCACACGTCCAGACGGAAGAACCGGAATCGCTCATGCCGGTAAACTTTGTCGAGATTACGCAGGTTGCCGGCATAGGTGAGCTTGTCCACCACGGTGACTTCGTCATCCGGATGATTACCAAGCACGTGGTGCACGAAATTTGCGCCGATAAATCCGGCGCCGCCAGTGACGAGAAGTTTCATGGTCATCTCTCGCCTTGCGCTGCCATGGCTTTCTCTGCTATGCTCGCGATTTTCTCTCGCATCAGGCTGCTGGCCCGCCACAAGGAGTCAAACGTCCCCGCATCGGTCCACCAGCCGTCGAGAAACTCGTGGGTAAGCTGCCCGTCGGCAAGATAAGAGTTGTTCACATCCGTAATTTCGTATTCCTGACGGCCGGACGGCTTGAGCGTACGAATACGATGGAAGACGGTCGAATCGTAGAAATAGATCCCGATCACCGCGTAGGGTGAGGAAGGCGCTTGGGGCTTCTCATCAATGCGGACGATACGCTCGTTTTGGAGTGTAGGAACGCCGAATCGCTCCGGGTCGGGCACCTCCTTCAACAAGATCATCGCCCCGCGTTCCTGCTTTTCGAAGGCCAGTTTGGCTGCGCGAATGCTTCCTTCGATGATGTTGTCGCCAAGAACGACGCAGACGCTGTCGCAGTCGACGAAATACTCGGCCAAGCGCAGTGCGTCCGCAATGCCTCCTTCTCCTTCTTGATATGCGAAGTTGAGCTGCTTGAGCCCGAAGTCCTTCCCGTTTCGGAGCAGTCGTAAGAAGTCTCCGGCAGTGTTTCCACCAGTGACGATCAGGATGTCCTGAATGCCAGCATCCACAAGCGTCTGTAGGGGGTAATAGATCATCGGTTTGTCGTAAACCGGCAGCAGATGCTTGTTCGTTACGCGGGTGAGGGGAAAGAGGCGCGAGCCGGTTCCCCCTGCCAAAACAACACCCTTCATTTTGACCTCCTGTCACCGTTCATGATTGCGCGCTGGCTTGCTTGATCGCTGGCAGAGAAACTTTTTCTGTGGTGTGTTTCAGCGCGGCGAACTCCTGCAGGTAAGCAGGGAGCGCTTCTTTCCAGGACCTCAACGAAATGCCGAACGGAGCCAAACTCTTGCACGAAAGAACGGAGTAGCGCGGCCGGGGCGCCGGCCGGCCCAGTTCTTGCGTGGAGGTGGGGGTGACCTTGACATCGGCATGCCCCCCGGCCCTGAGAATCTCCTGTGCGAATTCAAACCAGGAGCAGTTTCCAGAGTTCGTGGCGTGAATCGTCCCGGCGGCTCCGGCTCGCACAAGCTGGCGAACGACCCGCGCCAGATCACGATTGAACGTCGGACTGCCCGTTTGATCCGTAACGACGCTCAGTGTTGTCCGCTCCGTCGCCAGCGACAGAATGCTGTTCGGAAAACACTTGCCATTGGCCCCGAACAGCCAGGAGGTTCTCAGAATGCAGCAGTCGGGAAGAATTTCCCGGACACCCTGTTCCGCGGCCGCTTTCGACCGGCCATAGACACTGAGGGGCCGAATTGGGTCGTCAATTTCGTACGGTGCGGACTTTGTGCCGTCGAACACATAGTCCGTGCTGATCAATTGGAGGCGGGAATTATTCTCTCGGGCCGCCCGGGCGACGTTCACGGCGCCACGGAAGTTGACTGCTTGCGCTAAGTCGGGATTCTTTTCGCACCCGTCCACGTCTGTATAAGCGGCGGCAAGGATGGTCCACTCCGGGTGACATTTGAAGAAGATTTTCCAAACTTGCTCTTCACTCCGGATATCTGCCTCTTTCGAAGTCGTGGGAATGATCTCGCCGGAGCCCCACTCTTCCAGCAGAACCTTTCCCAGCAGCCCACTCGCACAGAAAAGTAGGATTTTCATGGCAGCCCGCTATTTGTGCTGCGTCTCCCAATCGTAGGCGACGTCTGGATCGTTGTAGGGCAAGCGGCCCTCGTCTTGCGGGTTGTAGTAGCGGTCCGTTAAGTAGACCAATTGCGCGGGATTGGCGCCCAGCACCTTATAGCCATGAGCCACTCCAGGCGGGATAAGGATTTCCCACGGCCGGTACGAACCCACATAAAGCGTGTTGATGAGGCCGAACGTGGGAGATCCGCGGCGCAGATCATAAAGAAATACCTGCAACATCCCCGTAATCGGCGCCCAGACGTCCGTCTGTTCGTAGTGATAGTGAATGGCTTTGATGGTCCGGGGATAGGTGAGAGTTGTGGAAATCTGAATCCGGCGCTCGGCATCGGAAGTCATATTCCCAGCGATTCCAGGGGTGCCCAAGCGCGCGAGCTCCGCGAAGAAACCTCGATCGTCAGCAAACACTTGCAGCGGCTCAATGACGATGCCTGTTATGAGGTCATTAGACTGAACCTTGGTGATGATGTTCCGAGGGTACGCTGTGAACGATGCTTGATGGCAAGTTCGAGACCATTCCGCTGCCCTAGAATTCGGATGCCTTCTTCAGAGCGCGCCTGCTTACTTGCGACGGAAAGTTTACTCGCCATTTAGGACCTCTTTAACTGGTATTCCGGCTGCACGTCCGCCGCGTCCACGTCCACGGCGATGGCGCGCTGGATGAACTCGACGGAGAGAACGAAGCGGAAATTGCTCTTCTTGCGCTGCAAAATGCCTTCCAGCCCGGCGAGCGGCCCGCGCACGATCCGCACGCGGCGGCCGGCAGTGAGGAACGGATGCGGCTCGGCACGCAAC
>OBEQ010854370.1_pt1 | contig 18719 bp, 17 predicted proteins | sample 1670901 | NCBI WGS metagenome assembly OBEQ01 (sample SAMEA104232315, study PRJEB22302) | groundwater metagenome | biome: forest; feature: aquifer; material: groundwater | place: USA | collected 2011-08-07 | depth 5.4 m
GCCCATCGAGTGCTCTCCGGGCTGTATCGTATTCGGCATGTTCGTGGAAGTTTCTAGAGTGTGCTTTAGCCACTCAAGAATCCCTGTCGTAATGCCCTAGTGCTTCACACCAAGTACCTTCAAGTTTTTGAAGTGTCTGCATACACCACGCTACCCCAAACCGTAATCAGAGGTATTCTGGATATATGGATACTAATTTCGGTAGCGGGAAACCTTGATCGCCCGCGTATTCACCTACTTTCATAAATCAATATATCATATTTAAAAATTGAAACCCCATGCATTTCTGCACAGGGTGGGTATCGTACTCACACGATACCAGAGTGGTGCGGCTTAGATGCCGCGGCCCAAGGACTAAGGTCTTAGGGCCAGAGGGCTAGGTCAAAGAGACCTAGTTCAAAGGACTAACTTGCGACAACCGCCGAGGGGTCGTTGGCGTACCGGACAAGGTCGAGCCAGCCGTAGCACCAGCCCCACCTAACGCCGCTGAAGTAGAGGCACAGCGCGTACCGGTACCCGTCCGGACCGCGCAGAACTGCGCCATCGAAGAAGATGAAGGTCGTGTTGCCGTTGGTCAATTCTTTGAAGCTGGCTGGGATACGGTTCTGATCCTTCCAAAGCGTCAGGAAGACCTGGGCATCCAGGCGGATACACTTCGCCTTCTTCAGCCGATTGAGCGTTTCTTCCCCTTTGATGTAGGTCTCCTTCTTATTCTTCAGGCTGGTGCGAAGCATGATCTTAGACAGATCGACTTCGGTCAGAGCTAAGGAGCGCTGATCTTGCCCCTCTTCTCCGGTCAATCCATCACCGTCGGCAGGACCTTTCCAGATGGACCAGCCCTTGCCGATGAGCTTGGCAGGATCGAAGGGAGTAGATCGGTCGATGGGGAGGATGGAGGGTTTCAGCCCGGTGAAAAAACTCTCTCTGCCATCAATGAGCGCTTTTGCGACCATTGAGTGGAAGTACGTGGAGGCTCTTCGGAATCTGTCCAGGTCCACAGTCTTGACTCCATGGACATCCAGAATTTCAAGGGTAGCCGTAATCTCCGAATGTGGCGTTCTAACCAAGTCTCCCATAATGGGCTCCTTGTTTTGTTTTCTGGCTCTCTGGTGGTGGCAGAATTGCCACTTCCCAGCTCGCCAAATACCCGTTTTAATTATATCATATTTTAAATAAAAAAGCAAGTTTTGCGTAATGGCTCAATACCTTAGCAACACCCTCGGTTTAAAATCATATACCAAAGGTTATATATCCAAGGTCGGACCTTGGATATATACGGTGTCTACAAAACTCGAAGCTGGGCGGTGTCCTGAAGTTTCGCTTAGAGACGCAGCAGCCACCAGTATATCGATTGCAAGTGACTTTCGACTAGAAATAACCAAACAACTGGGGAGCGACGTGGTGAGATTTTCAGATAAACCATTTCGGACCTGTATTTTCAGCAGAAAATACAGGTAGAATGAACGCAAACCCGCCTGGCTGAGGCGGGTTTGACGTGTGCTTTCTGAAAATACTCACCCGAGCGACCAAACAGCAGGTGCGGAAGTACTAGAGCACAGCAGTGCGGCATGTGCGACCAAACGGTGGTGGTGAGGTTTAGCGAAGAGCGGTTTTTAGGACATCGTCCATTGTTTTGGCGAAAACGAGTTTCATATCTCTTTTGACATCTTTGGAGAGTTCGTCGAGATCTTTTTTGTTTTCAAATGGCACAACAGCTGTCTTTAGGCCGGCTCTATGGGCGGCTAGGAGTTTTTCTTTGAGCCCACCAATTTCCATAACCTTGCCTCTTAAAGTAACTTCTCCGGTCATACAGACTTCTTTTCTGACCGGCTTTTTGAGAAACAACGAAATCAAGGCAGTCGTCATAGCGATACCAGCCGAAGGTCCATCCTTCTTGATGGCCGCACTCGGTACATGAATGTGAATGTCTTCGGTTGAGAAACTTTCCTTCACGCCGGATTTGGCAACTTTGGCTCGGGCATATGAGAGTGCCGTTTGGGCAGATTCTTTCATCACGCCACCCAACTGACCGGTCAAAATCAATCTCCCCTTGCCAGGCATCTTGGTAACCTCAATCGGGAATACCTCGCCACCCACCGGCGTCCACCCAAGTCCGGTCACGACACCAACCTCGTCTTTTGATTCCCCCATCTGGTGAGAATATTTCACCGGCCCCAGATAGTCATGGATGTCATCTTTGGAAATAGCCACCTGTTTTGAACTCGATGACTCCACCAACTTGCGGGTGACTTTGCGGATAATAGAAGCCAGTTGTCGATCCAATTCACGTACGCCAGCTTCTCGCGTGTGGTTGCGAATAATATCCTGCAAAGCTCCGTCACTCAAAGCAATGGCCTTTTTCTTCAAGCCATGATCAGCTACTAACTTGGGAATAAGATAATTTTGAGCAATGTGGAATTTCTCATCTTCGGTATAGCCGGGAAATTCGATAATTTCCAAACGGTCGCGTAATGGCGGCGGAATGGTTTCGAGATTGTTGGCTGTAGCGATAAAAAATACATCTGACAAATCAAAAGGTAACTCCAAATAGTGATCAGAGAAGGCGTGATTCTGCTGTGGATCGAGCGCTTCAAGTAAAGCCGAGGATGGATCGCCACGGAAATCCATACCGAGCTTGTCGATTTCATCCAGCATGAAGACGGGATTCTTAGCTTTGGCACTGTGAATGCCCTGAATAATTCGGCCGGGCATAGCTCCGACGTAGGTCTTGCGATGACCCCGAATTTCCGCTTCATCACGCATGCCGCCAAGCGAAACGCGCACGAATTTACGGTCGAGCGCCTTGGCGATAGACTGACCGACGGAAGTTTTACCGGTGCCCGGTGGGCCGACGAGACATAGAATAGGCCCCTTAAGTTTGCCAACTTGTTTCTGCACGGCTAAGTATTCCAAAATACGCTCTTTGACTTTCTGAAGACCGTAATGATCTTGATTGAGGATTTTCTCGGCGGCTTTGAGGTCAATTTTTTCCTTCGTCTTTACCGTCCAAGGTAATTCAACCAACCAATCCAAATACGTGCGCAAATACGAAACTTCCGGACTGAAAGCTGGCATCCGCACCAGGCGATTGAGATCCTTCATAGCCTTGTCATTTGCTTCCTTGGGCATGTGGGCGGCCGTGATTTTTTTCTTGAGCACGTCAAACTCTTCTTTCTCATCATCCACGCCAAGTTCCTTCTCAATACTCTTGAGTTGTTCACGCAGGAAAACTTCTTTCTGCATTTTACCCAACTTGTGTTTGGTTTGCTTGGTGACGTTTTTTTCAGCCTCCAAAATATCAAGTTCGCGACTTAAAAAGATATCAAGTTGATTGAGTGCTTGAGCAGCATCTTCCATCTCCAAAATTCGCTGTTGATCCTGGACTTCAAGATTCAAATTCACAGCTACCAGGGTAATCACCTGTTCGATATCTCGCAGTTGCGACATCATATTCACCGCTTCTGGCAAAAGCGCGGCAAAGGCTCGCATCTCGGCAATCTGGCGCAAGTGATCAACCACATGACGGGTGAGAGCCTGTTCTTTGACATCCTTTTCATTGCGCACCAGTGAAAAAGCTTCGGTTCGGGCATGATAAAAACCAGGTTGATCAATGAATTCAGTCATCCGAGCTCGGGTCACACCTTCAACATCCACGCGATATGATCCATCCGGTAATTTCACCACCGACATAACGCGGCCAATCGTACCCACACGGAATAGATCTTTTTCAGTAATGCCGTCTTCGATATTTTTCTGGGTTACAAAAAAGACTAGTCGGTCACCGGCTAAAGCCGCATCCAAAGCACGGATGGATTTCTCCCGCTGGATAATCAACGGTATAGCAATCTTAGGAAATAAAACAACGTTTTTGAGCGCAATAAGCGGAAGTTTTTCAGGTATAGTTATCATAGATGTTGTATTCTAACACGAAAGTTATGAAATATCAACTGTATAGCCGGTGTCTGGAGCAATAGCTTCAATCGAGAGATCTGCTTTAATACGTTTAGCCAGTGCACTGGCCGAATCCTCTTCGCCTTGAACTACAAAAACTTTCTTGAGACGATCACCTTGCGATGCGGATTTAACCAACGCCATCAGGCCGTTCTGATCCGCGTGAGCCGAGTAGGCTCCAATGGCATGCACATGGCAATGCACCGATACCATTTCTCCAAAGAGACGAACCTGCGGCTCACCATCAAAAATCCGCCGCCCTAAACTGCCGGCTACCTGATACCCAACAAAGAGAATAGTACTTTTGGAATCGGGTAAATACCGCCGCTCGTGATGTAAAATACGCCCGCCCATAGACATACCTGATCCGGCAATAATAATCTTAGGTGCGGGCGTATCATTGATGTGTTTTGATTCTTGCACCGTAGGCGTAAAGGTCAGCCAAGGAAATTGAAACAATCCCCCATGCGGCTTTAAGACCTTCACTGCATCTGCGTTGAAGTAATGCGAGAACTGCTCGTAGACTTTCGTAATATTGATGGCTAAAGGGCTATCTACAAACACTGGGATTTGGGGAATGCGTTTATTTCGGAACAACTCATCCATCTCGAGTAATAACTCCTGGGTACGCTCAACCGCAAACGATGGGATCATCAGCACCCCTCCACGCGAGACCGTATCCTCGATCGTTCGCTCCAAAATATTTTGCCGCATATCCCGATCTTCATGGATGCGATTGCCATAGGCAGACTCAATCACCAGATAGTCAGCCTCTTCAACGTAATCAATCGGCTGAAGAATATGGGTAGGCGGATTTCCTAAATCGCCTGAAAATAGAATCCGCTTCTGCTGACCGGCTGGCCCGTACATAATTTCAATAATTGCCGAACCTAAAATGTGGCTGGCATCGTGAAACGTGGCGGTAATCGAATCACTTAACGTAATCGTTTTCTTATACGGCACGCCTTCAAAAAGATCCATGATACCCTCATAGTCATCCAAGTCATAGAGCGGTTCATGCCCCATGTTCTTAGCCTCTTCGGTCATCTTCTCCAAAGTATCGGGCAAAGCGACCTCAATTACACCCCGTGTCGGTTCAGTCGCAATCACTCGCCCGCGAAAACCATCCCGATATAGCTTCGGCAACCGCCCCATGTGGTCGACGTGACTATGGGTAACTAACACATAATCAATCTCTGATGCGTCATATCCAAAAGGCGTATGGTTGAGTTCTTCGCTATATCGGGAGCCTTGGAAAAGACCGCAGTCGACTAAAATCTTAGTCGTTCCATCATCCAAAAGATAATTGGCTCCGGTTACCGATTTTGTTCCTCCGTAAAAAGTAATTTTCATATTTGTACATTTAAAACCGTAAGAGTATCCACACAAGATATCCCAGAATGGATAGCGTCGCAATAGGTGGCAGGGCGGCCATCGGTCGACGTTCTTGCTGATTTGAAAAAATCAGATGCGTGCAGAAAAGACCAACCACTGAAAAACAGGCGACGAAAATCGCTCCGGAGACTGAAGTTGGCATCAGAGAGCTGGCGAAAGCAATCGGCAACCCAATATCACCTGATCCGAGAATCATCACTTCCTGTCCAGGACGAGCCTCACGCGCGCTTTTGAAAAATCCGGTCCAAGCCGTGGGGATTAAAAACCCAAAAACCGCTCCACTGGCCACCATGTGATCGGCGAGCACCACCATATGACGCGTCCGGTATACCGCAATGATGTCGTAGATTGATAAGATACCCAGAAGTATCGCTCCAGCCGCAGGCGTAAGACTTAAACCCAGAAGCGCCGACAGACCAGCAATACCCAGAGCAACCGCCACATCATGCACAAAAATACTTGGCCCACCGATTAGCGAGACTACGACGAATAATGACAAGATAAGACTGTGCGGAAACGCCAAAAATGATTCGAACACAGCTTGAGATCCAAATAGGACTACAATTATAAAAAATACCCGCAAGACGATTCCCCCAGCCCGACGAAAACGAAAAATCACGGTGGTGAAAAGAATAAAAAAGACCAGCATGGTCAGAATGTCGGTACCGGAATAACTAATTGGCTGAATGGCCAATGAGTCAGTTGGCATATTGCGCGCCTGAAATGCCGTAAACAATCCGGCCACCATAGTCACGCTAAATAAAAGCGCTTCTTTGAAAAATACTGAGAGATTTAAACGGATATTCATCGTACTATAATAGTCCCAGTCTCGGACAGCTCATTTTCATTGTGATAGCCAAAGGTGCCTTTAGCGGCAAAAGTAAAAGTATAATTACTTCCTGGCGGGATATCTCCTATGCTATCGAAGCCTACGAGGTTGTTGTGCTGCGGATGCGGATCGGAAGCGATGCGAATGGAGATCGTGCTGTCATTATGAAACCGCACCGTATCACCCGAATGAAGCCGGAGATTCGTCGGGCTGAAGACTCCGCTCTTATACGACACCACGTACAACCGTGGCGGACGAACATCAGAGGAATCTTCCGGCGAGGGGGTGGGTGTACGTGGACCAACAATATCCCCCGGTGCATCGCTACCCCCATTAAAAATACTTACGGCTACAGCAAGGAGAATCATAACCAACAAGATCAAAAGCCATGACAATCCCGTATCATGGTGACGGTAGCGATTATCTTTCTTGACCGCAAGATCTGCAACGGGCTCTTCCATATCTCTCATCATACCGCATCTCCAGAAAAAACGAAAACTCCCTAACTGCTAGGGAGTATACGGTGAATCTCTAAAAATATGCTTAATCGTTTTTGCGACTCGAACCGCTTGGTCCGGATCGCTCGAAGGCTCCTCATCAAAACAGACCGTGAAAGCCCAATGCCGAGGAGTATCGACACGAATACGAGACGTAGTCAGTCGCAAGCGTTTAAGATTTTTATCCGAGGCAAGATCACCGCCTCGCTTCTGATCATACAGGTCGCCATCGAATACATAAAATGCCAGCATCAACCGAACCAGCCCGCGAGATTTCTCTAATTCAGTCGTATCGAAACATTCAAACCAAGCTTCACGCAAATACACAACATCAACCAGCGTGTGAGGAATGTGGCGCTCTTGAAATGAAAACGGACACACCTTCCACCAAGACGGGAGCACCTTTTCATCTTGCGTTTGAAAAAGACTCGACCAGACCGTATCAAAAGTCTCCCAAATTTCCCGGATGGTCATGTGCCGAAAAACTTTATGCCAGGCGTTGTGATGCTTATCGTCCCAAGGAAAAAGATTGTACTTTTTATCCGATCCGTCTCGGCTGCGCGGATACATGTGGTGGATTGAGTAAGCTTTGTAGTGCCTACGAATAGCAGTCCGCGACTTGGCGTATTCCGACTGACGACGAGGCCGCCGAGCTTTTTTCACTCCAACACCCTTTAGTGTTTGTAATGAGCAACTAGTAAAACTGTATATCTTTTTCTTAAATCTGCCAACCTACAAAAAAGACCTTCATTTTGAAGGTCTACATAACCTGGGGTTTACTAAGATATAGCTTTGTAAAGCCTCCTCTCGATACTACCTCAAGCTGCCTAGCGCTTTGGTCGATCTCGCCGCTGAATGCTTCCTCCGGGAACTTGCACAAGAAATATTCAGTTGGTTCACCTCCCACTTTAAGTTTAGCTTTGTATACGAGAACCAATATATCGTTCTTAACCGGCTTTACCATAAAAACTCCGTAGAGCCCTGGATCAAGCTTCTCGCCGGGTCTTATCGGGCTTGAAGTGGTCCCCCCGATAAGATATCGAGCAGACATACTCAATGCCACACCAAGCAGAAAAAGCACCAGCGACTGCACATCTGTCATATTACCTCTTGCCCAACAACTCTCGAACCATCTGGGCATCTGACCATGGAATTTTCTTTCCATCGGCCAGGGCCATGGATGTTTCAGAGCCTTTACCCGTGATGACTACGGTATCACCTTCGTTCGCATCTTTCAATGCTGTTTTGATCGCCTCTCGTCTGTCGATGACTTTATGGACTTTTGACGTTTGACTTTCGACTCGTGAAATTCCTGAAAAAATATCTTCGATTATTTTTTCAGGAATTTCATCGTAGGGATCTTCATCCGTGAGAATAATTTCATCGCAATATTCGGCCGCGATTTTGCCAAACTCTGATCGCTTCCATTTGTCCCGTCCCCCGCCGGCCGCCCCCAAAACACAAATCAACTTTTGACTTCGCAAAGTTTTATAAACCGCTTCCAAACTTTGCGGGGTATGTGCATAGTCAACCACGACAGCAAACGGTTCACGTTGGATATACTGCATGCGCCCGGGAATTTCTTTAATTGCCGCCAAGACAGGTACAGCCGAAGGCAGATCCACCCCATACATTACACTCACCGCCAAAGCCGCCATCGCATTATATATATTGAATCGTCCGCCCAAATGTAGGGTGAACTTGGTGCCGTAAATCTCAAAAGTACTCATCTGGCCGTCTGATTGGACATTCGCCGCCCGCAGATCTCCCCCATCAATACCGAAAAATATTTTCCGTTTAGCTGGAAAATCGCCAAAGGCTTTAGAATGTGGATCGTCAATATTAATAGCGTGAATTCCGGTAGTTTTCCGGAAGAGTTCTTGTTTGGCCACCTGATAAGCCTCAAACGAACCGTGGCTCTCGATATGTTCAGGATGTAAATTGGTAAACACCGCACAATCAAACTGAACGCCCAAATGCCGCTTTTGTTTAATCCCTTCGGAGGTTACCTCCATGATTACATGCGTACAACCGGCTTTTTTAGCTTGGGCTAAAAATTTCTGTAGCTTCATCCGGCCCGGCATCGTCATCTTCAAAGTGTTCGGCCACTCTTTGCCTTTGATACGGAACCCCAACGAGCCGATGGTAGCCACCGAGTGTCCCGTTGCCTCTAAAAGTTTTCCGGCCAAATATACCGTCGTCGACTTACCCTTGGTTCCCGTTACCCCGATCACCTTCATAGATCGAGCTGGAAATCCGTACAGAAGCGCCCCGCCATACGAAAGCCCCGCATGGTAGTACGGTTGAAAAAAAACAAAAACCGATGTCGGAATTATTTTTTTGAGCCCGCGCAGGATCGCGTCAAGGATGCCTTCTTTGAACATAGAGAGTGGCTTAGTGCTTATAGTTTATAGCTTCTGGTCAAAAAACGGAACATTGACTTGCTTAATATCATAATATATAGTATTTTCAAGAACTTTCCCAATCCAACGCTAGCGGAAGAGGTCAGCCATGCTCACCTACACGAGATTCGCAAGTCTCTGGGCTAAACTTGGCGCACAGACCGATCCCAAGCCAGTCTACGCCAACATCGTTCAGCGTTATTGCGAGCCCCACCGACAGTATCACACACTCGAGCACATCGATTTCTGCCTTCAGCGTGTTGATGATCTCGAATGGTGCTTAAGTGACAGGCGCGAAACGATCCCTATTGAAAATAAGCCGGAGATTGGAATACGAGATCTGCCGGTTCTGGAAATGATTATGATTGGACATGATCATGACTACGACCTGTTGCGTAAAGACAATGAAGAGCAGAGCGCTGAACATATGAATGAGTATCTTCGCGAGGCGGGAGTAACTGAATCAATACGGAGTCAGGTTATCGAAGGCATTCTGCCAACGAAACCTGGATCAGCTGTGCCACAATCGGTACTGGCCCTGACGGCAGTTGATATTGATATTGCAATCTTCGGAGCGTCTCCCGAGATATTTGACCGCTATGAGGCAAACATCGAGCTAGAGTACTCGCCGGAAGTCATAGCCAAACTCACGAACATACCTCTAGGAACCGATGCTGACAGGAAAACTTTTGAAACACTGTTCTGCGCTGAGCGTTCGCATATTCTAAAGAACTACCTAGACAAGGAAGATATTTTCAATACACGATATTTCAATGCGTATTATGGAACTCAAGCTAAGTCTAACCTCACCCGCTCTCTAGCAAAGCTGAAAGCCCGACTAGAAAAATAACCCCCTCCCGGGGTTTTAATTTTTCTTAATCTTGTGTGCTATGCGATACAACCAGTACCACCAGCGACTCATTGGCATATCAAAAGCGCCCGGATACTCGACGGTCTTGCCGCCAAAACCAAGCTTGAACCGAGTTACCCCCGGCCAGCGCTGGGCATCAATGCCCCAGAGGTCGTAGTAATCAAATCCGCGAGCCTTGTATTGCTTCATCATCTCCCAGTGCATCAGGTGTGGTGCCATCAATGGCCGGAATTCCCGATCAGAAGCGCCATGAAGATAATATACGATGTTACCGTACTCAAGCATAATTGCTCCGGCCACCGGAATCTTATCATGATACGCCAGATACAGTCGCGTAGTCAGTAGCAACTTCCGTCCTGGTGCAAAAAATTCTAAAAGTTTTTCATAATAAGCTCGCGGATGAGAAGAAAATCCATCATGCTCGGTAGTTTTTTTCAAAAGTGCCCAAAAAGTATCGAACTGATTTGACTCCTCAACGCTAACCCCCTTGCGATCAGCCAAATTAATATTATAGCGAGTCTTGTGATGCATACCGCCCATGAGATCGTGTTCGGGTTGACGCAAATCAAGGATCACTGTTCGATGAGGTTGAAGTCGTTTTTGTGAATAGCGAAACCCGCGTTTCTGCCCGTATACCAATTCGGCCGTCATATCTGAGCGTGGTTCAATTTTTACAAAAATAGCATTTTGCTCCTGGGCCAACTGGCGTAAATGTGCAAAAAATTGCGCAATCGAATTCTTAAGCCCACTATCCATAGTATGGAAATCTACCCGTGGTCCATAGGGAATATACAAATAGCTTTTCTTAAATGGGAGTGGGTGGCGAATAATCAAAGCATGTACGCCGCCCTGGTTATATGTAAAAACTCTCCGCCCTAAAGTTTTCTGAAATTCGGCCCACTCGTGCGTTTGGAGAAATGATTGCATATGAGGTCATTTCAAAACCCCGTATTCAGCTATACCTTTCGGATCTGGCCGTCAGCATTATGAAAATTATTCAACGTATCTAAAGATATGCTTCATAATTTTCATTTCCCTGCCGGCTCATATCCGAAAGGTCTATCCTGAAAGAGGGCCCTGATATGACCTCCATCATTATAACCTAGACAAAAATAAAAAGCACTTTTCAGTGCTCTCGTCTCAAGGGCCTAGCTACATCGTTTTTTTCTTCTGAGCTAGCTTATTTTTGTTATTTTTATGATGGTAATACATCGCCATAACCCAGTGCACCGGACGTCCACGGGACACCAGGTGTAACAAAGCGCAACCGATAGCCAATTTCCAGGCTTTGGGATCTTGAGTAACAAGCCAGCTCAGTAGCCCTACTGCGGCAATCACTATATACACATAGAGATTCCATTTCCAAATGCGCTTATCCCGTCGGGCGTGTTCCTGATGTACCGCATCACTCTCTTTTCTCTGTTTTACAAACCATTCAGCGATACCTTCTTGTAGACCGTATTCAGCCGCACAGTAGGGACAAAATTTCCACTTCTCATCCGGCACATGTGAAACAACGCCACATGTCCGGCACAACGCATTCTTGCCGCTATCTTTCATGCAGTCTCCTGCCTATGCTAGTAATATAATATCACAAAATTACTTCTTGCCAAGAGTTTGGAGAGCAGCGCGGATTTGAGCTTGCAGCGTCGCATGGGTACCGGATTCTTTGAGTGCGCCCATCGCTTCAGATTGAGTGTAGCCCAGCGCTAAGAGTGCCTCCATAGCATCGCCTTGTTGGCCGATGTCCATAGCCTTGCCGTCACCCACATCCAAAAAGTCGATTTTGTTTTTTAATTCAAGTACCAAACGTTGAGCTGTCTTGGGGCCTAACCCAGAAATCTTCTTGAGATACCCGGCGTCTTCTCGAACCACGGCTTCTTTGAGGTCTGCCGCCGGCACTGAACTCATAATTCCCATGGCGTTCTTCGGGCCAATGCCTGATACCGAAATGAGCATCGAAAAAAGATCCATGTCAGCCTTTTTATCAAAGCCGTACAAATCAAAAGTACCTTCCCGCATATTCAACCGCGAATGAATAAACATCTTGACACTATCTTTACTATTTGATATACTTGAGAGTAACTTTGGGAGTACTGTAACCCTATACCCTATGCCTCCGGTATTAATGATGGCGAAATTAACGCCAATGTGTTCAGTTTTGCCTTCAAGAAAAGAGATCATAGGCTCATACACTTACGAATAGCGCATGCGAATACTCCCAATAAGCGTGTTCGCCGTGAGCTAGGTATTCGTAGTATTTGTATAACATTCGTAGATTAGCATTATATTCCCTCGTGTTCAAACTTTCGTCAAAATACAAACCCGCGGGCGATCAACCTCAAGCCATTGAGAAGCTGACGGCTGGGTTAAAATCCGGCAAGCCTCACCAGGTTCTTCTGGGTGTGACCGGTTCGGGCAAAACACTAACCATGGCCCATGTCATTGCCAACTACGGCAAACCGACCCTCGTCATTTCGCACAACAAAACCTTAGCCGCTCAACTCTACCGAGAGTTCCGAGAATTTTTCCCAAAAAACGCCGTGCATTATTTCGTCAGTTATTTTGACTATTACCAGCCAGAAGCCTTCCTCCCCCAAACCAACACATATATAGAAAAGGATTCCAAGGTCAATGAAGAGATCGACCGACTCCGCCATGCCGCCACTCAAGCCATCATGACCCGCGATGATGTGATTATTGTCGCCTCGGTGTCATGTATCTACAACTTGGGCGATCCGGAGGATTATAAAAATCTCGGTCTGGAACTTTTTGAAGGTAAAAAAATCAGCCCAGTCGAACTCATGCGCAACTTAGCCCGCCTCCAATACGCTCAAGATATTGAGCTCAAGCGAGGTTGCTTCAGAAAATCAAAAGACGAAATAGAAATCGTAACCCCTAGCGCCCAGGAAATCCGCCGGATTCGTTTTAAGGGCGATAAAATTATATCCATCGGCATGGCGAGTGTATCGGAGTTAGAGGATTTAGAGACTGGAAATTACTCTTTTGAGCACATTGTCGAGACAACTATTTTCCCTGCTAAGCACTGGACTACCACTGACAACAAAATCGGCCTGGCTATCGAGAATATCCGAAGTGAGCTTGAAAAGCACATGAAGGTTTTGCGCAAGCAAGGCAAGCAAGCCGAAGCTAGCCGATTATACGAACGTACACTGAATGATCTTGAGATGATGCGACAAACCGGCTATTGCCATGGTATTGAGAATTACTCGATGCATTTGGACTTTCGCAAACCCGGCGCCCCACCCCACTCTCTCTTAGATTTCTTCCGAAGCAAAGGTGAATTTTTAACGATCATAGATGAATCACATATTTCCATACCTCAAATCGGCGGTATGTACGCCGGCGACCACTCGCGCAAAAGTACCCTGGTCGAATACGGCTGGCGCCTGCCTTCGGCTATTGATAATCGCCCACTGAAATTCGCTGAATTTGCCAAGCGGGTCCAAAAAGCTATCTATGTATCCGCCACTCCGGCTGCATTTGAATTAAAAAAAGCCGGCAAGGCTGGCATCGCCGAGCAAGTCGTTCGCCCAACCGGACTCTTGGATCCAACTATCGAAATTCATCCGACCGAAAACCAGATCCCCCATCTTCTTGAACAAATCAAACAACGCTCGGCCAAAAAAGAGCGCGTTATCGTCACCACACTGACCAAGCGCATGGCCGAAGATCTGACCGAACATTTAGCTGGCAGTGGAATCAAAGTCAACTATTTACATTCAGAAATTAAGACATTAGATCGTTTGAAGATTTTAAAAGATTTTCGACTAGGTCGCTATGACGTAGTCGTCGGAGTAAACCTTCTACGGGAAGGTTTGGATTTGCCTGAAGTATCGCTGGTAGCAATTCTTGATGCCGACAAAGAAGGCTTCCTCCGCAATACCACCACCATGATTCAAACCATGGGTCGAGCCGCCCGCCACATCAACGGCCATGTCATTCTCTATGCCGACAAAGATACTAAGTCCATCAAGGCTTCAATCAGTGAAACCACTCGCCGCCGTGGCAGGCAGGAACAGCACAACAAAAAAATGGGCATCACGCCTACTTCAATTGTAAGAAGTATCTCATCCAGTTTTGACTTGCCGGTGTCGGCGTCTTCAAATCGAGACTACAAAGAATACGGTAGCGGTTCTGAATTTGATGAAATGCCGATGGTAGTCGGGACAGGTAACAAATGGAAGATTATCAACCAGCTCACCAAACTCATGGAAAAAGCTACCCGCAAAATGGATTACGACAGAGCTCTCGCCCTCCGCGACCAAATCCAGAGAATCAAACAGGTAAAGTAATCAAAGCAGCATTACTATTTGAAGGGCTTTCGGAGGCCGACGGGCCGAGAATGAGACGCCCCGCCAGCCCGGCGGGGACGGCGTACCTTCAAATAGCAATGCTGCTTTGATTATTGCGATTGACATATTACGCCAAATGGTGTAATATGTATGGAGTCTCTAACCTGGAGGTGGTTGATGCCTGACATCCGCCGTGACGAAGAGCAGGACGACGACTTCGGGAATCCCGAAGGATTAATGACACCCTGCCCAACCTGCCAGACCCTTGTTGACGCATTTGAGGTCCAGAACCGTATGTGTCTGACCTGCCAAATGAAATTCGACATCCAGCTCGAAAATCACGCAGATTAATCAGCCTCATTTAGGCCCCTTCGGGGGCCTTTCTCATACCTACTTGCATGAAAATCCGAAATAGTGTATTATTCTAGCCACTAACCCCTAATCACTATCCACTACCCACATGCCCAATACAAAATCGGCTATCAAAGCCCTACGCCAATCAAAGCGCCGCCAGGTCCGCAATCTTGGCCAAAAGAACAGCTTTAAGACCGTAGTGAAAGAGTTCAAGAAACTCGTAGCTAGCCAGAAATTCGCCGAAGCCAAAAAACTCCTGCCGATGGTCTACCAGAAGTTGGATAAAGCCGCCAAAACCGGCGTCATCAAGAAAAACAAAGCCAGCCGCCTAAAATCAAACACCTCCCGCCTCCTAGCCACCAAATAGAACCTCCCCGCTAGAGATGCGAGGCCCAGCTGATGAGGGCCTATCGCATCTCTAGCCCTAAAGGGTTTGCCCAATTTCATTGTGCCACGCCTTGCTAGGCTTTGGCATTTCCTCACTCACCGTTTCGGTCATTGACGCTCCGAGAACGCCTCACCGTACCTTTAGTACGGCTCATCATTCTCGAAACCTTTCGCCGCGAACTTGGGCAAACGGGAAAGTCTATATTAAAAAGTCGTCCCGTATATGGGACGACTTTTTAATTGCCAGCTAGTGTCTTAGCGTTACGTATGGAGACGCATTGCCTCTGATGCACAATGCTGAAATTTTTCAGGTAACACGAGAAGGGCCGGAAAATCCTTCCGCCAGCTAGCGGAAGGAGGAACGGGCGCCGTTCTCGTGTTCTGAAAAATAAAGCATGAGCAATTACAGAGGCATTGCGGACCGCCTGTGGCGGATAACGGTCCATCCGAAACGCTAAGATACTAGCTGGCAAGCTAGCAAAATAAACCCCGCTACTGCCGGGTTTATTTTGCAATGTTCAATACGATACCCATACTGGCCATCAACGCCGCTAAGGCCGTACCGCCATAGCTTATAAATGGTAGTGGAATGCCGGTCAGGGGAGCTACGCCAGTCAGGGCGGCTATGTTAATGAAGGCTTGGGCACTTACCCACATCGCGATCCCAATAACATAAAGTCGGCCAAAGCGGTCGGAGGTTTGTTGGGCGATCTTTACCATAAAAAAAGCTAGCGTTGGAAATGCGCCCACTGTCCCGACTGCCCCAACCAGTCCCAGTTCTTCGGAGATCACCGCAAAAATAGAATCACCAATCGTTTCAGGTAAAAATCCCTGTTTCTGGTGGCTCTGTCCGAATCCTAATCCCCAAAGGCCTCCCGATCCAATGGCAATAAGCGATTGATTGAGTTGATACGAAATTCCGCGCGGATCTACACTTGGATTGACGAACGACTTTATGCGGTTGAGTCGATACGGTGATGTAGCAATAAATCCGGTAAATAACACCCCCATCACTAGCATCAGAACTGCGATATGTTTAATTGGAGCTCCGGCCACAAAATACATACCCGCCGCAATACCGATCACCAGCCCAAGCGTTCCCACGTCCGGCTGGAGATAGAGCAAGATGGCTAAAAATCCGATTACCACTAAAAATGGTAATGTTCCATACGCAAAGTTTTTAACTCGATCTTCCTTAACTCCAAACCAAGCCGCCAAATAAATCACTAAGGCCAATTTCATAATCTCGGCTGGTTGGAAGGTGTAGCCAAATACGTTAATCCAACTTTTGGCACCCTTTAAGGGCACCGCAAACTTTGGAATAAACACCAGCACCATCAGGATCAGCGCACCAGCCAAAATCGGCAAAGCTAATTTGCGCCAAATCTTGAAGTCTATTTTCATCAGCAAGAAAAGCAAAACCGCACCAGGGAGAACACCGTACAGCAATTGGTGCTTGACGTAGTAGTAGGGATCATTGAAGCGTCGTTGACCTTCGACCACCCCCGCCGACGACAACATGATCGCGCCAAAGACAATCAAGACGACAACAAGCCAAAACAGTTTAGACTGCATGACTCCATTGTACTACAAAACTAGTTTCTTAGTGAAAAAGCGGAGGGATCTTACTATCGACGAGAAAGATAATAAGCCCGATGACCGCACCCATGGCATTGATCATCCAAAACCGCATCGTGATCTGGGTCTCCGGCCAACCCAACGCCTCGAAGGTGTGGTGAATCGGGGTTGAGAGAAATATTTTCTTGCCTCGTACTTTTTTTGAAATCGTCTGGATAATAACCGAGAGCGATTCGATAACCGGAATAATTGCAATGACAGGTAGAAGCAAAGGTGTTTTGGTGAGCATCGCCACTACCCCGATCATAAAGCCAAGTGCCATCACGCCGGTATCGCCCATGAAGAACCGGGCCGGATAAATATTGAACCATAAAAACCCGATCAGCGCCCCCATGATTGCACTCATAAAAACCACCAGATCCATGCGTCCTTGGTCAAAGGCAATCGCGGCAAATGCACCAAACATTGTCAAAAATATGCCCCCCGAGAGTCCATCAAGCCCATCGGTAATATCCGTTGAAAACGCGGTCGCCATAATAACAAGTAAGAACATCGGGATATAGAGCCAGCCTATCGCTACGTCACCCACGAAAGGAATGTTGATGCTATCAAAACCAAGCTTAAAATAGAACCACCAGGCACCCAAAATAGCGACTGCCATAAAAAGTAACAAGCGATTTTTTAAAGAAAATCCTTTGCGCCTGAAAATGCCCAACATATCATCGGCCATACCAACTAAACCCGCCAATATGAGACAGCCAAGCGGTAGGAGCGTCTGACCACGAGAGAGGAAGTTAACCCGTGACCAAAAACCATCTACCGTAACCGAAAGTACCCAGAAAAACACGGTGATCAATGCCGTCGTCACCCAAATAGGCAACCCGCCCATCGTCGGCGTTCCTTCTTTTTTCTTATGCAGGGCGTTGAAGATCGGTGTCTTCCCCCAGAAGGTATCATCCTGCCGCGTTATCTCTTTACCCGGACGAAAGTATTTATAGAGTACTTTGGTCCAAAAATGCGTGATGATAAGATTAACAAAAAAAGCCAGTGTCGCCACCACAAATATCCGCACTACATTAAAAACAGTTAATGATTCCATAAAAATACGTCCATAAGGTCCATAAAGTCGAAGGTCTATAAAGTCTCGAAATAAAAAGACTTGACAGACTTGATGACGTTACAGACTTTCGACTCGTTGGGAATGATTACTTCGTAATCATTCCCAACGGTACGCCGTCTTAATCCAATCGACAATCTTCTTCGTATCCCCAAATCGGTCATGCGACCCCATCACTACGCTCACAATAGTATCATTATACTCGGGAATGCCCACAATCAAAATAAGACAGCCTTGAGCCCCATCAGTAAAGCCGGTCTTCCCGCCAATAATATTTGGAATCACGCCCAAAAGTTCATCAGTATTTTTGACCGTATGCACAATCTTCCCATCTGCCGAAGTAACTTGGATTTCCTTTTCAGTTAGAGGAATCCAAATTTCACGATACTTGGAAGTCGCTTGGACCAGCTTGATCAGATCATACACGGTCGAATAGGCGGTATCATCCAACCCAGCCGGATCCTTGAATACGGATGCCTCCATACCTATGGCTTGAGCGCGTTCGTTCATAGCTTTTACCAAATCAATGCCTTTGGTTTTTGCATGCTCGGCTAGTGCCACCGCCGCATCGTTGGAAGATTCCACTAACATCATTTTTAAGAGATTCTCTACGGTAATTTTTTCATCCATATACAAATCCTGCCGCAAGCCATCCACTTTAAGAGATTTCTGCGTCACGGTCACCACGTCCTTTGCATTTAATTTTTCAAGCACCACCGCCGCCGTCATTACCTTAGTCAATGAAGCAATAGGAGCCTGCAGACGGATATTTTCTTGATACAAAAATCTCGAAGAACGCCCATCGTAAATAATAGCTGATTTCGCATCAATCCGCGGCCGGGGCACGTTCGAGTTCAAAATCGGAATATAGCTAGGCTCGGACATGGGTAAAATGAAGGCTTCGGCTTGATTCGAAACTGGCGTCCGCGCAGGCGCTATATATTCAGGCACCGTAACCTGGCCAGAGGCAACATCAGAGCTGCCTGGATTGTGGTGCATGCCCAGCATAAAAAAAACAGCCA
>OBEQ011651548.1_pt1 | contig 18717 bp, 19 predicted proteins | sample 1670901 | NCBI WGS metagenome assembly OBEQ01 (sample SAMEA104232315, study PRJEB22302) | groundwater metagenome | biome: forest; feature: aquifer; material: groundwater | place: USA | collected 2011-08-07 | depth 5.4 m
CGGTCGACGCGGCCTGGACCTGCTCGAGCACCTCTTCGTGGAATCCGGGCTCTCCCGCCGTGACCTGCAGCTCGGTCTTCCCCGCGATGCGATCGACCGTCCGCGAGAAGGCAAACAGCACGCTCGAGTTCGCGGTGCGCATGCCGACGAACACGGCGACGCCCAGGACGATGCCCGCCGTGGTCAGGGCTGTGCGGAGGACGTGCTTGCGGAAGTACGGCCAGCTGATCAGCCGGAGCAGGATCATCGGCGCACGTCCTCGACGATGCGTCCGTCGCGTAGGGCGATGGTGCGCTGGCAGCTCTGGGCGACGTCCATGTCGTGCGTGACGATGACGACGGTGCAGCCGAGACGGCTGTGAACGTCGCGCATCAGCGAGAGGATTTCTTCGCCCGTGCGCGTGTCGAGGTTGCCGGTCGGTTCATCGGCCAGCAGGACGGGTGGGTAGACCGAGAGGGCGCGAGCGATGGCGACGCGTTGGCGCTCGCCGCCGGAGAGTTCTTCAGGGAGGTGCGTCAGGCGGCGATCGAGCTGGACGAGGCTCAGCAGCTCGCGCGCGCGCTCGTCGACTTTCTTGCGCGGCCATCCGCGCAGGTGGAGCGGGAGGCCGACGTTTTCGACACACGAGAGCGTCGGCAGCAGGTTGAAGAACTGGAAGATGAAGCCGATCTTGTCGCGACGGACTCTCGTCAGCGCGTCGTCGGAAAGACCGGCCAGGCGTTCGCCGTCGATGCTGACCTGTCCCGTGGTGGGGCGATCGAGTCCGCCGACCAGGTTGAGCAGCGTCGATTTGCCGGAGCCGGATGGGCCGATGATGGAGACCATCTCGCCGCGCGGGATAGCGAGGTTGACGGTGTCGAGGGCGATGACGTCGCGCTTGCCGGCGAACTGTTTGGTGACGGCGCGCAGTTCGATCATAGGGGTGGCGGCGGCCGCGTCGGGAGCGGGAGACTCAGCGGGCCGGGTGGCAGGCGTCATGGTGTCGATTATGTGAATAATTTCACAATATTGTCAAATGGCCTTTAAATTTCGGTGTCTTGCGCTCGAACTGAGCGCACGTCAGACGCCTCAGGTGCCCCCGAAGCCGATTGTCACTTGATCGCCATCAACGATCACGGGCACCGCGCGGCGTCCGTGACTGTACCCGAGCATGCGCTGGAGCTCCGCCGGGTTCTTCTTGACGTTGATGTACTCGAACGCAACCTGCCGCCGCTGAAAGTCGTCACGGGCGGCTTGCGTGTACGGTCAGGTGTCTTTGCCGAAGATGTAGACCATGTCGTTATTCTCCCACGAGGGTCAGCCCCTGGGCCGGACCGGGGCCTGGCCCCACCCTGGCCCCCCGCCCCGTTCCCAACCCCGTCCCCGACCTGATACGGGGTCGGACCTCCGTCTGGCCCGAAGGCCACGCAGTTTCATCCATTCCGATCCCGGGTGGGTTTCGCACAATGTGCGATGACGATCGCGAGCCGAGAGAAATTGCTGAATGTTCTTGGGCCACGAAACGAGATCGGATCTTGCTCAACTGGAGACGGAACACTTTCTCATGGCACGTCGAGGACGAATCTACATTGCGGGACTGAGCGTTCACGTGATCACGCGGGGCCACAATCACATCTCAATTTTCGAATGTGTGGAGGACTACGAAGTCTTCTTGATGTTCCTCGTCCGCGCCGCTACACGTCATGGCGGATCGGTCCACGCGTTCGTCTTGATGACTAATCACATCCATTTGATGGTCACGCCGTGCGATCGCGACGCCCTACCCCGAATGATGCACGAGGTCGACGGCCGATACGCCCAGTACTACAACCGGAGGTACAAACGGATCGGCACGTTGTGGAACGGTCGCCATCGCTCGCTGCTAATCGGCGACGAGAGATACTGGCTCACATGTTTGAGGTATATAGCGCAGAATCCCGTTCGCGCCAGGATGGTCCAGACGCCCGAGGAATACCGGTGGTCGAGTCACAGGGCGCACGCGTTCGGTGCGCCGGCCGAGTGGCTGGTCGAACACCGCATCTACACAGAGCTGGGCGCGAGCGCCGACGAGCGCCAGGCGGCCTATCGTGCGATCTGCGGCGTGCCACTCACTGAAGCGCAACTCGTCGAACAGCGACAGCCATGGCAAACGAACGTGACCGGAGTCAGCCCAGGGGCCGGACCGGGGCCAGCCCCCCATCCGGCAATTGCGCTGACCCTATACCCTACTGCTGCCGAAGACCGTCCAGCAGCGTCCGGGTCGCGGCCGGGAGCGGTACTGATCCTCCCGCCGCATAGTCGTAGCTGACCATCACGGTCTTCCCGCTCGCGACGAGGCGGTCGCTGCCCGCCTGGACGATCGCGTACACCAGCGTGAAGCTCGACCGCCCGATCTCGTCGATGTTCAGCCGCACCTCCAGCTCGTCGCCGAAGTGCGCCGGCGCCCGGTAGTCGCACTCCGCACGCGCGATGACCACCCACGTGTGCCGGCGACGGCGTGCCGTCAGCTCGCGCCAGAGCGTCAGGCGGCACTGCTCGAGATACGTGAAGTACACCGCGTGATTGACGTGACCCATCGCGTCACAGTCGCGGAACCGGACGCTGAGCTGGTGATGGTAGGCGAAATCGATCGGCATGCGCGGTAGAATACCCGACCACCGTGGCCTTCCCCACTACGACCGCCGAGACGTTCACGCCGGAAGAAACGCGCGCGCTCACGCCCTACTTCACCAACATCGATCGGCCCGTCTTCGTGCTGCGGAACCTGCCGGAAACAGTGAAGGGCGCGCTCTTCGCGCGCTACTCGCGATCCGCCAAGTCGGTCCGGCGCCTGTTCCTCGACGAATTCCTCGGCCAGATGGGCACGGACGCACACCCACCGGGCGAACGGCCGGACAGCGGCGTCGGCACCGAACGCGCCGACAGACTGTACGCGCGCGTGCTGAGCGAATACGGAGACGACTCGGTCGCGCAGCTCGGCGGCGCGCACATCGCGTGCGAAGGCGTCTCCAACGTCCTGACCAAAGTGCTCGAGTGGGGACGCCTGATGGCGTACCTCGAGCAGTCGACGCGCTACGTGCCCTACACCGATCGCCCCGGCGGCCGCTGGAAGTATCACGTGCCGGCCGAACTCGATGGCTCCCCGCTGCGCGAGACGTTCGTCCGCACGCTCGACAATGCCTTCGCGACGTACGCGCGCTGGATTCCGGCGATGGAAGCGCACTTCCGCGCGAAGTACCCCAAGTCGCCGGAGGATTCCGAGGCCGTGTACAAGTCGGTGATCCGCGCGAAGGCGCTCGATACGCTGCGCGGGTTGCTGCCGGCGGCGACCACCTCCAACGTCGGATTGTTCGGGACGGGCCAGGCGTTCGAAGCGCTGCTCCTCCGCATGTTCGCGCACCCGCTCGAAGAAGTCCGCGGCTGCGCGCAGCAGATGCTGACCGAGCTGCGCCACGTGATTCCCGCGTTCCTGGCCCGGCTCGATCAGCCGAACCGAGGCGGGCGCTGGATTGACTACTTCGCCGAGACGCGCCGCGCGTTCCTCGCGGTCGCCGCGCCGTTCGTCGACGACGCGATCGCGGAGCCGCGAGACGAGGTCACGCTCACCGACTTCGATCCCGAGGGTGAAACCAAAGTCGTGGCCGCCGCGCTGTACGCCGCATCGGCGTTGCCCGACGATCAGCTCCTCGCCATCGCGCGCCGCCTGTCGCCTGACGATCGCGCCGCGATCCTGAGTGCCTACGTCGGCACGCGCGCGAACCGCCGCCACAAACCGGGCCGCGCGTTCGAGCGCACGAGCTACCGCTTCGACGTCCTCGCCGACTACGGCGCGTTCCGCGATCTGCAGCGTCACCGCCTGCTGACCCTCGAGTGGCAGCCGCTCAGCGCTCGTCATGGCTATACGGAACCGGCGGCGATCGAAGACGCCGGCGCCCTCGCCGACTGGCGCGCCGTGATGGAACAGTCAGCGGCCCTGTACGAGCAGTTGATTGCGAATGGTCTGCGCGACGCCGCGCCGTACGCCGTGGTGATGGCCTATCGCGTGCGCTTCTACATGGACATGAACGCGCGGGAAGCGATGCACGTCATCGAGCTCCGCACGTCGCCGCAGGGCCATCCGTCATACCGCCGCGTGTGTCAATTGATGCACCGCGCCATCGCGGATACGGCGGGCCACAACGCGATCGCCGGCGCGATGCAGTTCGTGGATCACTCGAGCGTGGAACTCGAACGCCTCCAGTCCGAGCGCAACATGGAGAAGAAGAGGCTGAGTCGCTAGACCCGGGCTCAAAACCTCAGTCCTTGTCTTGTCGCCAGTAGCGCGAGTACTCGTCCAGGAACGTCAGCGTCTCCAGCCCCTTCATCCGATCGAAGAACAACACGCCATCGAGGTGATCGGCCTCGTGCTGGATGACCCGCGCCGGAAAATCGTGCGCGCTGAGCTCGATGCGGCCGCCGGTGCGGTCGAACGCGCGGACTTTGATTTCCCGCGCGCGCGGCACGCGGCCGCGGATCTCCGGAATGCTCAGGCACCCTTCCCAGTCCTCGACGACATCGGATCCGACGATGGTAATCTCGGGGTTGATGACGGCGATCGGTTCGCTTTCCTCCTCGTCGTCTTCACCGGCGTCGAGGGAGGCGACGAAGAGCCGCACGCCTTCGTGCACTTGCGGCGCGGCGAGGCCGACGCCATGATACTCGGTCATCGTGTCGATCATGTCGTCGATCAGCCTCTGAATCACCGCGCTCTTGATCTCGGATTTCTCGAGCGATCGGGTTGTCGCGCGCAGCACCGGGTGCCCCATGCGCGCGACTTTCAGGATGGACATCGTGACAAATTATACTGTGCCGCACGATGCTCCATCCGCACGACGACTCGCACACGTATCAGTTCTGCCCGCGTTGCGGCGGTCCGCTCGAGCGGCGCGTGCTGAAAGGCACGGAGCCCCAGCGGCCCGTGTGCACGCGGTGCGGGTTCGTCTTCTACCTCGATCCGAAAATCGCGGTCGGCACGATCATCCGGTCGCAGAACGACCGGCTCGTGCTCGTCCGCCGCGCCATCGAGCCCGGCTACGGCAAGTGGGTGTTTCCGGGCGGCTACGTCGATCGCGGCGAACCGCTGACCTCAGCCGCGATCCGCGAAGCGCGCGAGGAGTGCGGCCTCGACATCCGGCTCGACGCCCTGGTGAACATCTACTCCTACCCCGGCCACGCCCCGGTCATCGTCGTTTACGCCGCGACGGCGATTAGCGGGACGCTCGCGGTGGACGATGAATCGCTGGAGGCGGCGGAGATCGAGACGTCGGCGATTCCCTGGGACGAACTCGCGTTTCGGAGCACGCACGAGGGGCTGCGGGACTACCTGGACGGCTCGCGCCACCCCATTCCGAGCTAACTGCTTTTCGGTTTTTTGGCCGCTGTTCGGCCTGTCGCACTGCTATATTGGTCGCATGAAGCATCTCTCCTCGGTCGGCTTTGTCATCCTCCTTGCGGCGGTCGCCACAGCGGACCTCGCGGCCAAAGGTCAACAGGCACAAGCGCCGCAGCCGGACATGTGCATCGTGCCGCCGGGCGCGCAGCCGCTGCTGCCCGCGAAGCTGCTGCCGGGCATGGGCATCACCAAGGATTTCCCGGTCACGACGAAGTCTGAAGAGGCCCGCGCATTCTTCCTGCAGGGCGTCTCGCAGATTCACTCGTTCTGGTTCCAGGAATCCGAACGCTCCTGCACGCAGGCGATCGAGTTGGACAAGGACATGGCGATGGCGTACTGGTGCATCGCGCTGAGCGCGGCCAGCGACTACCGTCCGGCGTTCCAGCTGCTGCGCGATCCGACCAACGGCGGTCGCCGCGGCGCGGCGGCCTCGACCGAAGCCAGCGTCGAAGCGGTGGCACGTTCGACCAACGGCGCCGCGATCGACCCGCAGATCCGCGCGCGTGAAGCGATCGCCAAGGCGATGGCGCTGCGCGACAAGGTGACGCCACGCGAGCGGCTTTACATCGAAGCGCAGGCGGCGCGCCGCGCGCCGGGCAGCAAGGACGCCGCCGACGCGGCGTACATCGCCGGCCTGCGCAAGCTGGTCGCCGGCTACCCCGACGATCTCGAAGCGAAGTCGATGCTCGGTCTCGCGATCGACACCGGCTTCGAGGCGGCCAGTAAAGAGCCGCGCGAGCACACGATGGAAGCCATCCGTCTGCTCGAAGAGGTCGTGCAAAAAGACGATGGGCAGTTTGGTGCGCATCACTATCTGATTCACGCGTACGAAGGCAGCAAGACGCCGGAGAAAGCGTGGCACGCGAACCAGCGCTACGCCGGGCTCGTGACGAACATCCCGCACGCGCTCCACATGCCCGGCCACATCTACGCACAGAGCGACAAGATCCAGGAAGCGATCTCGGCCTTCTCCGCCGCGGCGGCGAACGAGCAGAAGTGGATCGCCTCCGACTCGCTCTACCCGACCGGCCACTACGGCCACAACGTGCACTTCCTGATTCACGCGCTGAATCTCGGTGGGCGGTACGACGATTCGATGACGTGGGTGCAGGATCTGTTCACCTACAAAGAGAACCCGCGCGAGCGCGGCGGCAATAACCAGCGCGGCGTGTGGCGCCAGGGCTACTTCGGCCTCATCAAATCCCTCGTCCGCTTCGAGAAGTGGAACGAGATCCTCGACGGCAAGACGATCCCGGCCTACGACAAGCCGGAGCAGCAGGCGTGGCGGCACTGGGCGATGGGCTTGGCGTACTCGGCCACCGGGCAGGCCGACAAAGCGAAGGCGACGCTCGCCGAGTTGCACAAGGATCTCGACGCGGTGACGGCGGCGAAAGAGCCGATCGGCATCGCCGCACAGGAGCTCGAGGCGACGATCGCGGCGCGCGGTGGCGATCGCAAGAAGGCGTACGAGCTGTACCGGAAGGCGGCGGACCGCGAAGCGAACATCATGTATACGGAGCCGCCGTCGTATCCGCGTCCGGTCGTGGAAGCGTGGGCGAACGTCGCGCTGGCGCTCGGCGACTACGCGACCGCCGAGAAGGCCTACCGCGAAGCGCTGGGGCGCGAGCCGGGCAGCGGACGGGCGTTCTTCGGCCTCGCCGCGTCGCTCGACGGGCTTGGCAAGACTACCGAGGCGAGCGAGGCGAGAAGCCGCGCCGCGAAGGCCTGGGCCAACGCTGACGCGAACCTGCCGCAGGTGCAGAAGCTGCGGACCAGCACCGCCGCCGTCGCACAGCAGTAGCGCGACGCAGCAGCCGTAGTCGTGCAGGCTTTCAGGCCTGCGTATCGACAGAGTCAGCCGAGCGATTGAACCCGCGGGCACCGAAAAGTGCCCGCGGGTTTTTCTTTTCCATCGCGTGCACGGCGGTTGTCCTATATATTCGCTATATGTTCGCCTGCCAAGTCCTCGAAATCGATGTCGCCGTCGTCACCCGTGGGACCTTCGGCGTTGACATCGATGGCAAGGCTCCTCGCCCCTTGACGCTGGCCGATGTCTGAACGCGCCGATGCCCGCTACGATTCCTTCTCGCCGCAGCATGAGACCCAAGCCCCAGATTCCAGCGGAGCTTGAGGAGTATCGCGACGAGCGCTGGTGCCGCGAAGGGACGCGGCAGGTCGAGACGGCATTCGACGCGGAATGCTTCATCGAGCAGGTCGGCTTCGCCGCCTGCCTGACCGATTCCCGGCGACCAGGGCCGTCGCTCTACGTGGCGGTCTGTGGGCGCCGCGACGCGGTGATGCCACGTAACGTGCAGAAAGACGAAGAGGCCTCGCTCACGTGGGTCTTGAAAGACGAGATCGTGAAGCGCGGCAAGGTCTACTACGCCAAGCTCGCGCGCGGAAAGACCATGTTCCTCGCGCCGCGCATGATCCCCTACTTTCACGCGATCTGGGGCATGCGCAAATCGGAGGAGAAACGGCGGTTGAGCAGGAACGCACAAAAGATTCTGCACGTGCTCCGCAAGGAGTGGGAGATGGGCACATCGGACCTGCGCGATGCATCCGGCGTGAAGGACCGCAAGGCATTCACCAGAGGCCTGGATGAACTCCAGGCCGCCATGATCGTGGTGCCGAGCCAGGTCTTTTATCAACCGAAGTTCACCTATGTCTGGACGCTTGGCGTCGGACGGTTTCCCGATGCGCTGCGCCGGCGCGTGAGTCGAGAAACCGCCCTGCGCGAAATCGCTCGCTGCTTTCTCGCTGGAGCGGGCATGACGATTCCCGGCGAGATGGCCCGCGTGACTGGCCTGCCGCGGCCAGACGCTGGACGCGGCAACCGTGCGCTGGTGGCCGAGGGTTACGCGACCACGCCCGGGCCCGGGGTGTACCAGTTGACTTGCCACGAAGGACATTCTCTGACTACAGTCAGAGAATGAACGCGCTGGCGATTCAACAGATTCGGCAATTCAACCGAACACTCACTGAGGGCATCGGTGCGCTGGATGACCGGTTCCTGGGCCGATCCCGGCCGCTTGGCGAAGCTCGCCTGCTGTGGGAAATCGGACCCGATGGCGCCGAGGTTCGGGCGCTTCGAGCCCGCCTCGGCCTCGATTCGGGTTACGTCAGTCGCCTCTTGCGCTCGCTCCAGCGACAAAGACTCGCGCGCGTTCGCGTCGATCCAGCCGATCGACGCGTGCGCCGTGCTTGCCTGACGAACGCCGGGCTCGACGAACGCGCCGAACTCGACCGCCGATCGAACGACTTGGCTCTCCGTATCCTGGAACCCCTGAGTGAGCGCCAGCGCGAGACGCTCGTGGCCGCCATGACCGAGGTCGAGCGGCTGCTACAGGCGTCGATGGTGCATTTCGCCGTTGAGGATCCGGCAACGCCCGATGCCAGATGGTGCTTTGAGCAGTATTTTGCGGAGCTCGACAAACGCTTCGATGCGGGCTTCGATCCTGCGCTCAGTATTTCCGCCGACGCGCACGAACTCGTGCCGCCGGCCGGCGCGTTGCTCATCGCCCGCCTGCGCGAAAGGCCGATCGGCTGTGGTGCGCTCAAACTTCATGGAGACGCCCCGGCGGAGTTGAAGAGAATGTGGATCGCCGCGACCGCGCGGGGACTCGGTGTCGGGCGGCGGCTTCTTCAGGAATTGGAGCGGCATGCCCGTGAAGCTGGAGTTGCTGTCCTTCGGCTCGAGACAAATCACGCCTTGACAGAGGCGATTGCCCTCTACCGCCGCTCGGGATATTACGAGGTCGATGCCTTCAACGACGAGCCGTACGCGCACCACTGGTTCGAAAAACGCCTGTCCTCGAATCATCGGCGCAGGCGACCAAGGGCGGGAGGCACAAAGGCTGGCTAACAGATCCTTTAATCGTGAGCCAATGATGTTCAGAGGCTCCGGGAGTCCAACCTCCGCGAACTTGGCTCCCTCAACCTGACCAATGTGGATCTCGACCGTCTCGGGCGGCATCCGGAACTGGGCGTGGTGACGCTTCGACAGCTTCTGGCGACGTGGGTGACACACGACCTCGATCACATTATGCAGATTTCGCGGGTGCTCGCCCGCCAGTACTCGGATGAAGTGGGCCCGTGGCAGGCTTATCTTCGCGTCATTAGCGGCACGCAGGGCTGACCAACGCCCGACGCGACAATGGGCAACGCGCGCCGGCGGCGCACGCACGTGCCCTGCTACGGATGGGAATCGAGCACTGCGCCGACGAGGTCGCCGAGCTGCTGCGGCGTGAAGTTCTTGCCTTCGACCGTCGCCGCCAGGCGGCCGTCACGATCGATGACGGCCGTCTGCAGCGAATGCGTGATCAGCCCCTCCTCCGCCCAGTACTGAATCCCGAACGCGTTGCAGACGCGTTCGATCTTCGCCGGGTCGCCGGTGAGGAAGTGCCAGCCCGGTCCGCCGGCGCGCTGTGACGCGGCGTACTTCGTGAGGACCTCCGGCGTGTCGTATCTCGGGTCGAAGCTGATGGTCAGGAACACGAGATCGCGATCCATACGGGCTGTGAACCGCTCCCGCACCGCTTTGAAGTTCTCGATCATCCTGGGGCAGTAGTCCGGCAGCGGGCAGCGGGAGTAGATGAACGTGACGGCGACGACCTTACCCTTCAGCGCCGACAACGCGACCGGCGTGCCGGCCTGATCGGTCAGCTCGAAGTCCGGTATCGCGGTGCCGACAGGCACGAGGGCTGGAACCGCCGGCGTGTTCTGCAGGCCGGCGTCCACCGGCGCGGCCGAAACGACCTGCACGCGATCGACCCACGAGTGGCCACCCTTCACCGACAGTCTGAATCGCACGCGGTCTCCGGCCGTCAGCTTCGCTGTGCGCGCGGCACCTTTGAGATCGAACGACATCGCCATCGCGTCCATGAAGCCGGGGAACGCATCATGGGAAATCGTGACGGTCGAGCCCGGCTGACCGACGCGGAGGACGAGGCCCGTGGTGGTGTGATGGGCGGCGCATGCAGAGCTTGAAAGAGCAAATGCAACCACGAAAACACGAAAGCACGAAACACACGAAAAAGATCGGGAAGAGAACATCTTCTTTTTCGTGTCTTTCGTGGCTTTCGTGGACCGAAGTCCTTCAGGCGATTGTGATCTCTTTGCTGAGGTACACGTCCTGAATCGCGTTCAGCAACCCCACACCTTCGGCGAGCGGACGCTGGAATGCTTTTCGTCCTGAGATGAGCCCCATGCCGCCGGCGCGTTTGTTGATCACGGCGGTCTTGACCGCTTCCTTCAGATCGCTGTCGCCAGATGACGCGCCGCCGGAGTTGATCAACCCCGCGCGCCCCATGTAGCAATTCGCCACCTGATAGCGCGTCAAGTCGATCGGGTGGCTGGTGCTGAGCTCGGAGTACATCCGCTTGTCGTTCTTGCCGAAATTGACAGCGGTGAAACCGCCGTTGTTCTCGGGGAGCTTCTGCTTGATGATGTCCGCTTCGATCGTCACGCCGAGATGATTGGCTTGCCCCGTGAGGTCGGCGGCGAGATGGTAGTCGACCTCCTTGGTCTTGAACGCCGGATTCCGAAGATAGCACCACAGCACGGTGAACATGCCGAGCTCGTGCGCCGCTTCGAACATCACGGCGACTTCCTGCAGCTGCCGCTTGGACTCTTCGGACCCGAAATAGATCGTCGCGCCAACGCCCATCGCGCCCATCTCGAAGGCCTGGCGAACGCTCGCGAAGCGAATCTGATCGAAAGCATTCGGGTAGGAGATGAACTCGTTGTGGTTGACCTTCAACAGGAACGGGATCTTGTGCGCGTATTTCCGCGCCACGGCGCCGAGGACGCCGAGCGTGGAGGCCACGCCATTGCAGCCGCCCTCGATCGCCAGCTTCACGATGTTCTCGGGATCGAAGTAGGCGGGGTTCTTGGCGAACGATGCGCCGGCGGAATGCTCGATGCCCTGATCCACGGGCAGAATCGAGACGTAACCCGTCCCCGCCAAGCGGCCGTGACCGAGGAGCGACTGCAGGCTGGTGAGGACACGCGTCGGCCGATCCGACATGCCGTACGCGCGCTCGACGTAGTCCGGCCCGGGCAGATGGAGATGCTCTTTGGGAATCGTCTTGCACTGATGCTGAAGCAGCTCGGCGGCCTCGGCGCCCAGGATCTCTTCTACTTTTGACATGGTTAGGACCGTTCCGTTTTGTCGTGAGCGACCCGGTATTCTAGCACCGACGTCGGAAATCTGAAGTCCTCCACCACGACGGCGGCCGTTGCTGCGGTGACCATCTCTTCGATCGGCAGCGCGAGTTCGGCCTGCTCGACGGCCGCGAGCCGCGCGCGGGTCGCCGGATGCTTCGGCGTGAACAACGTGCAGCAGTCCTGGTCGGGAATGATCGAGATGGGGTACGTGCCAATTCGGATGGCCTCGGCCGTGATCTCGTCCTTGTCCATGCCAACCAGCGGCCTGAGGATCTCGAGCGACGTGGCCCGCGCGATCGCGGTCATGTTCTCGAGCGTCTGCGACGCCACCTGGCCGACGACTTCGCCGGTCACCAGCGCCCCCGCGCGCCCCTTGCGCGCCAGCCGCTCCGCAATCCGCAACATCAGGCGACGGTAGATCACCACGCGCAACTCGGGTGGTGCACCGATTCCCACCTGCTGCTGCAGCTCGCCGAAGGGCACGAGCATCAGCCTCGAGCGGAGCTGGTGCTTCGTCAGCAGCGCCGCGATCTCGCGGACTTTCTCCTGCGACGCGCGCGACAGGATCGGGTAGCTGTGAAAATGAATCAGCTGTACTGTGCAGCCGCGACGCATCATCCGGTAGGCGGCAACGGGCGAGTCGATGCCGCCCGACAACAAGCATGCGACGCGGCCGCCGGTCCCGCTCGGCATGCCGCCGGCGCCGGGCTCCTTGCCGAAGAAATAGAACGCGCCGGCCGGCAGCATCTCGATGTGGACGGTGAGCGCCGGGTGCGAGAGGTCCACTTTCCACCCCTTCGCCTGCCAGATCATTCCTCCGATCTCGCGCTCGACCTGTGGCGAGGTGAACGGCAACCGTTTGTCGGACCGCGTCGCCGACACGCGGAACGACGATGGCGCACGGTCACCGACGTCGGCGAGGATCGCCGAGGCGAGCGCCGTGAATTCGTGCGGGCCGCGATTGGCGTACGCGAAGTTCGCGATGCCAAAGATGCGCCCCAGCCGCTCGCGCACGTCCTCCCACGGCGTCTCGGGCCGGAGCTCCAGCTCGATGCGCCCCATCGCCGACCGCACCGACGCCACGTGCAACCCGGCGAGCGCGGTCTTGAGATTCCGCACGAGCAGCCGAATGAACCAGGGACGGTTCTTCCCCTTCAGCGCGAGCTCTTTGTAGTGGATAACGATCGAGGTCATGAAAATTGGGTAATCGAGTGATTGGGTAATCTGGCAATTGATTGAAGGATTGGCTGAGCCAATCGATTACCCGATTACCAGATTACTCAATTACCCAATGCGGCGTCGGCTGCCTTGTGTCCGGACCGCACAGCTCCTTCGATTGTGGCAGGCAGACCTGTCGCTATCCAGTCGCCCGCGAGCAGGAATCCCTTCAGATCGGTCTCTGTCGACGGTCTGTCGGGCTGGCCGGGCGCGAGCGAAAACGTCGCGCGCGGCTCGCGGACGACGGTCGCGCGCAGCAGGCGAGCGGCGCGGACGTCGGGCAGCGCAGCGAGGAGCTCCTCATGCGCCATTCGGATCAGCGCCTCGTTCGTCTCCGCGAGGATCCCCGCCGCGCCGCTCGACACGAGCGACAGATACGAGGCTGCCTCGCCCGCCTCTGCTCGCGCAGAATCCACGCGAGCTTCGGCGTGGCTCGCCGAAGCGCCGTCGGCGCGAACGCGGTCGAACACGAGCTGTTTGTCGAACACCCACTGCATCGCGCGCCCGGGCAGACCGACAAACGGCTGATCGAGCACGCGGCGATCGAACCAGAGGTTGACGGTCACGACAGGCGACGAGGCCATCCGGCGGGCGCGATCGATGACGCCGCGCAGCGCCGGCGGCTCCTCGTCGAACAGCTCGGGCAACGCGAACCACGGCACGCTCGAGATGACGTGTCCGGCGTGCCACGTGTCGCCGCCCACGCGCACACCGGCCACCGCGTCACCCTCGGCGGTCAGCACGACCTTTGCCGTCGCACCGGTGCGGACCATCCCGCCGTGGCGCTCGACGTACTCGCGCGCCGGCTCGGCGTACATCAGATGCAGGGGTTTGGTGGGGAGCGCGATGGCCGCCGCGCTCGGGTCGTCGCTGAACATTTCCGCCAGCACGCGCGCGAACGGCGGCGCTGACGCCTGGTTCGGCGGCTGATTGAGCGCCGCCAGCGCCAGCGGATCCCAGAGCAACTCCCGCAGCCGCGGCGTCTGGCCGTTGCGCACCAGCCAGTTCTCAACCGTCTCCCCCGCCGACGCCGCCTTCACCGGCGCGCCCTGCAGCTCGCGGCGCGCGTTTTTCAGCGGCGTCGCCATCTCCAGGATCGACAGCCGGTCGCGCCACGACAGCGCCTCCCACTCGAGCACGCCGGCGACGAGGTGCAGCGGCGCCGGCAGCGCGGGACAACTGAGACGCGTCCGCTTCCCCGCGCGATCGATCATCGTCACCGCCAGCTGCGGCTCGAGACGCACGTTGTCTTCGGCGCCGATATCACGAAGGAAGTTGAACGTCTCCGTGTAGCAGCCGAGCAGGATGTGCTGCCCGTTGTCGACCAGCTCGCCCGTGTCGCGATCGGGAAACGCGGTCGCGCGGCCGCCGAGCCGCGCCCGCGCTTCGAGCACGAGCACGCGCGCACCGCGCCGCGTGAGTCGGGACGCCGCGCTGAGGCCGGCGAACCCGGCGCCGACGACGATGACGTCGAAGGTCGTCAAATCCATAGCGTCAGATCCATAGCGTCAGCTCCACAGCCATTGCCTGAGCGCGATCAGCGCCTGACGCGGACGGGGGACGCGCGCCCGCGCCGTAAACACATCGTGCCCGTTGCGCTCAATGCGCTTCAGCGTTTCAAAGTACACCGCGCGCATGATTTCCGCCGCGACGAGCCGTCGGCGATCCTCGGGCGGCCGCGCGTCGATCGCCCGTTGGTAGAATTCGCGCGCGCGGCGGCACTCGAACTCGATCAGGCGCCGCACCGGTTCGGTGACCACTCCGGCCGCGAGGTCGTCGACCGTGCAGCCGCACGCGGCCAGATCCTCGAGCGGCAGGTAGACGCGCCCGCGTTCGAGGTCGCCTTTCACGTCGCGCAGGATGTTGGTCAGCTGCAGCGCAACGCCGAGGTGCAGCGCGTACTCGCGCGCGCGGTCGTTCCGGCAGCCGAAGATGCGGATGCAGATCATGCCGACAGCCGATGCGACGCGCCGGCAGTACTCGAACAGATCCTCGATCGTTCGATAGCGCGCCGTGTCGAGATCCATCGCGACGCCGTCGATCACGTCCTCGAACGCCTGGCGCGGCAGATCGAACGGCGCCACGAACGGCTGCAGGCGGCGGCCCTGATCCGTCGTCGCCGGCTGATCGGCGAACACGCGCGCCAGCTCCTCGCGCCAGAACGCCACCGCGGCCCGGCCGGTGGGCAGCCCCGCCGCCACCGACGGCTCTTCATCCACCGCATCGTCCACCGCCCGGCAGAAATCCCAGACGGCGATGATCGCACGCCGCTGTTCGGGCGGCAGCACGAGGAACGAATAGTAGAAGCTCGTCTTGCGCGCCATTACGCGCGCCAGGGCCAGCGCGCGGCGCGCCAGAGAAGGAGCGGGACGTCGCGCTTGCTGATCGTCGGTCGACGGGTCAGGAGCGCGGCGCCGGTCCGCTCGACCTGCTCGAGGATCCGCATGCCGCCGAGCCACGTGAAGCGCAGCTCGTAGCGCAGCCGTCCCCGCACGCCGTCGCACACGGCGCGACCGGCCTCGAACTGCGCGCGCGTCCGGTCCACGCACTGCCGCATCGCCGCCATCCACGACTCGTTGAGAAACGGCGCGTTGAGATCCATCTCGCGGGCGCGGCAGGACACCGTCACATCGCGCGGCACGTAGAGCCGTCCGATCACCCAGTCGTGGCCGAAGTCCTGCCAGAAGTTCGTGAGCTGCAGCGCGGGGCAGAGCGCGTCCGACGATCGATCGAGCGCCTCGTCGCGATAGCCGGCGATGCGGAGCACGAGCCGCCCCACCGGGTTCGCGGATCGACGGCAATAGTCGAAGACGTCGGCCCACGAGTCGTACCGCGTCGTCGTGGTATCCTGACCGAACGCGCTCAGCAGATCGTCACACAGCGTGATCGGCAGATCGAGCGACCGGATCGAATGGGCGAGCGCGACAACAATCACATCCTCATGAGCCTGTGGCTCGGCGTCCGACCCTTCCGCGGTGACGGCCGCATGCAGCCGCCGTTGCCATGCGTCGAGTTGGGCCAGGCGCTCGGCCGCCGGCGCCGATCCCTCGTCGGCGATGTCGTCGGCGATACGGGCAAACGCGTAGACCGCCGCCACGTGCGGGCGCATCGCCGGCGGCAGCAGCCGCGACGCCACGGGAAAATTCTCGTCGTGCGCTCGGGCCAGCGCTTCGCACGCCGCGTACGCACGCGCGATCGGCTCGGGCCAGTGGGACACCGACGCATTTTAGTCCGATATGCGTGATGTCTTCGCCGCCGGCGTGGCGCTCGTTCTGCTCGTCGTCGCGGCGAGCCTCGGCACGACGCTGGCGGCATTCCGCCGGCGGCGGCTGCGCGCGCGCGAGTCCGAGCGCGCTCAGGGCCGCACCGTCCTTGCGGAAATCCCGGCCGACGACGACCTCCGGCTGTTCAGCGAGGACGCGATGTGCTTCTCCTACAGCGATCAGTCGGTCGACAAACATCTCATCGTCGCGGTGCGCGTGCTGATTAACGGTTCGCCGATTGCGGCGTACCTGTCCCGGCGGCACCCGGCGGACGCGGGACGGCAGGCGACACGCTTCGAAGATCGGCCGGAAGGGATCGCGCACGATCGCTGGGACGTCGCGATCGAGACGGCGAACGGCATGATGCTCGTCGAATGCGGCGCGATCCGCGAACGCGTGTCGCAGGAGCTGGCCAGGACGGTGTTCGATGCCGTCAAAAAGGACCTCGAATATCGAGACACGGAGGGAGCGAGAGAACGCTGAGCGATCAGCCACAGAGACACTGAGACACTGAGCTTTTCTGGTAACGATCGATCTCCGTGTCTCCCGGTCTCCGTGGCTATGTTTCTCAGTGAGCTCCGCCTACTCTGTGTCTTGTGCGATCACCACTCCGTCTCTGGCGAGCCGCCTCTGTGGTTCGCGACACGCGCGAGGACGAAGAGCAGGTCGGACAGGCGGTTGACGTAGCGCAGCAGCACGGGATCGATCGGCGGCTCGAGCGCGACGATGCGGCGCTCGGCGCGGCGGCAGACGGTGCGCGCGACGTGAAGCGCGGCGCCGGCAGCAGTGCCGCCAGCCAGGATGAAACGCCGAAGCGGTGGTAATTCGGTTTCGAGCCGATCGATCAGCTGCTCGAGCCGGAGAATGTGATCGTCGTCGATCACCGCCTTGGTCACGCGCGGCGCGAGTTTGTCGGCGGGATCGGCGAGCTGGGCGCCCAGGGCGAACAGATCGCGCTGCAGTGCGACGAGCTCCTGATCGAGTGGCGGATCGAGATGTGACGCGCGGGCCAGGCCGAGCCAGGCGTTGAGTTCGTCGATCTCGCCGTACGCGTCGACGCGCGGATCGTCTTTGCGCGCACGGTCGCCGCTGAAGAGCGACGTCTCGCCGGTGTCGCCGGTGCGGGTGTAGATTTTCACGAACGAATTATACGAAATGCTTGTCAAGAAGAACGTACGCACGCGCTCGCTTCCGGTTCCTGTGCCGGCCGATCGCCGCCGCTTCCGGCAGCGGCTGCTGGCATGGTATCGGCGTCACGGCCGTGATTTGCCGTGGCGCAAGACCGACGACCCGTACCATATCCTCGTCTCCGAGATCATGCTGCAGCAGACGCAAGTCGAACGCGTGCTGCCGAAATACGCGGAGTGGCTCGACAAGTACCCGTCGATGGAGGCGCTGGCGGCAGCGCCGGCGAAAGACGTCACGAAGACGTGGTACCCGCTCGGCTACAACATCCGCCCGAAGCGGCTGCAGTCGATCGCGCGCGAATCGGTGGCGAAGTACGGCGGTCACCTGCCGTCGGACGAAGCGACGCTGCTGTCGTTCGACGGTATCGGCGCGTATACCGCCGGCGCCATCCGCAGCTTCGCGTTTCGTGAGCGCGCCGCGATCCTCGACACGAACGTCGCGCGTGTGCTCTTTCGCGTCTTCGTGGCGAAGGGCGATCCGAAGAGCCACGCGATGAAGCGCCATCTCTGGACGCTCTCGGAAACGGTGATGCCGATGCGGCACGTGTTCGACTTCAATCAGGCGCTGATGGACTTGGGCGCGATGATCTGCGTCGCGCGCAATCCGAAATGCCCGGTCTGCCCAATGGCAAAGAGCTGCGTGTGGCGCAGGACTGCAGTCGTGCGTGAGCCGGCAGAATGACCAACATCGTCGTCACCGCGGCGGTGGTCGAGATCGACGGCCGGTTTCTCGTCACCAGACGGCAGACAGGAGTCCACCTCGAAGGCTTCTGGGAGTTTCCCGGCGGAAAATGCGATAAGGATGAGTCGCTGACGGTCTGTCTCGGGCGGGAGCTGCTCGAGGAGCTCGACGTGCCGTCGCGCGTGGGTGAGGAAATCTTCACGACGACTCACACGTATCCGGAACGATCGGTCGAGCTGCATTTTTTCCGCTGTGAGTTGCTCGGGGAACCGCGCCCTCAGCTTGGACAAGACATGCGCTGGGTACGCCGCGAGGACCTGGCCGCGCTCAAGTTTCCCCCCGCCGACGCGGAGTTGATCCAGATCCTCACGCAGCTGTAGCGCGAGCTTCAGTGTGTAGGGGCGGACCTGTGTGTCCGCCCGGGCCGACACGTGGGTCGGCCCCTACATATCTTTGCCCGGGGCGACACGTGGGTCGGCACCTGCTGCGGCTGTTCCCACGCAGGCCTGAAGGCCCGCGCCACTTCACCAACGCCTGTGGGGCAGGGCTTCAGCCATGCCGGGACACGAACGGCAGTGAGGTGACCGTGGCGCTCTGCTCGCCGACGATCACCTTCGTGCCCGGCTCGAGAAAATCACGGTGGACGTACCCAAGCGCGATCGGCCGCTTCAGCACCGGCGACGCCGTAGAGCTCGTCACGTGTCCGACCTCGCGATCGCCGCTGCGGATCACGGCACCGGCATCCGGCACCTGATCGCCGTCCAGCGTCAGCCCCACGAGCTTGCGCGC
>OBEQ010351777.1_pt1 | contig 18716 bp, 26 predicted proteins | sample 1670901 | NCBI WGS metagenome assembly OBEQ01 (sample SAMEA104232315, study PRJEB22302) | groundwater metagenome | biome: forest; feature: aquifer; material: groundwater | place: USA | collected 2011-08-07 | depth 5.4 m
CCGAACTCGGCCGTTAAATCCCTCAGCGCCAATGGTACTGTGTCTCAAGGCACGGGAGAGTAGGTCGTCGCCAGGTCTTCGAAACGCGTTTCTCTGAGAAAAACCTGTTCACACACAGCATCCCCGACACCCCCGCGCCGATCCCGGCCGGGGGTGTTGGCGTTTGCGGCTTTGGTGGTCCGCAGCGGGTGGAACATCACCAATCATGATCACAACATCTGCGGAGTCTCGGTGGTCAACACAGTCCGCCGTACTGCCGCCTGCCAACCCTGGTACAGGATTTCGCGGTCGACCGCGCCCATGCGCGGTTCAAAGCGGCGTTCGCACGACCATACGGCGCGCAATTCGTCCAGATTGGACCACAGGCCCACCGTCAGACCGGCCAGGAAGGCGGCGCCCAGGGCGGTTGTTTCGGTGACGACAGGCCGCTCGATCGGACGGTTGAGCATGTCGGCGAGGAACTGGCACAGCCAGTCGTTGGCCACCATGCCGCCGTCGACCCGCAGCGCGTCACAGCGGCTCACCCCGTCAGCCTCCATCGCCCGTTCCAGGTCGAGGGTCTGGTAAGCCACCGCCTCCAGTGCCGCTCGGGCCAGATGGGTGCGGTTGGTGTCCAGGGTCAGGCCGAAGATGGCGCCGCGGGCGTCGGGATTCCAATGGGGAGCCCCCAGGCCGACGAAGGCCGGCACCAGATAGACGCCGTGGCTGTCGGGCACCCGAGTCGCCATGTCATGGGTTTCGTGGGCATGGGTCAGCACGCCCAAGCCGTCGCGCAGCCATTTCACCGCCGCTCCGGCGATGAAGATCGAGCCTTCCAACGCATAGGTCGGTCGGCCGTCGAGACGAATCGCCACGGTGGTCAGCAGCCGGTTGGTGGACAGGATCGGCTCCGCCCCGATATTGCGCAGCATGAAACAGCCGGTGCCATAGGTCGCCTTCACCGTACCGGGAGCGAAACAGGCCTGGCCGAACGCCGCCGCCTGCTGGTCGCCGGCCATGCCGCCGATCGGGATCGACCGGCCGAACAGATGAGCGTCGGTTTCGCCGAACGGCGCGGCGCTGTCCATCACCTCGGGCAGCACCGCCGGCGGAATACGGAACAGGCGCAGCAACGGAGCGTCCCACTGCTGGGTGTGAATGTTGAACAGCATGGTGCGTGAGGCGTTGGTGGCATCGGTGGCATGGACCCGGCCGCCGGTCAGCCGGTACAGCAGAAAGCTGTCGATGGTCCCGAAACAAAGCTGGCCACGCTCGGCGCGCAGCCGTGCTCCAGGAACGGAATCAAGCAGCCAGGCCAGCTTGGTTGCCGAGAAATAGGCATCGACCACCAAGCCGGTGGCCTGCTGGACCATCGGCGCGACGCCATCGCCGATCAGGCGGCGGCAGGTATCGGCAGTGCGGCGGTCCTGCCAGACGATGGCGCGATGGACCGGCTCGCCGGTGCTGCGGTCCCACAGGGCGGTGGTCTCGCGCTGATTGGTGATGCCGATGGCCGCCACCTCGTCCCAGACCACACCGGCCTGAGTCAGCGTACCGCGGCACGCCGCCAGCGTATCACGCCAGATGTCTTCCAGATCGTGTTCGACCCAGCCGTCGGCCGGATAGATCTGCGGCAACTCCTTCTGCGTCATCCCCACCATTCGCCCCTGGCGGTCGAACAGAATCGCCCGCGTCGAGGTGGTGCCCTGGTCGATGGCGAGAACGTATTTCGGCACGATCATAAGCAATGACACTCCCGGCATGGCTGGAAACCCAAGCCAGCATACCCTGAGTCTCCCCTACCCCACCAGTGGCGGGAACATGAAACGATTCCGCGGCATTATATTGACGCGCGGAATGTTTGACACATCGTCCAGCCGTGGCGCCGGTTCTCCAGCGGCCATTGAGGCCGCGGCCAAGCGCGGAGCGCGCCCGGCGAGGGCATCCTTTACAGCGGAGGTCAGGCCATGCGCAGCATCGTCGTCGCCCTGATTACCCTCCTGCTGACATTGCCGGCCGCTGCCGCCGAGTCGGCCTGCCTGGAGGCAGTGGACCGGCTGGGCCGGCAACTCGGTCTGGCCACCACCCTGCCCGCCCCCGACCAACAGCAAGCGAGCGGGGATCTGACGGATACATTGAAGGGCAGCGGCGGTGTGCTCCAGCCGCCCGACCGCGGCGCCGCGGTTGCCGTCACGCCCCCTCAAGCCGCCGACCGCATGCCGACCACCCCCTCCCTCGAGCCGCACACCGCATCGCCCGCCGCCCGTCAGGCGCAGCTCGAAAGCCTGCTCACCGCCGCCCGCGCCGCCGCCGAACACGGCGACACCGCCCAATGCGTCGCCCGTCTGGGCGAGGCGCAGCAACTGGCGGAAGGGTTGCATGACGGTGCGCAGCAGGCGCAATAATAATGGACATATTGCTTATAATGCATTGCAATGGCATTGCACATCTGCAATCATTACTGTATTGATCGTATGATCAAATTCATAGCCTATGCCATTGGCACCGTCGCCCTCGCCGCTGCGGCTTGGGTGGCAATTTTCATGGCGATTTTCCTGTTCTCACTGGGGTGGCACGACCCGCCGTCGGATGCCGAAATGATGGCGCGGTTCCGGCAGGAGCGGGAGGTGTTCACGCGTCTGTTGGCACTGCGCGACCGCCCCGACGACGACGGCGAGGTTCGGGCTCTCATCGCCAGGATCGGCGCAAGCCATCGGGCATACGGTGATCCCGGGGTTACCGTGGTCTATGACGCCTCCTGGTATGCGGGCAGCGGCTGGGCGAAGATGTATGCCTATGTGCCGCGCGCCGACCTGTCCTGGACTGTCGTGCCCGACCTGGATGCGGGCTTTCAGGCCATGGACAGGAACACGCCGTGGCGGGCGGAACGGCTTCTGGACGGCGGCTGGGTGCTGCGGCTGGATTATGCTCCGTGAGCACATCCGTTATTTCAGCATTGCCTGATACGCCCATCTGGGTTACGCCAGCCGAAAGGAGGACGCCCCATGCCGCATCCCATCGACCACCTGCTTGACGTCATGACTCGTCTGCGCGACCCGCAAGGCGGCTGTCCGTGGGACATCGAGCAGACTTTCGCCAGCATCGTGCCCCACACCATCGAAGAAGCCTATGAAGTGGCTGAAGCCATCGAACTGGGCGACATTGCTCAGATAAAGGATGAACTGGGCGATCTGCTGTTCCAGGTGGTGTTCTACGCCCAGATCGGCCGCGAGGCCGGTCATTTTGACTTTAACGTGATCGCCCAAGGCATTGCTGATAAAATGATTCGGCGCCATCCCCATGTGTTCGGCTCGGCCGCCGTGGACAGCGCCGAGGAACAGTTGGTCGCCTGGGAAGCCCTGAAGGCCGGTGAGCGCCAGGACAAGGCCGATGGCCGGCCGCCCAGTGCCCTTGACGGAGTTTCGACCGCCTTGCCGGCCATGACCCGGGCGATCAAGTTGCAGAAGCGCGCCGGCCGAGTCGGCTTCGATTGGCCCGAGGCCGCGCCGGTGCTTGACAAGATTGCCGAGGAAGCCGCTGAAATCAAACAGGAAATGGCCAACGGAGCGGACCCGGAGCGGCTTCGCGACGAACTTGGCGATCTGTTGTTTTCGGTCGTCAATCTGGCGCGCAAGCTGGATATCGACCCCGAGACCGCGCTGCGTGCCGGCAACCGCAAATTCGAACGCCGCTTCCATGCGGTTGAGGGCGCCCTGGCGGCACAGGGACGTGGTCCGGCCGACGCGACACTGGACGAGATGGATAGCCTGTGGGACGCTGCCAAACGGCAAGAGGTATAACAAGAAACTGCCCTCGCCGGGCGCGCTCCGCGCTTGGCCGCCGCCTCAATGGCGGCTGTTTCATGCATTGTGGGTCGGCCGAAAGGCCGGTGGCGAACGAGAAGGAAGAATCCCATGATCGCGCGTCTGTTGGGCGTCCTGTCGGCGGCGCTGATCCTGGCGCTGTCCGGCTGCTACCTGCCCTCCGAATTCAAGGCGGAAATCCGCATCAATGCACTCGGCGACTATTCGATGCTGTATGTGGGCGATCTGGTGTTTGCGCCTCTGTACCAGGATGCCGTGCAGGGCAAGCTGACGGCCGCCGAGATCAAGGAAAAGATCGACCTGCTGATCAGGGATCTGCAACGCGACAAGGTCTATGATCCGGCCAGGAATGTGACCACCGACATACCGCATTTCCGCGAGGTGGTCAGCAAGGGCATGGGCCGTTTCCATGTGCGCTACGAGCGGGAAGGCTGGCTCGACGATAAGGACACGGTCAATTTCGTCCGCCGCAACGCCGTGGTCATCTCGCTGCGGGCCAAGGACGGCTTGATTTCCATCGCCGTGCCCGGCCTGAAGCCGGCGGACGCCCAGCGCCTGAGCGGACTCGGGCTGGACGTCAAGGGCGAGTTGCGGGTGGTGACCAACGCTCAGGTCATGTCTCACAACGCCAACCAGATCAAGACCCTGGGCGGCTATATGGTGTATATCTGGAAGGTCGAAAGCGCGCTGTCGCCATCGCCGCATATCGTGCTCAAACAGGAGCCGCGCTTCGTTGAGAAGAGGGCCGGAAGATGACCAGCTTTACCGATCGTACCGTCTTCATCACCGGTGCCACCTCGGGCTTCGGTGCCGCCGCCGCCCGCCGCTTCGCCGCCGCCGGCGCCCGGCTGGTCATTTGCGGCCGCCGCGCCGACCGGCTGGAGGCCCTGACCGCCGAACTCGGGCCGGCGCCGATCCGCGCCCTGACTCTGGATGTGCGCGACCGCGCCGCGGTGTTCGAAGCGGTCGCCGCCCTGCCCTCGCCGTTCGACGCCATCGACGTGCTGGTCAACAATGCCGGCCTGGCGCTCGGCCTGGACCCCGCCCATCAGGCCAATCTCGAAGATTGGGAGGAGATGGTCGACACCAACATCAAGGGCCTGATGTATTGCACCCGCGCCGTCCTGCCCGGCATGGTGGCGCGCAATCACGGCCATATCATCAATCTCGGCTCGATCGCCGGCAGCCACCCCTATCCGGGCGGCAACGCCTATGGCGGCACCAAGGCCTTCGTCAAACAGTTCTCGCTGAACCTGCGCGCCGACCTGTACGGCAGCAAGGTGCGCGTCACCAATATCGAACCCGGCCTGTGCGAGACCGAATTCTCGGTGGTGCGTTTCCACGGCGACGCCGAACGGGCGGCCCAGGTCTATGAAGGCACCACGCCGTTGACCGCCGATGATATCGCCGAATGCATCTTCTGGTCCGCCGCCCTGCCCGCCCATGTCAATATCAACAGTATCGAAGTCATGCCGGTAGCGCAGACCTTTGCCGGGGCACGGGTGTACAAGGAATGATTGCGGTCCCCATATGGGTGGCCGCGACAAGTTCAGGCTCTTCTGCTTTGAGGCGTCGCATCGCTTCTTCTCGCAGGGCTTGCTGTTTTCCGCCTCCGACCGTCCCGGTTCGCCCCAAGCCGCGTTTCCTCTGGGGAACAAATTGGGGAACGCCGAAGCGCTGTTTCTGGAAAACAGAGGAATTTCAGTGCGTTAGCAAGATATACTGGCGGATGGGGTGGGATTCGAACCCACGGAAGGTTGCCCTTCGCCGGTTTTCAAGACCGGTGCCTTAAACCGCTCGGCCACCCATCCGCGTCTGGCGGGACTGTTGTTGTAACGGAACTTGCGGCGCGGCTCAAGCCGATCCGGTCAACAACAGCCCAAGCATGGCGACGCCGACGACGATACGGTACCAGGCGAACGGGGCGAAGCCGTGGCGGCTGATGAAGGCGATGGCGGTGCGCACCACCACCATGGCCACCAGGAAGGCGGCCAGGAAGCCGACGGCGATGACCGTGCCACCGGAAAAATCCAGCACCGACCAGTTCTTGTACAGGTCATAGGCGGTGGCGGCGGTCATGGTCGGGATCGCCAGGAAGAACGAGAATTCGGCCGCCGCCTTGCGGTCGACACCCATCAGCAGGCTGCCCATGATGGTGGCGCCCGAGCGCGACACGCCGGGGATCATGGCGACACACTGGAACAGGCCGATCTTGACGGTCAGCGGTACGGGGAAGCTTTCGACCGTGTGATGACGAGGATGTTTGACCATGCGCTCGATGGCCAGGATGGCGATGCCGCCGACGATCAGCATCACCGATACCACCCAGGGGGACATCAGCAGAGTTTTGATGGTCTTGTAGGCCACGACTCCGATCACCATGGACGGCAGGAAGGCAATCAGGATGTTGCGAACGAAGGCGCGGGCGTCCTCGTCGCTGGCCATGTTGAACACCGCGCCGAACAGCCGCAGCCGGTAGACCCAGCACACCGCCAGGATGGCGCCGAGCTGGATGACGATTTCGAACACCTTGCCGGGCGGCCCCTGGAACCCGAGCAGATCCACCAGCAGAATCAGGTGTCCGGTCGAGGACACCGGCAGGAATTCGGTCAGACCTTCAACAACGCCGAGCAACAGCGCCTGCAACAGGGTTTCCATGGGGCCTCGCCTGGATGGGACGGCGCGACTATGCCCCGCCGGTCCGGCCCTGCGCAACCGGCAATGCGGCCATGCGCGTGATGCCGCGCATGGACAGTCCCCCCGGTCGGAGGCATGATCTGGTTCATGAAAGACTGGTTGCGCTCGCTGCTCATCCCCGACAAGCCAGAACCGCCGAAGCGGCGGCCGGTGACGCGCGCTCGGCCTGTCCCGACGCAAAGCGCGGCCGGCGGGCCGGCCAAGACGGCACCGGCGATCACCGGTGCCGCCAAGGGCGCTCCCGCCCAGCAGGATTGGACCAAAGCGCTCGACGGCCGCCAGACGGCAACCATCGTGCGCGAGATGCTGCGGATGAAACTGAAAGACCCGGACTACGCCAAACGCTTCGCCGACGCCCTCAAGGCCATGCTGCGCAACGAGGACAAAGGGCGGTAGCGTCCTGGAGCGGTGATATCGAAATGCGCTCCGGTGAGTGACCTGCCGCCGGAAAGATTGCAGGTAACGCAGATAAACGCAGATACCAACGGATGAACGCAGATAAGGTAATGATTGCCAACAGACTGATCACTTTGTCAGTGTGATCGAATTTGTTCCGGCATTCCATGCCTTGATGACCCTGAAAAGGCTTTGGCTTCCGTAGATCGTCACTCAAGCAACGATCTACGGTTCTGACGGATGCATCCGTGTTCATCCGTAGATATCTGCGTTCATCTGCGTTACCTGCGATGTAAGCCGCATTGACACCGCAGAACGTCAGAGTCGATGTCGCAGTTATTTGCGATCGTCGCCTAATACGGCTTCTTGCCCCCCTCGGTGCTGGCCTTCTGATCGCCGACGACCGACTCGCCGGTGGGCGACATCAACGCCCAGTCACCACCGAAGCCATGCTTGCTCTGGCCGTTGACCTGGCCGGGGCCCTTGTCCTGAACGAAGCCGTACAGCGGCCAGCCGTTATAGGTCACCTGTGTGGCGCCGTCCTGGCGCTGGATGCTGCCGATCATTGTCTGGTTGATGCCCGGTCCGGCGCTGGCGGCGGTCCCGGACTGGGTCAGCGGCGGCCATGCCTGGGCGCAGGCGTCGACGCAACTGCTGCTCTGCCCGGGCGTGTCGGTGCTGAACATGTACAGGGCATGACCTTGCGAGTCGGTGAGATACTTGCCGTGAGGCGCCTTTTGCGCCACCGTCAGTTGGACATGGCTTTCGGTGGTCTTCTGGGACGGTCCGGCGGCCATGGCCAGCCCCGTCACCATGACCATCCCGACCACGCCGATGCCCAATACCTTGACCTTCATGACCGGACCTCCTGTTGACTGGGACCGTCCCAACATGGGCCGTCAAGCCCGACTCCACATCTGACCAGGAGGAAGATACGTGCTTGAATCCCTGACCATAGTGCTGGTCTGCCAACTGGCCGGCGAGGTGCTGGCCCGTCTGGCGGGATGGCCGATCCCTGGGCCGGTGGTCGGTATGGCCCTGCTGTTCGGCGGCCTGGTCCTGCGCGGCGGCCTGCCCGCCGATCTGGATGCCGCGGCGGGCGGCCTGCTGCGCCATCTGTCGCTGCTGTTCGTGCCCGCCGGTGCCGGCGTGATGCTGCACGGGGCACTGCTGGGGCGTGAATGGCTGCCTATCTCGGTGGCCCTGGTGGCCAGCACCGGTATCACCATCGCCGTCACCGGACTGGTGATGAAGGGGCTGACGGCCGCCCCACATCCCGACGCCACCGAACGACGCGAGGACGCGCCATGAACCGCGACCTGCGTGAGGTCTGGGTCTATCTGTCGGCCTCGCCGCTGCTGTGGCTGACGATCACGTTGATCGCCTATCAGGCCGGACTATGGCTGCATCGCAAAGCCGGCGGCTCGCCGCTGGTCAATCCGGTACTGCTGGCGGTGCTGATGGTGGTCGGCCTGCTGACCGTGTCGGGCACCGACTATCGCAGCTATTTCGATGGCGCCCAGTTCGTCCATTTCCTGCTCGGCCCGGCCACGGTGGCACTGGCGGTGCCGCTGTACAAGCAATTGCAGGTGCTGAAACGGTCCTGGGCGGCGATCGTCGTCGCCATCATCTGCGGCTCGCTGACCGCCGCGACCAGCGCCGTGGCGATCGGCTGGCTGCTCGGCGCCAGCCGCCAGACCCTGGCCTCGCTGGCTCCCAAATCGGTCACCACGCCGATCGCCATGGGCATCTCGGAACAACTGGGCGGCCTGCCGTCGCTGACCGCGGTGCTGGTCATCCTGACCGGTATTCTCGGCGCCATGCTGGGGCGCTGGGTGCTCGACGCGGTGCGGGTGCGCGACTGGCGAGCCCGCGGCATCGCCGTCGGCACAGCGGCGCATGGCATCGGCACGGCGCGGGCGCTGCAAGTCAACGAGGTCGCCGGCGCCTTCTCCGGTCTGGCCATGGGCCTGAACGGTCTGGCGACGGCGGTGCTGCTGCCGCTGCTGGCGGGGTTGCTGTGAGCAGGGCAATCAGGTGAACGAGGGTAGCGAAACGCGTTGAGGCCATGCTGTGCCATCAACGGGGAAAAGCAACACGGATAAACGCGGATATCCACGGATAAACGCGGATAACAGGCAATCCGTGTTCATCCCAGACCCGGCGAAGCCGGAATCCGTGTTCATCCGTGTTCCCCTGCGATCCATAAACCGAACGGGCATCTTTCGCGAGGCTGTTCACCCGATTGCCCTGTTGCTGTGAGGGGAAGACTTTCCCGCTACATCCCGGCGTGCTTCATGATGGCGGCGATATTCCACGAGCGCATCATGTCGGCCAGAATGTCGGGATTGTCGATGGCATTGCCGACCACCTGCAACAATAGCTGATCGCCGACCACCAGCATGATCTCGCCGGTCTTGTCCTTGGGATCCCAGCGCATCAGGGCCTGGCCACCGGCGGCGTTGACCTTGCTCATGCCCGGCTGGGCGGCCAGCGCGGCGGGGTTGCCGAGGATGTCGGAGACGCCTTTGACCGCTTCGGAATCGAGGATGATCGAGGCGTTGAGCGAGGCCTCGCCCTTTTCATAGCCGCGCATCACGGTCATGCCACCGCCGGTGATGCCCATGGCGTCGGCCTGGGCGTCATAGGCCTGCCAGCCGGGCGGCGCCGGCGGCATCAGCGGCACGAAGGCGCCGGCCAGACGGCCATGCAGGGCATCCAGGGCTTTCTGCATGGCGCCACCGGCTTTCAGCAGTTCGCCCTTCTGATAGGCCTGCTGCGCCGTGATCATATCGTCATTGATGGTATCGGCGGCGGACGGTGCCGCCGGCAGGGCCAGAAGCAGCAGGGACAGGGTAATGCTGACGGCGCGGCGCATACGGCGAAACTCCCGAACGGGACAGGGTGACTGATCGCAACCTAGCAGCGGACGCCGGAACCGGCAAGATCACCAACGCCGTAACACTGCGCAAGCGGTCAGCATGACCGGCCGCGGCCGTACCGCCGCCCAGCCGGGTGCAAACAGAGCATAGTCGACCCGGTGCAGCGCCGCCAGATAGCCGTCGGCCAGCCGGCCGGGCAGCAGTGCCGGGATCGCCTGCCGCTCGACCTTGGCGGCGCGGGCCCGGCGCAGATGGTCGCGCGCCAATTCGGCGATGTCGCGGGCGACCTGCTGGAGCCCCGGCGACGGTTTGCCGGCCAGCACCTGATGCGGCGCCACTCCATGCGCCACCAGCCGATCGAGCGGCAACGCCAGCCGTCCCAGCCCGGCATGGAACGGCACCGCCCGCAACAGACCGGTGAGCGCCCAGGCGATGCCGAGATGGCGCCCGGCCTGTCGTGCCGCCGCGCTGTCGGCACCGAGCACAGCGAGGGCCAGGTCGGTGACGGTGGCGGAACTGTCGTCGGCATAGCGCTCCAGGGCAGCCATGTCGGCGGGCGGCTGGTCGTCCAGGTCGGCCTCGCGGCTGTCGATCAGGCGTTGCAGGGTTGCCTCGGCGAGGCCGCGCCGCCGCATTGCCTCGGCCAGCGGCAGGGCCACCGGGTGAGGCGGCGACTCGGCTCCAGCGGCGATCGCCGCTACCGCGTCACGCCACCACTGCAAGCGAATCTGTCCCATCATCGGCTCGCGCACCACCTCCCGCAATTTCGCAAGTTCCAGATTGAACGCATAAAGTGCAAAAAGATCCTCGCGCCGAGCGGCTGGAGCGAACAGGCCGGTGACGAAACGGTCCCGGTCGTAGAGCCGGATCTGCTGCGCGGAATGGGACAAGGCGGGTGTCGGAGGCATGGCTGTTCTTCTAGGCTATCGGCGGCAATGCTGTTAGATTGTCCTGGACCAGGAACCACCGGGTGAGGGGGATAAAACCTTGCATTACGAGACGACCGAACGGAACGGTGTCATTGAGGTGACACTGCATGGACGTGTCACCTACTCGGATCACCCCTCTTTTCGCAACGTGATTGCGCAATTTCGCGATTCCTCGGCTCAGCAACTCGTCTTCGATATGCGCGATGTGGAATTCATCGATTCGGCGGGCCTCGGCATGCTGCTGATGGTGCGCGATACCGCTTCGCAGAAAAAGGCGCAGATCGTGTTGCGCGGCCCACGCGGCCAGGTGCAGCGCATCTTTGCCTCGAGCAAATTCGAAACCCTGTTCACCATCCAGGATTAGGTGGATCGTGTCGACTTCCTTCACCGTATGCGGCGATAACGTCCCCGACGATGTTGTTGCCTCCGTGGCCGGGCAAACCGGCGGCCGTCTCTGGCAGCCGCAGGGCGAAACGGCCCTGAAGACCTTGGACAAGGCCGCCACCGGCGAGCCGCTGGTCGTGCTGCTGGGCGAAATCGACGATGATCGGCTGATCGCCGCGCTGTCGCAGCCCGTGGCCGCCTGTATCGAGGTCGCCGGCGGCGTGGTGCCGGACCTGTCGGGCCTGGTTCTGGACGGGTTGTACATGAATATGTCGACCATGACCGCCTACGGCCTGGAACCGGCGCACCATTTCTGCGAAGCCCTGGCGGCGCGAATCGAGTTGTCGGAAAAAACCCGCCAACTGATGGAACTGGCGCTGCACGAGGCTCTGGTCAATGCCATGGTGCATGGCAATCTGGAAATCGGGCCGATCGCCAAGGACAACCTGGAAGACTTCATCCAGTTCTGTCAGTTGATCGAAACCCATCTGGCCGATTCCCGCTTCGGCCCGCGCCGCGTGGTCATGTATGCCCGCTGGGGCGGCGAGACCCTGGACGTGGTGATCGAGGACCAGGGCAAGGGCTATGACCCGTCAGCAGTCGACGATGTCGACCTGACCAAGAAATCGGGACGTGGCCTGTTCCTGATCCGCGATATCGCCCGCGAGGTGCTGATCGAGGACGGCGGTCGCCGTCTGGTGATGAGGTTCGAGCGATGACCGCGGTGGGCCGGACCGAGGCGCCCGGGTCCGGCATAGACGAGGAACTGCGCAAATGCCGCGTCCTGGTGGTCGAGGACACCGAGGCCAGCCGTCGGCTGATCGGTGCCTTCCTGGCCGCTGCCGGCATTCGCAATGTGGCTTTTGCTGTTGACGGAGTCGAAGGCCTGGAAAAGGCCGAAAGTTTCGACCCGGATCTGGTCATTCTCGATATCATGATGCCGCGCATGGACGGCTTCGAGGTGTGCAAGCGACTGCGGGCCACACCCCGCTTCCGCCGCCTGCCGATTCTGGTGCAGACCGCGCTGGGCGCGCCCGAGGAGCGGACCTCGGTGTTCCGCGCCGGTGCCACCGATCTGGTGACCAAGCCGATTCACGGACCCGAACTGATCGCCCGCGTCCGGGTCCATCTGGAAAACCGCATGCTGGTGCGCAATCTCGAGGATTTCCGCGAGCGGGTGCAGTCCGAGCTGAATCTGGCGCGCGAGATGCAGGCCCAGTTGCTGCCCAGCGCCGAGACCATCGCGACCCTGTCCGAACGGCACGGCCTGCTGTTGCAGGCGCATTTCGAGACCTCGTCGGAACTGGGCGGCGACTATTGGGGCGTGCGCGCCCTGGACGACCACCGTATCGCCATTTTCATCGTCGACTTCGCCGGCCATGGCGTGACCGCAGCGATGAACACCTTTCGCCTGCACACCCTGATCCGCCAGTTTCCGCCGGAAAGCCACAGCCCGGCCCAGTATCTCGGGCTGTTGAACGACCGTATCGTCGATCTGCTGGCCACCGACCAGTACTGCACCTTCCTGTACGGTATTCTCGACACCTCCACCGACCTGTTCGCCTATGCCGCCGCCGCCGCCCCGGCCCCCATCAAGGGCTCGACGGCCGGCGCCGAGATGATCGACTCCAGCGGCCTGCCGGTCGGCATCGCCCGCGGCATCCCCTATGACGAACGCGTCGTCCCCTTCCCGCCCGGCCATTTCCTGCTGCTCTATTCCGACGCCCTGACGGAAACCCAGAATACCGCCGGCCTGGTTCTGGAAGATGCCGACGTCACCGCCCTGGCCGTCGAGGCCTGTGGCACGGCCGACCCGATGGCCCATATCCTGGAGGCGTTCCGTCAGGATCGGCCGGTGGTCGGCGACGATCTGACGGTGGTGTGGCTGTCGCGGAAATAGAGTGCCGGGGTGTTCCCCATAGGCGCCAAGGCGACGGCCGCAAATACCCGATTCATGTGATTTCGGTCGTCGCCTGGACCGTGATGCAGATTTATACCGGCGCGCGTAATGTTTGACACATGCTCGGACCGATGCGCCGGTATTCAGCGGCCACTGAGGCCGCGGCCAAGCGCGCCCGGCGAGGGCATGGATGAGCCTTCAGGCTCGTCGGTATTACTGCATCACGGTCTCGCTTGGCCGCGGCCGCAATGGTCGCTGGTCGCGCCATGCGTCACATTTGGCGTGCGACGCTCTAGGTTGATGCCCATTGCTCATGCCCTCCCCTCCCCTCTTGACGACGGTTCCTACAATCGGCTACGGCCGACGATCGCCCGGTAAGCCGCTAGGATGATGATGGCGCCGATCACCGATGCGAGGAAACCGGCTCCTTCGCCTGGGCGATACCAGCCGACCGCCTGGCCGATCCAGGACGCGACGAAGGCGCCAGCAATGCCCAGCAGAATGGTGACGATGAACCCGCCGGGATCACGCCCCGGCATCAGCAGTTTGGCGATGATTCCGACGATCAGGCCAATGATGATGGTGCCGATGATTGCCATACGCTGTCTCCAGGATGCGTGGTGCCTTCGTCAAGAACAGTCGGCGGCGGCATCGGTTCGCGGGCGACGTCAGGGCATCGCTCTGGTATGGTCACCAACTTGTCTCTTGATGAAGGACTGAGCATGAAACGCGTCGTTTACTACCACGCCGGTCTTGTGGCCGATTTCGGCATCCCCGACGAACTCTACGTCGCTTTTGCCGAACGCGCCGGCAGCATTCCCGGCGTACCCGGCGCGGATCTGGAGAAGGCGCGCAAGGTGCTGGAGCGGGTGATGCGCGCAGCCTCGGCCGGCGGCGACGGCAAGGTGAGCGAGAACGAAGCGCTGGCCGCCTGCTATATCTGGCACCACCTCAACAACACCATCGAGGAAGATGGCCGAATCGAAGGCGACGTGCTGATCGCTGACGAAGAGGGCGATGGCGAGAATATCACCTTCATGCCGCTGGCCGACGTCGATCTGGTCGAAGCGGACGGGACGGACGAGGGCTGATACCAGCCGCCATTGCGGCCGCACCTGAGCGCGGAGCGCGCCCGGCGAGGGCATGGACAAGCCTTCAGGCTCGTCGATATGACACATAGGAAAGGCGCCGCGGCATGACCGCGGCGCCTTTTCTTTATCGGGTCCGAGGTAGACGGCGCCCGCGACCAGCGGCCATTGCGGCCGCGGCCAAGCGCCTCGCCTCCCGGTCCGCCTCAGGCGGCCTTGACCAGCTGAGTGAACTCGCCGACGCTGTCGGTGGCGCGCTTGCGCAGGATTTCCATGGCCTCGGTGCCCGACTTGCCTGCCATCTCGGCGATCTCACGGGCATTGGCAACCTGCTTCTCGGCCGAGGTCTTCATGAATTCGACCTGCTTCTCGACCTTGCCGAGGTTGGCGGCAGCGAAATTGTCGCGCGCGGCCTCCATGCCTTCCTTCACGGCACCCTGCACCATCTCGGCCTGACGCTTGAACATGGCCTGCGCGCCTTCCACCAGCTTGGTGTTGGCAGCGACGAAAGCGTTCATGTTCTTCTGCTGAATCTCGGCCAGCGCCTTGAAGTCGACGGTCGAGGTGGAAGCGAACATCTTACCGAAATCGGCGGGCATCTTGAACATGGGGATCTCCGTGAGGCTTTGTGCAGTGCAGCAATTGCCCCTTTTGTAGCCGCGAACTCCACCGGCGTCAAGTTGAATTTTGCAGTGCAGCAAATGATATTGATCCGTTGATCCCTCGCCGCAAAAAGGAAAAGGCCCGACCCGCGTCGCCACTGGTCGGGCCCTTCGTCATGCTACGGACAGCGTGATCAGATCAGAGCAATGCTTTCCGCCTGCGGGCCTTTGACGCCCATGCTGACGGTGATACGCACCCGCTGGTCCGACTCCAGGGCGCGGATGCCGGAACGCTCCAGCGCCTTGATGTGGACGAACACATCCTTGCCGCCGTCGTCGGGAGCGATGAAGCCGAATCCCTTGTCGACCGAGAAGAACTTCACCTTGCCCTCGACGGACTCGGCAATGATCTGCGGGCCGGCGCGGCGCGGCGCGCGGGGGGCCGCGGTACCGGTATCAATGCTCGTGATGGACACGACCTGCGGGCCGCGCTGGCCCGGGCCGAGATCGCACACGATCGTGGCACCTTCGGCGATATCCTGATGACCCGCGCGCTCGAGAGCCGAAATGTGCAGGAAGGCATCCGGCGAGCCGTCCTTGGGGGAGACGAATCCGAAGCCCTTCTGCGAGTTGAACCACTTCACCGTGGCGGTGACGTTCGGCGTCGAGACCACGGCTCTGCTGCTGCTGCTGCTCGGGCTGCTGCTGCTGCTGTCGTGTCCCCCCCGTGTCGGGCGAGGCTCGTACCCGTAGCCTCCTCCGAAATCGTCCTGCCGGTGGTCCGAATGTCTCCTGCGGCCTTCGGACCTATCGCGCTGCCATGCCATGTGCTGTCTCGTTCCTAGTCAAAGTCGTGATCTGAATTCGCCAGATCGGTATGCCGTTCGTTTGCGTTGCGCCTGGCGCCCCACGAAGCTAACCGCGTTCCGCTTCCCGATCCACCATTCCTGACGATGTATTCGCCTTTGCGACCCACTCGCCCCATGCGAATGCCGTCGCTACACGAATAGCGCACTCCTCTCCTGTTCCGTTCCACGGCGGAGGTCCAAGGCGAGGCTTGCACTTATCCCATCCAACCTTAGTTTCGCAAAACAAACAAGCGAATATTTCGGTCGGGCGTCACGATGGAGCATATGCGACTTTTGCCGACAAGAGGCGCGACCCTATTGCGCGCCTGGGACTCAGTCGAATCGGACGTGCTATTGCACTGGTCCGCCTATATCGCAGGTATCATCCCTCTCTACCCCGCCTCATGCCATTGGCGTAGACACGACTCCTGACCGAACGGAGTAATCTGGAAGAAGGTTAGGTACATCTGTATGCCATCTGGTATCCCGATTCAGCACCTTGGTGACAGGCGCTGCGGATTCAGAGGGGAGAGAGCCATGTTCGGTTGCTGCAAATCCTGTTCCATTGCCAACCATGGCCTTGACCGCGAAGATTTTGCCGGCTTCCTCGCTCCCGCGCTCGCCGCCGAAGGTTATGGCCTTCTGGCGGTCTGCGAAGAATGCGGCCCGGTGCTGGTCGACGGTGACGGCAAGCGCATTGCGTCGCGGCCCGAAGTCCGGGCGTGCGACGCCTAGCCCGTTGCGGGACCGGCCCTTGCGGGACTAGTCGGTCACCGGACGGAAAAAACGGGTGTTCATGAGCGTCTCGACGGACACCGTGGTGCTATCGCGGCCAGACTCCTTGACGAGCCGCGCATGACGCGGCAAACCCGGTGTTTCCAGAACCTTGTCGACGATCCAGACCACCGGCTGCTTTGAATCGACCTTGATGAAGCGGTCGCCTGCTTCGATTTGTAGCTTTCCCCGCATATCCTCACCACAAGGGCGTCCTGGGCATGGCGGCAAGACGCCCGAAACCCGCCTGAATCAGCTTATCCGGCTGACGGTGTAACGCAGTTCGGGGGGAATGATCAAGGTATCTCCGACGTGGCCGCCAACGCTTCTGTACCGACTCCGTGACAACGATGCCATCCGCCCCTCAGTCGGCAATTGCCAAGGCACCGCGAGAGGCGTAGGAAACCAGCATTGCGGGCTTTGTTCCCGCTGCGCCGTGCGAGGAAATCATGTCCGCTTCCGACGACGAGACACTGAACGGCATTGTGGCCCTGGTGATCGAAGATGATGGTATGCAGCTGATGGCCATGCAGATGCTGCTGGAAAGCTGGGGCTGCGCCGTTCTGCCGGCCGCCAGTGCCCAGGCCGCGGCGCAGGTGATCGCTCAGGGCGGCCAGCCCGATCTGATCGTCAGCGACTTCCGCCTGCCCGACAACATCTCGGGAATCGATGCCGTGGCCCGCGTCCGCCAGACCCTGGGACGCAACCTGCCCGCCATCCTGCAGACCGGCGACACCGATCCATCACTGGTCCGCGATGCCCAGACCCATGGCTATGCGCTGCTGCACAAACCCTATGATCCCAATCACCTGCGCAGCCTGATGGTAACCCTGATCGGCCGCGCCTGATCGACAGGACGCGCTGGCGAGCTACGGGCCCGCCACATCACCGATTCTCGTGCGTATGCTCGCCGATCAGGCAGCCTTCGCTATCGACTCCAGCGGATTCGGTATGATGGCCTTTGATGCTGAACGGAGAAAGGGCGCATCAGCGCCCCATGCTCGCCGCGAAGTGATCTGACAGCGAAGGGATTGGAGCGGGTGAAGGGAATCGAACCCTCGTCGTAAGCTTGGGAAGCTTCTGGACATCCCCGGCTATCTATTTGAAAACAAGTCATATTGTTCCGGTCCCGGCCGCCGGTGTAAGCGCTGGTGTAAGTCCCTGCGCCTCCTTCAAGGAAGCAGCGATATCGGCGATAGACCGGAACAGGGTCAGGGGATCGTCAGCGGACGCCATGAAGCCGCGCCGCAGCCAGAACGCCGACGCGTCGGCATCAATGGCCCTGACCACCAGAGCCCGCCCGCCGACCAGTTCGGCGCCTCGGACGCTGCGCTCCAGCGCATGGCGCAAGAGGCCCGTGCCGATGCCCTTTCCCACCCAGCCGGTATCCGTCGCCAGTTGCCCGAGCAGCAGGCAGGGAACCGGGTTGGGTGGCTGCCCGGTGCGGATCGAGCGCGGCAGCAGATCCGGGACCACCGCCGTCGGCGCAAGCCCGTAATAGCCCACCACCCGGCCAGCATCATGCACCACCAGGACGACCGTGAAGCCCTTCTGCTGATTGCCCAGTGCCCGCGTCTTCAGCCAGCGGTCCAGGATCGACTTGCCGCAGGAAAACTGCGACACATCATGCTCGGGCGTCAGCAGCTCGGGACACGACAGAGCCACCGCTAATCGGTCCCGTCGCTCTCGGCGTCCCATGGCGCCGGCCGACGCAGCACCTCCACCATCGCCGGCACAGCTTCGCCAGGGGCTGAAATCGCGTCGCTGAATGCCTGGAACGCCTCCGGGCTCATTCGCACCAAGCCGCTTGCCATCAGCACTTCTTCGGCGGCCCGAACCGCGGCCTCGCGCACGAAATCCGTCCGCGACCGTCCGCGCAACCCTGCCGCCCGGTCGATGAGTGCGATGTCAACATCCGGCAACCGCATCGACAGCGGATGATCTTTGCGTTGAGCCCTTGCAGCCATGGTGCGCTCCCTCCGTCACCGGATGATAGGCGATGGTAGCGCAAAATGCAATACAGTGGCTGCTGTCGCTCAAGCTGAGCCGCAGATCGACGGGACGTCCCTGATCGGCTTATGCCCCGCCCATCGGTAAGTTCCGGATTCCGACCCCATAAACCTCTTCATGGCATGACGTTATCCACCGGAACCTACCGATGAGGAGTTCTTGCAAGCAAGGCGTCATCGCCTTACTATGTAAGGCAAGACAACCTTACTGCTGAGGGGCGCGCATGCCAGTTATACCCCGTCTACGCCACGATCCGAAATTCGGCGTAACTGCCCAGGTACCCCCGGAACTGGCTTCAGAGCACACTCATCAGCGTGCCCAGGTACCCCAGCGCATTGGAAAATAAGCATATTTTGCGGAGGAAAAGGCCGAAAACCGCTGTTTTTCGGCCTTTTCCTGTCCA
>OBEQ012931939.1_pt1 | contig 18709 bp, 16 predicted proteins | sample 1670901 | NCBI WGS metagenome assembly OBEQ01 (sample SAMEA104232315, study PRJEB22302) | groundwater metagenome | biome: forest; feature: aquifer; material: groundwater | place: USA | collected 2011-08-07 | depth 5.4 m
AAATTATTAAAAAGGAGCGCCCTCGTGTCAGCCTGAAACGCATGAGGAAGTTGGCTGGATGGGATCATGGATTCTTGGATACCGTATTAATGGCTAAATTTTAATGAGGGAGCCCTGGGAATGAATTAGTGAGGAAAGTTATTTTTACCCCTCACCCGACGCACAAAAAACGTGCGGCGGGTGAGGGGGGCGGAATAATCAATGACTCACATGAAAACAATCCCAGTCTCTTAAACATTGCAATAGATTGATTTAGCGCTTATTCTCCCCATTAGATTAATTACAGGTCAGTCAATGTCAACGTTTAAAAATAAAAAAGATCCACACGCTGAAAGGGAAGCACAAAAATACGGGAATCCCATTCCGAGCCGTGAATTTATCCTTGAATATCTTGCCGAAAAAGGTCAACCCGCAAACTACGATCAAATCTTAGACGATTTAGGTCTGGAAGGTAGCGAACAGCAAGAAGCATTGCATCGTCGCTTAATTGCGATGGTGCGTGACGGTCAATTATTGCGTAATCGCAAGGGGGCGTATGGGCCACTTGAGAATATGGAGTTAATGGCCGGTCGCATTATTGGTCATAAGGATGGTTTTGGTTTTATGGTGCCTGATAAAGGCGGCGATGATTTATTTTTGAGCCCGCGCCAAATGCGTAATGTATTTCATGGCGATCGCGTTTTAGCGCGCGTTTCTAATATTGATTCTCGTGGACGCCGCGAAGCCGTGATTGTCGAAGTACTTGAGCATAATACCCAACAATTAGTCGGACGTTTTTATACGGAAGGTGGCGCGTCGTATGTCGAACCTTCTAATAAACGTGTGACCCAAACGATTTTGATTTCACCAATGGCGACACACGGCGCTGAACACGGCCAAATTGTCGTTGTTGCGCTCACTGGTCAACCGACAAAACATGTGCGTCCTCTGGGCGAAGTTGTAGAAGTATTAGGCGATCACATGGCGCCAGGAATGGAAATTAATGTGGCGATTCGCAATCACGAATTACCCAATGAATGGCCAGAAGAAACATTAGCCGAAGCATCGCGTTTTGCACCACATGTGGTTGAATCAGATTTAACACCGGATCGCGTCGATTTTCGTCATCTGCCATTTGTCACCATTGATGGCGAAGATGCCAAAGATTTTGATGATGCCGTATATTGCACGCCACGCAAAGAAGGTGGCTGGACTTTATATGTAGCAATTGCTGATGTCAGTCATTATGTGCGTCCGCAATCATCACTCGATAAAGAAGCATATAAACGTGGCAATTCCGTGTATTTTCCCGGCCGCGTGATTCCGATGTTGCCAGAAGTGTTATCCAATAATTTATGTTCGCTCAATCCTGCTGTGGATCGCTTAGCCATGGTGTGTGAAATGACGATTCATCCCTCTGGACGCATCATGGAGTTTCAATTTTCTCAAGGCGTGATTAAATCGCAAGCGCGCCTGACTTATACGCAAGTGCATGCCATGATAGAAAAAAATGATTTGCGCACCCGCGAACGTTTTCCTGAAGTCGTGCCGCATTTGGAACAGTTATATGATTTATTTAATCACTTACACAAAGCGCGCCAAGCACGCGGTGCTATCGATTTTGATTTACCAGAAACAAAAATTGTTTTTGGTAAAGATCGCAAAATAGAAAAAATTATTCCCTATGAACGTTTTAATTCGCATCGTGTGATTGAAGAATGCATGTTAGCGGCGAATATTTGCGCGGCGAAACTTTTAGAAAAAAATGAACAGCCGGGTTTATATCGTGTTCATGAAGGTCCCACTGAAGAAAAACTTGAAGATTTGCGGCGTTTTTTGAATGAAATGGAATTGAAAATGCCACATCATCGTGCTCCAGTGCCAGCTGATTACGCGCAGATTTTACGTGCAATTCAAGATCGTCCCGATGCACACATGATACAAACGGTATTGTTACGTTCTATGAGCCAAGCTGTTTACGATCCCAACAATCGCGGCCACTTTGGTTTAGCGTATGAGGCATACGCGCATTTTACTTCGCCGATTCGGCGTTATCCGGATTTGTTGGTACATCGCGCGATTAAACAGGTGTTATTAAAAACGCCAGCGCATTTAAATGAAGAAGGATTAGTAAAAGCGGGTGAACATTGTTCGATGACAGAACGGCGTGCAGATGATGCAACCAATGAAGTGACTGATTGGTTGAAATGTGAATTTATGATGGACAAAGTCGGCCAAGAATTTGCTGGCGTGATTTCTGGGGTGACTAGTTTTGGATTTTTTGTGGAATTAATCGATGTCTATGTCGAAGGTTTAGTACATATTAGCGCGCTGCCAGGGGATTATTATAAATTTGATCCGATAAAACATGCATTATTAGGCGAACGTTCTGGTCGACGTTTTCGCTTAGGCGATCCTGTGACGGTGCAAATCGCACGCGTCGATTTAGATCAAGGCCAAATTGATTTTGTGTTACCGGGTAGCGATGTTGATACAGAAAAAAAAGGTGAAGCCAGAAATAAAAAATCAGCAGGTAGTAATAAATCCGGTAAAAATAAATCGGATAATAATAAAAATCAGAAAAAACCAGGAAAGAAAAATAGAAGACGAAGGTAAGATTATTTGTTGTCATCCTTCGCGCTCAGGATGACAACTTGCGAAATATAGTGGCAAATGAGTTATTCAATTTTACCGGACAGTAATGAGCGATAGCCTGGCATGACATATTGACATAACAAGATGACACACAAACATGACTCACTCTCACATCTACGGTTTACACGCAGTATTATCCCTTTTACAACACCACCCCGAACGTGTGTTGCGTTTGTGTGTGCAACGCGATAAACAAGAAAAAAAATTAGAAACATTATTACAAATAGCCACACAAGAAAATGTCGTCATTGCTTTATTATCAAAACAAGAATTAGATCGTATGACGCAAGAAGCCAATCATCAAGGTGTGATAGCGGAATGTAAAAAATCGCCTGCATATACAGAACGTGATTTAGCTAGCATTTTGCAACAAGCGACCACGCCACCGTTTGTGTTGGTGTTAGATGGCGTGCAAGATCCACATAATTTAGGCGCGTGTTTTCGCGCAGCGGATGCGGCCGGTGTGCATGCCATTATCGCACCCAAAGATAAAGCCGTTGGCGTGACCGCGGTCGTGAGCAAAGTCGCAAGTGGTGCTGTAGAAACAGTGCCGTTTGTGCAAGTCACTAATTTAGTGCGCACATTAGAAATATTAAAAGAATTAGGCGTGTGGATTTATGGTGCGTGCGCAGAAGCAAAACAAACACTTTATCAAACGGATTTAACCGGTCCAGTCGCGATGGTGTTGGGCGCAGAAGGCACGGGTTTGCGCCGTTTAACGCGCGAACATTGCGATGCATTAATTAACATTCCCATGCGCGGCACAGTCGCAAGTTTGAATGTCTCTGTCGCTGCTGGGATTTTTTTGTTTGAAGTGGTACGGCAGCAGCAGAAGAATCGAACTTAATCAATTGATTATTTATCTATAAAAATATTAGAACAACGTGGCTTGGCAATATTAAGAATTGCTGGTAGTCATCATCGCATGGGAAAAGGACATCTAAGAACAACTGTTCCTGTTCATGGTAAACGAGATATTGGTAAAGGATTATTGGCGGCAATAGAAAAACAAACTGGAGTTAAATTCAAATGAACGTATTATATCCTGCAGTTTTTAAATTCAATCGAACAGATAAACGCTATACAGTACGTTTTCTTGATTTTCCGGAAGCAATGACAGAAGGTGAATCACTCGAAGAAGCATTTTTTAACGCAGCTGAAGTATTAACGCTCACATTAGAAGGCAGAATAGATGAGGGTATAGAAATACCAAAACCTTCTCATCGTCAACATGCAAAATTAATCGCACCCTCTGCAAGAGCACAAGCAGCGTTATTAATGCGTTGGGCTAAAGGCGAACACACAACAGCAGAAATTGCGCGCGCACTAAATACTTCTTGGCCCGCGGTTGCGCGTTTGGAAGATCCACATCATTGGCCGAATTTACGACAACTTGAACGGGCGGCGGCTGCCATCGGTCAACGTTTAGTTATCTCATTAGAACCGGTTTCTACAGAATAAAAAGAAGTCATGATTTGTTTGTACAGAGTTTTTCCTGCTCAGTATTTTTTTTTTGCAAAATACGCCGTTTTTTAATAGAATAAAAATCTTAAAATAAAAATCTTATTAAAAATTAAATAAAAAAATGAGGAAATAAAAATGTCGCAAGAAGTTATTGTTATTCATTATTATCACAGCAACCCTAAAATTAAAGCAGCCCTTGCCTCAGGCCAGCCAACTCAACAAGATCATGCTAAAATCGAGGCTGTTGCTCGCAGTCAACTTAGGGTATTTCAAACGATTCAAGGTCTTTTTAGGAACAATCCACTACCTATTGTTGTTGAAGGATTTCCTGAACGCAAAAAAGATCCGGAGGTCAGTAAGTATTATAAAAAAATATTTCCAAACGGAAAAATACCCGATAAATATGAAGATTTAAATGATGACCAATGTGCATTTTTGGCAGGTTTTGGCGCAGCTGGTGCGGTTATCGCGGATGAAAAAGGTTTTACTAAATGGTTTTCTGATGATTTGAATTATCAATCATTTAATTCCAATATACCAATCGAAAACAAAAGTATACCAAAGAATGAAGAAGCATTAACGAGTACTGATAAAGATAAGCTAAAAAAATATGGGGAAATAAATCAAATACGTGAATATTTAATTTTACAAAAAGCTGAGCAGGCTGCTGAACAAACTGGAAGCTATCGGGTGATTGTGCTTATAGGAGGCACACATAACATCGAGGCTACGCAAAAAAAATGTTTTCCTAATATGAAAATTAGAACCATTGATGCGACTACCTCTATAACTGATCTGACGATGGAAGAGGCAATCAAAAAATATGATAAATATCGTGACCCAAACATAGATTGTAAACGCCTTGCCAATGGATTTAAGAATAGAAATGATCTTACGGGTAAAGGTACAAGTACTGGGAAATCTAAACCAAAGACTGATGAAAGCCCTACAGGTGAGGCGGCCAATAAAAGCAAAACTACACCACAACCTGCGGTTCAACCATCACCACCACCGATGCAGCAACAACAACCGTTGCCATCACTCGTACCACCACCAAGCTCGGTGCAAATGATTGCTAATAATACAAATACTTCGATATTTTCATATCAGGCTTATGGAAATGCGGGATTGATAGTTGGCGGCGTTGTTGGCGTGGGCTTGGGAGTATATGGATTATTTAAATGCTGTACAAAAGGTCGGGACGGCAAAGATAAAGTTAAACAGCTGAATACGGACCGTGACAGTAAACATCATGAAGAAGGTCATGAAAAAGAACATAAAAAACCTTATAAAAAACATTATAAAAAACAGTAAAGCAAATTAGTTAATTTCAAAAGTAACCAATGAAATGAACCCATCCATCTCCATTGGTTACTGTTTCACCGCACCCATTAGTTTGGCGTATGCTGACGCCACCCACTTTGTAGGCGGCGCGATTAAACATTTCATCAGTTAATTCAGGAAGTTCATCATATTCATCTACCCGAATTTTATGTTTATCAACTTTCTTCAAATTGCTTTTGATATTTCTTGATTTCGCGCTCATTTGCTTTCCTCATTGAGAAAATATGTCGAGTATTATCACGTTGAACATAACCTATAATAACCATACGTTTAGCAAGATGTCCCACAGCTATTATGCGTTCTTCACCATAATCTTTTCTTATATCTTCAAATTCGAATGTTGGGCCATCAAATACAATTTTGGCATCTAAAAAATCAAGGCCGCAATCTTCAAAAGTTTTCTTACGCTTTTCAGCATCATACTTATTTTCATAATAAACCGTATACGTAGCTAGTAATTAGAGTGACGTATTTTAACCCATTTTTTTAGGTTTTCTAAACATTAAATCGAAAATGCATAATATCGCCGTCTTGCACAATATAATCTTTTCCTTCTAAGCGCCATTTGCCCGCTTCTTTTGCGCCTTGTTCACCTTTGAATTGAATGAAATCGTTGTATGACACGACTTCTGCGCGTATGAATCCTTTTTCAAAATCAGTGTGAATCACGCCCGCTGCTTGCGGTGCAGTTGCACCCACTGAAATCGTCCACGCACGCACTTCTTTTTCGCCCGCGGTAAAATATGTTTCTAATCCCAATAATTTATAACCCGCATGAATGAGACGATCTAATCCGGGCTCAGTTAAATTTAATTCTGTTAAAAATAATTTTTTTTCTTCATCTTCTAATTCTGCAATTTCAGCTTCTATCGCGGCGCAAATGACAACGACTTCCGCTTTTTCTGCGGCGGCAATTTTTTTGACGTCATCCAATAATGTATTATTTTCAAAACCTTTTTCAGAAACATTGGCAACATATAACGTTGGTTTAAATGTTAATAAATGAAATTGCAGCAACATTATTTTTTCTTCTTTAGTAAGATTAAGTGCGCGTGCTGGTTTGGCTTGATTTAATTGTTGTTTGACGCGTTCTAATAATGCTGATTCGATGATGGCAGTTTTATCACCGGATCTTGCTGTTTTTTGTGTGCGCAACATCGCGCGTTCGACCGTTTCTAAATCGGCTAAAGCGAGCTCGGTGTTAATCACTTCAATATCTTGTACCGGCAAAATTTTGCCATCGACGTGAATAATATTGTCATCTTCAAAACAACGCACTACATGCACAATGGCGTTGGCTTCACGTATGTGTGATAAAAATTTATTGCCGAGACCTTCACCTTGCGCCGCACCTTTGACTAAGCCGGCGACATCTATAAATTCAACGGCGGTAGGTAAAATGCGTTGCGGATTGATGATGGCAGCAATTTTATCGAGACGCGGATCGGGCACAGCCACCACGCCGACGTTCGGTTCAATCGTGCAAAAAGGATAATTCGCCGCTTCCACTTGCGCTTTCGTTAAGCAATTAAATAAGGTGGATTTACCGACGTTAGGTAACCCGACGATTGCACATTGTAATGCCATGATGTTTTCCTCTTTTTTGTCACTGTGTTCGGGATGACAGACTAGAATGACAATTCTTCTATTTTCCCGTATGCAGCGTCTGCATCGCGCGTGGAAAATCGCCACTCAAAATAAATGGCAATACTTCATACGCTTGTTGTAATGCGTGATTAATTTCTTCTTTATCCGCTTTCGATGGCGCATCTAACACATAATCAACGACATCTTTACCTTTTCCAGGATGACCCACACCAATACGCAAGCGACAAAATTGTTTGGTGTGTAAGTGGCGAGTAATATCTTTCAACCCATTATGTCCACCATCACCTCCATCAAATTTCAACTTAATGGTACCGACGGGTAAGTCGACATCATCATGCACAATTAACACGGCAGCAGGCGATAATTTGTGATAATTCAAGCAGGCTTTGACCGCTTGGCCGCTTAAATTGATGTAAGTTGTTGGAATTAATAATTGACAGTTAGCAGGGGTTTTTATCACGCCATGTAAACCATGATATTTTGCTTCAAAGCGCAAATTAATATGCGCTGCATGCGCAATGATTTCAACAAACCAGGCACCGGCATTATGCCGCGTTTTTGCATATTCTTTTCCAGGATTGGCCAACCCAACAATCAGTTGAATTGGCAACGGAATAGAAGGTACGGCCTGGTTGTCCATAAAATAGCTTTTTATTTTTACTTAAGTTACTTGGATTTTTCTCCGCCGGTGCTACCACCGCCTGTTGCACCACCCGCAGTACCACCGCCAGCAGCACCTTCTTCATCACCTTTCTGTGCCATTGCAGGTACTTCAGATGCAACCGGTGCCTCGGTTGGAATTTCTTCTTCAGCACGCGGCACATGTACGGAAACGACTGGCTTATCATCGTCATGCGTTAATGCAACTAATTCCACGCCTTTAGGCAATTTGATATCTGATAAATGCAAAATTTGGTTAAGTTGCATGTCAGTAATATCTAATTCCAAATATTCTGGCAAATCATCAGGGAAACAAGAAACTTCGACATCACTGGTGATATGCGAAATCAAACCACCGGCTTTGACACCCGGCGCTTTGTCGCCACCCAAGAAATGTAGTGGTACATTCATATGCAGTTTTTCATCTTTACGTACACGTTGAAAGTCCACATGGACGATACGCGCTTTGAAAGGATGACGTTGCACATCTTTGAGAATGACGCGTTCTGCTTCAGCATCAATTTTTAAACTTAAAATACGCGAATAAAACGCTTCATTTAAAAGCGCTTTTGCAATTTTTTTGTGTTCGATCGTTAAAGAGATAGCTGCTTTTCCACCACCATAAACCACACCAGGTACTTTTTCATCGTGACGTAGGCGGCGGCTCGCACCTTTCCCTTTCTCGTGGCGAACAGTAGCTTCAACTTCAAACGAATTGTTGTTAGAGGATGCCATGTTTTTTACTCCACTTAATATAAGGTTTTTAGGTTAAAAATAGGTCAAAAATCGCCCTCATCCCGCGACCAGAATGAGGGAGCGCCTATTGTACATAAAAATGCTGCAGAAGCTAGTAGACCGTTTCACTTATTTTGACCTGTTATATTGACTCTCGCTCCAAACACGACATCTCTGTCGTTAAGGATTGCATCCTGCAATCCAGTCGCTCTGTCAACATAACAGGTCAAAATAAGTGAAACGGTCTACTAGGGTTTATCTATTTTTGTGTTAAGGGAAGGGGCTTTTATTCTCTCTTTTTTTCTCTTCCTCTTCCTCTTTCTCTTTTTTTACGTAGCTAAGGTTTGCTACGTACGCTAAATTTTCAAGTGGCTCTTGTTTGCGTTTGCCCTTAAATGTTACATCGTTATCACCATTTTTATTCAGATCAGTTTTTTGTTTTTTAACGGAATCACTATTTTGTGCAGCAAATATATTAAAACCTTGTGATGAAGTTGAGTTTTCTGGCAACAATCTTTTAGTTGGCAAGAATTGTGACTGTTGTTCTGTTGTCTTCGTAATCATTTTATTGATGTTATCAAACTGTTGCTCAATTGCTGCGTTTTTATTTTCCAGCTCATTTGAAATCTTTTGTATTCTTTCTGGGGTATTATCTATTTGTGCAGGATTTTTTTTCAGAATAGCAGCAATTACAAGGATGTTAGGATGGATCTCTAAAAATAATCTTTCTATTGTTTGTAATGATATTTGAATTGTTTGGTTATCATGAAGATTCAAATCATTTATTTTTTTCCGTAAATTACTTTGCTGTTCTATTAATATTCTGTATTTTTTTAGAAGAACACCGCATTGAGTTTCTATGTTGTTATTTGTATTTGATGTTTCAGTTGTATTGTTATTATTTTGATGATGGAGATGAGCGAAATAGGATGCAGTAGTTATTTTTGATGCCCTTTTGTTTGATTCTATTCCTCCCATTTCTTTTAATACAGCTATTTGTTCTGTACGCTCCTTTGGTAATTCTTGGCCTAATAATTTTTCGGTTATAACAATCCTATTGTTTGTTAAAGCGTTAATTAAAAAATCAAGCGCTGTTGTTATTAGAGCTCGGTAGCTAAAACTAATGAGAGGAAGGGTGATCGGTTTTTCGTGTTGTGCATTGAGCGCTTTTACGGTAAATAAAACCTTTCGTTTTATTGCTGCGGATGGCATGTCAATACCAAGTTTAGAAAAGTCAGTTTCTTCAGGGATTATTTCGTTATTATATTCGTTTTTATAAATAAATACGTCTGACAATATTAACAACGCGAAAGAAGAAGTTTTATCTTTAGTTAATAATTCGCGACAAAATTTTGCAATTTGTTGTGGTTTTTTTTCTGGCAGGACACCATCAGAAAAATCCCTTGTTTGAGCCGGGATATTTGAATGGACAATGCTAAGTAGATCTAGTAAGCGTTCTGCTGCTTCGGTATGATTTGGTTTTAGCGCGAGGTGACGTCTATATAAATTAGCACACCATTCATAAAAATTTTTAGCTGTTTGTTTGTCAGGATCATCAACACCTAAATCCATTTTAAATAATTCTGGGCTATTTATATTTAATAAAAGAAGATTTGCAACTTCAAAATAGGTATCGGGATTATCTTGCTTATGTTGCATTGCATATTTATAAAAATATTTTATTGGAGAGTGCTGAGCATCGCCTGATATTCCTTGCCTGTGAAAATTTATTAAGTCCTGAAAGCTTCTGACTACTTTTTTAGAAGCAAGTAAACGTGATAACTCAAATAAAGCTTTTTCATGCGCAGGATTTTTGTCTAACACTCTTCTCAATAATATAGCAATGATTTCTTCGCGCGATGGGTCAATTTTATTAATTGAAAAGTCTTCTGCGATCGGATTAATTCTTTTCTCTATTATCCATCGTGTCAATAAAAATAAGGAATCAGGACCATCGCTAAATTGCAATTCGTGGCGTAGCAATAAAGCAGCTTGTTCTTCTTTTGTAGCAGGCATGCCATGAGGTGAAAAAGAAAAATCACTTGCCTCTGCTGCTACATTTTGCTCCATGATAAGAAAAGCTAAAGAACCTAAAGCAGTCGTATCGAATGATTTTTGCGATAAAATGTATCGACATAGTCCGGCAGATTGTTCTGTTGAAGAATGATTTACTAAATAACGTAAATTTTCTGGAAAATCAGTGGGAAGTGCTTTTGCTCCGTTGAAAAAAGCAATCGCTAAATTGAGTTTTGACGATAAAGAATTTGCACGCCGATATAATGTTGCTGCTTGTTCTACAACTGTTTCCGGGGCTGTTTCTAAAAAATCAGCGGGGGCCGCGGATATTTTGTTTCCAGCAATCATAACGCCTAATGTAGTTAAGGCCTCTGCGTGTGTCGGATCCAGAGCTAATAATTGACGCAGTAATTTCGCTATTTGTTCTGGTCTGGTTTCAGGAAGTTGTTTATCGAAAAAATCATCTGCGGTTATTTCTATGCGAGAATGTAGTTGCAAGGTATGAATCAGCGAGAAAAGATAATTAATGTTTATTTCTCCATGATCATTATTATTGTTACTTGCTTTTAATTGTTGTCGACAAAAGGCAATGACCGCTTTCGGGCCATTTACTTGGTGAGAGAGTAAAGTCGAAAATTGCTCGGAAGTGAATGTATTAATAATATTAATATTCGTCTGTCTTAACATACGATTTCCTCGTCAATTCGTTAAATAATATTTTTTTCATCATGAATAAATAAATGTAAAAGTAATCCAATTTTTGGATTACTTCGGAGCGCCTGCTCCTTGCGTGAGGCGTAATGCGTAAACGGATTAATCAATAATTTAATCAATAAACATGCGGCTCAATGATCCTGCACCACTGATGCGACGTATGGCTTCAGCAATAGTATCGCTCAAACTCAAGCAACGTATGCGCGAACAATGTTTTGCATTTTCTTGTAAGGGGATGGTGTCGGTCACTACAATTTCATCTAATAAAGAATGATTAATATTTTGTATGGCTTTGCCGGATAAAACCGGATGGGTAACATAAGCAGCGACTTTGGATGCGCCATGATCTTTGAGTGCTTCTACCGCGCGACACAAGGTGCTTGCGGTATCAACAATGTCATCGACAATAATACAATCGCGATCTTTGACATCACCAATAATGTGCATGACTTGTGCTTCGTTTTGGCGCGGTCGACGTTTATCAATGATGGCTAAATCAGCGCCAGCAATGCGTTTTGCGATGGCGCGTGCGCGAATGACGCCACCCACATCAGGTGAAACCACCATGACATTTTTATACGATTTTTGATGAATATCATCCAACATGATGGGCGTACTATATAAGTTGTCGACTGGCATATAAAAAAAGCCTTGGATTTGATCCGCATGTAAATCGACCGTCACTAAACGACTAATACCTACTGCCGCCATCATGTCGGCCACAATTTTTGCAGTGATAGGCACGCGCGCAGAACGTACGCGACGATCTTGACGAGCATAGCCAAAATAAGGAACGACGGCGGTGATTTTTGCAGCAGAGGCGCGACGCAAGGCATCGGCCAATAAAATTAATTCCATCAAATTATTATTGGAAGGTGCGCAAGTCGATTGCACAATAAAAATATCGCGGCCACGAACATTTTCTTCTATTTCAACCATGGTTTCGCCATCGCTGAATGAACTAATGGTTGCTTTACCTAACGGAAGATTCAGTTGGTCAGCAATAAGCTTGGTTAACGCTTGGTTTGCGTTTCCGCTAAAAATCATAATCTCTGGCACGAGTTGATCCTTGCAATAAAAATTAATCTGGTGGTTATTAACCCTATCAGAGCCGCGACCGTGAAGGAGCGGTGCTTTTACAAAATCCAAATTTATAAATAAAAAATAAAGCTGGGGTGCTAGGATTCGAACCTAGGAATGCCGGGATCAAAACCCGGTGCCTTACCGCTTGGCTACACCCCAATCTTTAAGAACGGCTATTTTGCTGAGACGAGTGAGATGTGTCAATGAGATTTACAGAGATTTATAAACATCCGATTGGGATTATGAAATTATTTTCGTCAATGGGTAATAAAAATTGTGTCAAATTAATAACACTTCTCACACCTATTTTTTTGCGGTCTAAATACATAAGGAGGTCTCATCGTCCAATTTATAATGTCATTATAAATTGGACGATTTGTTTTACACAACGCGTAATGTAGGTGGATTACGCCACGCATGCTTCGAGGCGCGTGCGTTGCACGCTTCCTCAGCAGCGCGCGTCTAATCCACCCTGCAATTGCTGTACTAATAAAGTAGGAGAAGTGGCCGTCACAGTTACACTCGCCATTGATAAATCACAATTTTGGTTTTGAGTGCAGCAGAAGTAATAGTGATTTTCTCTGGTAAATCCATGGTTCCGACGCGTGTATAGCCTAAAAATTGCACCTGCCATTCTTGTTGGCTTAAACTGCTCAAGCGATGTTGATCATCAAATTGCATAGTATTAGTTGCCACCATCGGCACCGGTAAACCGCGTATCCAATAATGTAAGTAAGAAACAGGAACACGAAAACCCCATTGTTGGGCTAATAATTCTTCGGGGTTGTTTGCGTTATATTGTTTGCCATCGGCAAAAGTGAGAGTGACTTGCTGTGGGTGTCCTTGTAATTTCATCCCATGTGTCCCTAAAGGACCAAATAAAGAAATCGTATATTGTTTGCCTGCTTGCAACCAATCGACACTGGCGCTGCCCGCATCTTGCGCAGTTTGAACGGCAATTTTGCCATTGAGTTGCCATTGTTGCAGCCGCGTGAGTGCTATTTTTCTTTGTGACCAGGAGGGTGAAATGGTAGATGGAGAAGTGGCGCTTGCTGTTGATGGCGCCATCTGTTGGCAAGCGGTGAGTACAAAACTTATAAAAACTAATAATAATACTTGCAGCAATCGCATCAGGTATTCCTTTTTTTTGAAGCTATTTAAGCATAGAATAGCGTGATTTTTTACGATCAGGTAATGAACCTTCATGTCACTCATCATCATTGGCGTCAATCATAAAACAGCACACATCACTTTACGTGAAAAAATCTATTTTGCGCCAGAAAAAATTACTTTCTATTTACAAGACATCATAGAAAAAAATATTGCGCGCGAAGCAGTGTTAATGTCTACGTGTAATCGTTCAGAATTATATTGTGAAGCAGATGATATAGAAGCATTACAAGCCTGGTTTTGTGCGCAAACTACATTATCAGCCGATATACTTTTACCAGCCATTTATATGCATTGCGATCAAGCCGCCATCGCCCACATTATGCAAGTTGCCTGTGGTTTAGATTCCATGGTGTTGGGTGAGCCACAAATTTTAGGTCAAATGAAAACGGCTTTTTCTGAAAGTTGTGCCGCTGGCGCAGTGGGGTCTTATTTTCATCGTTTATTTCGCTATGTATTTACCCTTGCAAAAACCATACGGACCACAACCAGTATTGGTGCGTGTCCGGTTTCAATTGCCTCTGCTGCTGTACATTTTGCAAAACAAAAACAATCAACATTTATTGCAGCAAATTTTTCGGCAGCCCATATTACATTAATTGGTGCTGGTGAAACTGCGGAATTATTAATGCGTTATTTAACTGCGCAAGCAGTGACAGCATTAACATTAATTAATCGTAATATTGAACATGCACGCACATTGATGAAAAACACACGTGGTTGCGTATTGGGTTTAGATCAATTAACAACAGCATTAACTACAGCAGATATTGTTTTTTCAGCGACAGGCAGTGCGACGCCGATTATTACAAAAGAATTAGTAGAAGAAATCATGTGTGCACGTGCGCATCGACCTTTAATGTTAATTGATATTGCGGTGCCGCGTGATATTGATCCAGCGGTTGCTAATATAGAAAACATTCAACTTTATTGTATTGATGATTTAATGGCGATGATTGCGCAACATCGTCAAGGTCGTGAACATGCCGCCGATCAAGCGCGTGCACTGATCACGCAAAAAAGTGCAGACTGTTTAGCAGAATTAAATTCCATGACAGCAGTGGCAGATATGATTCGCGCGTATCGCAGTCAAATCGAAAAAATTTGTTACGATGAATTAATTAAAGCGCAACAACAATTATCTCAAGGTGCAGACCCGATCCAAACATTAAATGAATTTGCTCGTGCATATACGAATAAAATATTACATACGCCCAGTTCGCAATTACGCCAAGCTGGTGTGGAAGGGCGCATGGAATGGTTGACCGTAGCTAAACAATTATTTGCGATTCATGAAGTTGAAATGAAAGTGAAATCATCATGAAACCTGCGGTCTTAATTAAATTACAAACGATGACAAAACGTCATGAAGAATTAAAAGGATTACTTTCAGATTCATCGAGCACCAATGATTTGAATCGGTTTCGTGATTTATCTAAAGAATATGCGCAACTCACACCCACGGTCGAAAAATTTTTACAGCAACAATTATTGGCGCAGCAATTAGCAGATACCAAAGCATTATTAGAGGAAGCTGATGATAACGATTTGCAACAAATGGCAAAAGAAGAAATAAAACAATTAGAAGAAAATATTAATTACCTTGAAGAAGAATTATTAATCGATTTATTACCGAAAGATCCGCACGATAATAATAATATTTTTTTAGAAATTCGCGCGGGCACCGGCGGTGATGAAGCGGCGATTTTTGCCGGCGATTTATGCCGTATGTATATGCGTTATGCTGAAGCACAACGCTGGAAAGTAGAAGTAATCAGTGAAAGTCACGGTGAACACGGCGGTTATAAAGAAGTGATTATGCGTATTATTGGGTTGGGTGCCTATTCGCGATTTAAATTTGAATCGGGCGTGCATCGTGTGCAACGCGTGCCAGCAACAGAAGCGCAAGGTCGTATTCATACCTCAACTTGTACGATTGCAGTGTTACCGGAGCTTGAAGAAATTGATGATATCGAGATTAATCCAGCTGATTTACGCACAGATACGTTTCGTGCTTCAGGTGCGGGCGGGCAACATGTGCAAAAAACCGATTCGGCGATTCGCATTACGCATTTGCCAACGGGCACGGTGGTGGAATGTCAAGATGAGCGTTCGCAACATAAAAATCGCGCGCGTGCGATGTCATTATTAAAAGCAAAAATTTTATCGGCAGAACAAGATAAACAACAGAAACAACAAGCGGAAACACGTCGTCATTTAGTGGGGACGGGTGATCGCTCGGAGCGAATTCGTACCTATAATTTTCCGCAAGGACGTTTAACTGATCATAGAATTAATTTAACTTTATATCAGTTATTGCAAATCATGGAGGGCGATTTGGCACCGGTGATTGATGCGCTCGCACAAGAATATAATGCTGATTTAATTGCATCATTGGGGGAATAAGTAACCGCCATGTCCATACAATATTATTTGCAACAAGCGTCACAAGAATTACTGTCTATTGCAGATGAACCGCATTTAGAAGCGCAACTTTTATTAGCACACAGCTTGCGTGTCTCACGTAATTATTTATATGCCTGGCCTGAACAAACCGTCCGGACAGAAGAAGCTATTCAATTTACGCAGCTCATTGCGCGCCGTTTGCAAGGTGAACCCATTGCTTATCTCACCGGTCAGCGCGAGTTTTGGTCATTAGATTTGCAAGTCGATCGCAACACACTGATCCCACGCGCCGAAACCGAATTACTAGTCGAAAAAATATTATCGATGACGTCAGCTTCTCCTGCTACTACGCTTGCTATTGCAGATTTGGGAACAGGTAGCGGTGCAATTGCACTGGCATTGGCACATGAACGTCCGCATTGGCAATTATATGCAACAGATATTAATCCCGCCGCGCTACACATGGCACAACAAAACGCCGAACGCCACGCTCTTACCAATATTACTTTTTCTCAGGGCGATTGGTGTGCCGCGCTGCCACGACATGATTTTGATATGATTGTGAGCAATCCGCCCTATATCACGGAAATGGAATGGGAGTGTTATAGTAGTGGGCTTGCGTTTGAACCGCGCCAAGCATTATTGGCCGGCTCAGAAGGGTTGGATGCGCTACGTGCTATTAGTGCAGCCGCAAAATCATATTTAAAACCACAAGGTTATTTATTAATGGAACATGGCTATTTACAAGGATCATGTGTACGCGAAATGCTTGAAAATAGGGGATACAGTGATGTGTATTCGATAAAAGATTTATCAGGGCACGATAGAGTAACATTGGGAACGGTTAGCTTTGCTTGTGTGCAGCATATAAAATAGTCCGTTTGGTATAACGCCAAACTTGGTCTACAATTAATTTCGGGTAGGAGATTACACCATGGTAACCAAAGAAAAAGATATTTTTGAACCTAGTTTAGAAATGCTAGGCATTACTCCTTATAAGCTCAAAAAAACGGAAGAGTACATGAGTGGCAAAATGCTGGTGCATTTTGAAAAAATTTTATTGTCATTACGCCAACGCCTATTAGAAGGCGGTGATAAAATCGTGACGCACATGAAAGAAGATGCCATCAATTATCCAGACCCTAATGACCGCGCTAGTCAGGAAGAAGATTTTCGTTTGGAATTACGCACACGTGATCGTGAAAGAAAATTACTGAAAAAAATTGAAGAATCATTAGAACTGGTACGTGAAAAAGAATTTGGTTATTGTGAAGTGTGTGGCGTAGAAATTGGTTTGCGACGTTTAGAAGCACGTCCAACGGCAACCTTATGCATTGACTGTAAAACATTGGATGAAATTAAAGAAAAGCAGCAAAAACAGGAAGAAGAATATTAATTCTATTTTTAATAATGTTGTTACTGAGCATGACGTTGTCATCCCGAGCGTGAGCAAGGGATCTCCTGAGGTAAGTTCATGCATACCATGGGGATTACTCACTGTGTTCAGGATGGCAGTGTTTAAAAAAGAGGTTGATGATGGCAGCACCGCCGCAACAGAATCAATCTGATCATTCAGCCAATATTTTATGGGGTCTTGCGGCACTTTTTGTTGCTGTTGGCGCCATTTGGTTTGTTTTTAAAGTAGCGCTAGTAAACTTTTATCTCACTATTAAATTATATGAACTCAATTTTTTAAGTTTATTTAATGCAAGTTATTTTGATTCGCTACGCGCAATATTATTAAAAGCATTATCAGACCCACAAGCAGTTAATTTCAATGTGTTAATGACCATAGGAAATGGCATTGGTGATTTTCTCCGTTTCCCTTTTGTGATTTTATTATTTGTATTAGCGATTGTCGTGTATTTAGGAAATAGTCCACGTATTTATCGCCGTATTTACAGCATGCGTGACTTAGCTAAATTAGAACAAACTAATTGGCCACAAATTACTCCTGTTGTGCCATTAGATTTAGTCAAAACAGATATTGATAAAGGCCCGTGGGCGATGGCGATGACACCCATGCAATTTTGCAAGCGCTATAAATTGTTAGAAGAAGTCCGCCCTGAACGTAAAGAAGGCATGAGTCGAAAAGAGTGGGACAAAATAGAAGTGATTTTAAAACGGGGAGACGCTAACAAAATCTTTGCCATGCAATTAGGCGGCTTATGGAAAGGAACAAATAAGCTACCTCCTTATATGAAAGCCATTTTTGCTGTATTTGCGGCACGTATCAATGCGGATAGCACTGCGGCATTAAAATTAATTTATCAATTAAGCGCTTCCTCGACAGGCGCAAAATTAAATATGGCCGGTGTCGATGAGTTATTAAAAAAATATGAAAATACGAAATTAGTACAAAAAGTTGTGCAATCACATGCGTATGTTTTTACAGTCATGGCTTCCATGTTAGAAAAAGCACGCGATGATGGTGTCCAAGCCTCTTGTGATTTTTTATGGGTAAAACCACTTGATAGACGTTTTTGGTATATATTGAATATCGTTGGCAGACAGACACCGTTTGCAGAAGTCGGTGGTATTTTTGCGCATTGGCTGGCAGAAAAAGAAAGTGGCGAAAAATTATTTGTGCCAATGATAGAGGAAGCAACCAAAGCATTAGAAATCGCGTTGAAAGACATTATCTATAAACGTGATGAGGAAAATAAGGATGCGTAGATTACGCGGCCTTGAAGAGCAACATGAATTGTCACCTCACTTATTATTGCGTGATACACGCACGTTGGGGATGAAGATTGTTGATTTCTTCAAGGATCCAATTAACAGTGCCTGTTTAATGGTGGCATTTGCGATAGCGACTTTTCTTGTTCCCGCGATTTTTGAAATTGTGGTGTTAATTGCTTTAATTGCTTTTATT